>LULJ01000355.1_pt1 | contig 14864 bp, 12 predicted proteins | sample 728171 | NCBI WGS metagenome assembly LULJ01 (sample SAMN03860292, study PRJNA289734) | marine metagenome | biome: seawater column; feature: ocean; material: water; isolation source: Red Sea water column Station 169 - depth 25m | place: Saudi Arabia: Red Sea | collected 2011-10-15 | depth 25 m
GAGCAGCAGGACGAAGCCCGCCAGGCTCGGATCGGTTCGGTCGATGGATCGGGCTGCCTTGATCGCACGCTCGTCGTGAAGTAGGTCGGAGTACAGGACACCTGCATCGATGCCCGAGACCACCACGTCGCACTCGTGATGCGCGCCGTCCGCGACGACGCCGGTGACGCCGGCCTGATTGGTCGTGACCTCGGTGACGTCGACGCTGGTTCGAACATCGACTCCGCGTTCGATGCATCGCCGGTGGAGAGCGTCGGCGAGCGTGCCCAGGCCGCCCCCGAGATGCCACACGCCGAACTCCTGCTCGACGTAGGGGACCGTCGCCAAGACCGCCGGCGCCTTGCGCGGATCCGATCCGGTGTAGGTCGCGTACCGGTCCAGCAGCGTTACCGCGCGCGGGTCGGACAACATCGAGCGCCCTAGTCCGCGCAACGTGGACCAAGGGGCGATCGTTCGCACGTCTGCGGGTTTTGCCAGTGGTAGCAGCGTGCGCCACCCGGCGAGAGGGGATTGCAGGAACGGCCTGCGGGTGAGTCGCCACATCTGGCCAGCGCGATCCATCAAGGCGCGCCATTGACTCCCGGTATCCCCACCGAACGCGTCGTGAAGCGCCATGGCGCATCGCGCGGGATCGACACCGGGAACGGTGGCCGTGGTTCCATCCGCGAAGTGGTAGCCGAAAGCCGGCTCCACTTCCTGGAGATCGACTTCCTCCTCCAACGGCCGGCCGGTCTTCATGAACAGATCGCGGTAGACCGCAGGCAGAGTGAACAGACTCGGGCCGGTGTCGAACGCGAAGCCGTCGCGTCGATAGGTAGCCAACTTTCCACCGACGTGGGGCGAGGCCTCGAACAACTGAACGGCGTGACCCTTGACGGCCAGTCGTGCCGCCGTCGCTAGGCCGCCTGCGCCGGCACCGCGGGCGTCAGCGGCACCGCCGGCGTCGGCCGCCCCGCCGCCTCCTCGGCCTCGATCCACGCCAGATAGGCTTCGGGGATCGTGTCGCCCGCCGCGATCCAGTCGGCCTCTCCGGCAAAGCGCTGCGCCGGCTCGCCATCGACCGGCGGCCCGTCGAACATCTGCATCGGCCCGTGATAGGGCGCGTCATGGTCGCGCAGCGACACCATCGCGGTGCCCGGATCGTCCAGCTGCGCCGCGATCGCATCGGCCCCGCCCGCGTCGGCGGCGGCGATCAGCGCGCGCTGCCGCTCGGCCAGCGCGAGCAGCGCNNNGCCTGCGCCTGCGCGTCGAGCGCCACCCCGTCGAACCCCTCGATCAGCGCCGCGGCATCATCCTGAGCCGCGACCCCATCCCCGTTCGTCCCGAGCGAAGTCGAGGGACCGTGGATCACCGTCCGCACCGTCGTCGTCGAAGCCTCGGCCAACGCGCCCGCGGCGTCCCCGACCTCTGCTCGTCCTGAGGAGCCGCGCAGCGGCGTCTCGAAGGACCCGGCCCCCGCGCTCGCCCGCGTCGAAAAATAGTTGATCACCGTCCGCTTGCCGCCCGCATCCTGCCCATAGCGGCGCAGGCAGAACATCAGCAGCGCGTCATTATGCTTGCGCCGAAACCCCATCAGCTTGCCGCCGACGAAGACGGGCACCAGATAGCCGTCGATCGCGCGCTCGAACGCAATATCCTTCAGCCGCGCGACCCCGAAATCGAGCGCCGCCTCCCACGCCCGCCGAAAGCTCTCCGCGCCGGGAGCGCGCCGCAGCGTATAGCAATTCGCCTGCGCCATATTGACCATGGCGGCGGCACGGCTGACCGACCCCGTATCGGCGAGCGCCGCGATAAACGCCCGCTGCCGCTCGGGCGTCCACCCATCGTGCCGATATTTGCGCGGCACCGGCGTAAAGTCGGGAAGCGGCGGCCGCGCCTCCTTCGCGATGGGGGTGCGGTTTTGCATGATAAGCCCTCCTGTCTGCCAAACCGGACAGGATATGACGTGGTGGGGGAATGTAGGAAAGGGGTTTGTTTATGGTTTGTTCCAAAATATCACTTTCAAAGTGGGTTTGAAAGAAAATGGGTCATACTTAGAACTGGATAGACCAAATTAGCGGGACAAGAGGACTAGCTTGGGTCTTTTGATTCTCGCGCGCTGGATTGCCGGCTCGTCAGGCTGCCGATTAATTGCGCGCTCCACCACCTCGGAGACATTCCCGCGTTTTGAGGCACGAACTAAGGATGGCAAATTCGCTCGCCCGGCCTTTCTTTCTGGCGGTGATAGCCGAGCGATCTCAGCCGATTTAAACTCCAGCTGAGGTGGAGCATCTTCGATGTCTGGCTGCGCAATCTGGCGCTCGGCAATTGCGGCTACTACCGCTCGACGAGACGCAGCCGGTGCAATTATTAGAGACAAATCAGGCGGAGAATTTTCGGTGGGACATAAGATGGTCGACAAAGGGAAAAATAGGTGTCGCAGATACTCTACTCGTTTCCACCTTGGCCGCTTGCCTTTAGCTTTGGCTTTTACCAGAGCGCGGACGATTGCGTTAATTTGCCGACCATCAGCGAGCTGAATTCCCGATATCTCGCCTTGCGAAGCGTCACAGGCGCCCAAGGGATTATAGAATGCGTAAAGTGGAATGGTCGGCAACTTCTCCTGGGCTGATGACCTGATTAGTGTGGACGCTTGTTTGCCCGTTCCATGGGGATGATCCAGCTCTCGATATGAACCCCGGAGCCAGTTGGTTGGGTTAGGAACCAAGCGTTTCGACTGAATCCGGTACTGCACACTATCGCCGGTAGCCGGTTGAAAGATAACGAGATCAAAGTCTCCACCTGTCAATGCTTCAGGCGGAGTGAATACGGTAGCGTCCTCGCCACCGATCTTCAGCAACGACGCGATAATGATGTCCGTAACGCTATCTTCTCGGAATCGTCTTCCAATCTTTGTCTCAAGCTCGAGGAAATCGGCCGCCATTGCCGGTATTCTTTCAGCGAGATCGCAAGGCGAAGTAAAAATTGGCGTCATGTGCCCCTATCCATAATGCGATCTCTTCGATCTCTCGCCCTGGGTGTTCAGTAATGAACCTTTAGAATTGACCGGAATGCGAACCAAATTGACTCGAACGCCGTTATCCTCCTAATTTATCGTCATAGGGGGTAGCGATGACCACGAAAATTCAAATGCGAGCAGGAGAGGTGGAGTTCACGCTAGAGAGCGACATGCCTATTGCTGTGTCTGATATCAGAGATTTTTTAGCGCAAGTGCAGGAATTGGCTCAATCCATAACCCCTCCTACGCCTACAGCGCCACCGTCAAGTCCCAGCATCGGTAATACGGCAAATGGTCAACTCTTGCTGGAGGATAGCACCCTCAAGCTTCATGTGAACAGTGTCGCAGAAAGACTCAATGCCTCGTCAGGGCCTGAAGTTGCGGTAGCTTCCGCAGCTTACCTGCAAATTGTTCAGGGAAAGCAAAGCTTCACGCGAAAGGAACTTCTCGATAGCATGAAAGCAGCGACGAATGTTTATAATCAAAACATGAGTTCAAATTTATCGGCTATAATCAAAACTTTGACTGGCTCTAAGTTCAATCAACTTGCCAATGATTCCTACGCCTTGAAGGGTGATGAAATTAAGGATCTACGTGGCAAGCTTGCTGACTGAGGATGACCTCAAGCAATGGCTCCACAAAGAGCTTAGGCAGCTGGACAAGTTGCTTCTCATACTTGCGACCTTCGACGTGCCGGTCAAAGTGGCTGGAATAAGAGAGCGCGCGGCGGAAGCCGGACTCAAAATGGGGAAGAGTTGGAATCCTTCTGCGACTATGAGCCGCAGTAAAGGACTTGCCATAAATGTACCGGACGGATGGGAGATTACCGATTCAGGCCGGAATCATCTCCGAAATCTGGGTATTTCTTCTCTAAGCCCAGCAGCCGTGCAAGTGGCTTTCGACCTTCGCGCCCATTTAACCAAGCTCCAAGATGCGAACACACGCGCCTTTGTCGAGGAAGCGATCAAGTGCTACGAAGGTGAACTGTATCGCTCGGCGATAGTGATGTCTTGGATTGCCGCAGTCGATGTTCTCCATAGAATTGTAGCGTCCAAACATCTTTCAGCCTTCAACGTAGAAGCCAAGAAAGTCGATCCTAGGTGGAAGGATGCGGCAAATGAGGATGGCCTCGGCCGTATGAATGAAGAAGCCTTTCTTATCAGATGCGCCAGCATAGGGGTGCTGGGGAAAAATCAGAAAGACACCTTACTTTCAGCCCTTAAACTGAGGAACGGGTGCGGCCATCCCAATAGCTTGAAGGTTGGCCCCAACATGGTTGCCAGCCACATCGAAGCATTGCTGCTAAACGTCTTTGAACCGTTCCCCGTGTAGAGCGTCATTGTGTAGGCTGGCAGAAGAATCGCAAAGAGTAGGGAGCTCGAAGTTCGTCGAGCTAACCCAGTCCAATCTCCCTCCATTCCCCCAACCCCAAAACCCCAATCTCCCACCTCCCGATCCGCCAGCGAACCAGCCGCAGCGTCGGATAGCCGACCGCGGCGGTCATGCGGCGGACCTGGCGGTTGCGGCCTTCGGTGATCGTCAGTTCGATCCAGCTGTCGGGCACGCTCTTGCGGTAGCGCACCGGCGGGTCGCGGTCCCACAGCATCGGCGGGTCGATGCGGCGGACGGTCGCGGGGCGGGTCGGGCCGTCGTTCAGCGTGACGCCGCGGGCGAGCGCTGCCAGCGCGGCGGCGTCGGGCACGCCCTCGACCTGCGCGAGATAGGTTTTGGGCATCTTGTGCTTCGGCGACGAAATCCGCGCCTGCAGCGCGCCATCGTCGGTCAGGATCAACAGCCCCTCGCTGTCGCGGTCGAGCCGCCCGGCGGGATAGACGCCGGGTACGTCGATATAGTCGGACAGCGTCGCGCGCGGGCCATCGGCGGGCGCGGTCGTGCCCTTGTCGGTGAACTGCGACAGCACGCCATACGGCTTGTTGAACAGGATCAGGCGGGACAACGGCGCATCCTCCGTATTGTTACGAGCGCGCAAAAACCCGTGTGTCCCCGCGAAGGCGGGGACCCATCACCGGTCGGTTCGAAATAGCACCGGCAGGAGATGGGCCCCCGCCTTCGCGGGGGAACAGCATCCTTTTCCGTCGGCGACGTTACGCCGCTTCTTTTTTCCGCGACGCCTTCTTCCGCTCGTGCGGGTCGAGGATCGCCTTGCGGATGCGAATGTTCGCGGGGGTCACTTCGACCATTTCGTCGTCGTCGATATAGGCGATCGCCTGTTCCAGCGTCATGCGGCGCGGCGGGGTCAGGCGGATCGCGTCGTCCTTGCCCGTCGAACGGAAGTTCGTGAGCTGCTTCGACTTCATCGGGTTGACCTCAAGGTCGTCGGGCTTCGCATTCTCGCCGATGATCATCCCTTCGTACAGCGCCTCGCCGGGCGAGACGAACAGGATGCCGCGCTCTTCGAGGGGGCCGAGCGCATAGGCGACGGCTTCGCCCGCGCCATTCGAGATGAGGACGCCATTCTTGCGGCCTTCGATCGCGCCCTTGTACGGGCCGTATTTTTCGAACAGGCGGTTCATGATCCCCGTGCCGCGCGTGTCGGACAGGAATTCGCCGTGATAGCCGATCAGGCCGCGCGACGGGCCGCTGAAGCTGATGCGCGTCTTGCCGCCGCCCGACGGGCGCATGTCGGTCAGCTCGGCCTTGCGGATCTGCATCTTCTCGACAACCGTGCCGCTATGCTCGTCGTCGACGTCGATGACGACGGTTTCATAGGGTTCGGTGCGCTGGCCGTTCTCGTCGGTCTGGTACAGCACCTTGGGGCGGCTGATCCCGAGTTCGAAGCCTTCGCGGCGCATCGTTTCGATCAGCACGCCGAGCTGAAGCTCGCCGCGGCCCGCGACTTCGAAGCTGTCCTTGTCGGCGCTTTCGGTGATGCGGATCGCGACATTGGTTTCGGCTTCGCGGTACAGGCGGTCGCGGATCATGCGGCTCGTCACCTTGCTGCCTTCGCGGCCCGCCATCGGGCTGTCGTTGACGGCGAAGCGCATCGACAGCGTCGGCGGGTCGATCGGCTGTGCGGCGATCGGCTCGCTAACGCTCGTGTCGGCGATGGTGTTCGCGACGGTCGCGTTGGTCAGGCCCGCGATCGCGACGATGTCGCCCGCGCGCGCTTCCTCGACCGGCACGCGGTCGAGCCCGCGGAACGCCAGCAGCTTCGACGCGCGGCCGGTTTCGATCACCTTGCCGTCCATGTCGAGCGCGTGGATCGGCTGGTTGACCTTGACCGTGCCCGACTGGACGCGGCCGGTCAGGATGCGGCCGATGAAATTGTCGCGGTCGAGCAGCGTCGCGAGGAAGGTGAAGGGCGCCTCTTCGTCGAGGCCGGGCGTCGGAACATGCGACACGATCGTCTTGAACAGCGGCTCCAGCGTGCCTTCGCGCGCGTCGGGGCTTTCCGAGGCATAGCCGCCGCGGCCCGAGGCATAAAGGATCGGGAAATCAAGCTGTTCGTCATTGGCGTCGAGCGTCAGGAAGAGTTCGAACACCTCGTCGAGCACTTCGGCGGCGCGCGCGTCGCTGCGGTCGATCTTGTTGACGACGACGATCGGCTTGAGGCCGAGCGCCAGCGCCTTGCCGGTGACGAACTTGGTCTGCGGCATCGGGCCTTCGGCCGCATCGACGAGCAGGATGACGCCGTCGACCATCGACAGGATCCGCTCGACCTCGCCGCCGAAGTCGGCGTGGCCCGGCGTGTCGACGATGTTGATGCGCGTCGCATCGGCGCCTTCGCCCCACTCGACCGAGGTGCACTTGGCGAGAATCGTGATCCCGCGTTCTTTCTCCAAGTCATTGGAATCCATGGCTCTTTCCTCGACACGCTGGTTGTCGCGGAAAGTGCCCGACTGGCGGAAAAGCTGGTCGACGAGGGTCGTCTTGCCATGGTCGACGTGTGCGATAATCGCAATATTGCGCAAAGACATGCGGTAGGAACCTTGATGGAAGGGGGCAGCGCCCGGAGCGCCGCTAAACGCCGCGCCCCTAACAGAAGCGGTGCTGCGGCGCAACAAGAGAGGCGCGGGCGTCCGATTTGACACTGTATTGTTCGAGCGATACACCCTGGGCGTTCAGCTCAAGGAATATCGATGCGTCTCTCCCTCGCCCGCCGCCTTATCGTCGCCGCCATTTCAGCCAGCCTCGCCGCAGCAGCACCGTCGGGCGCGGCCGAGCCCGATGCGGGCCTCGCGCTCACCTATCAGCCGGTCGTCGCGACCGACGGCAGTTTCCGCGCTGTCGACGTGACGCTGCGCTTTCGCGGCGCCGCGAGCGGCGTCACCATCATCGACCTGCCGAACGAATGGGGCGGCTTCGACAAGTTGTATACCTATCTGGGCGACATGCGCGCGGAGAACGCGATGCTGGCCCCGTCGGCCGACCCCGCCAAGATCGCGTTGCGCCACGCGCCCGGCGCCCCGATCGTCCTGCGCTACCGGGTTCGTGGCGCCGACCGGCCCGAGCAATTGCAGGACGGCGAAGTCGTCAACGATTATCGCCCGCTCATCCAGCCAACATGGTTCCACCTGATCGGCGACGCGGTGGTGGCGCGGCCAGAACATCTGGATGGCGATACCCCGGCAAGCTTTTCGGTCCGCGGGATGCCGGCCGGGACGCGCTTTGCGTCCGACCTCGAACATCCGGGGCTGACGCTCGACGGCCTGATCGAAAGCATCGCCGTCGGCGGCGATTTCCGCCTGATCGATGCGGGCCATGGCGCACGGCTCGCCGTGCGCGGTAGCTTTGCGACGCGCGACGATGCCGGCTGGACGCAAAGCTTCCGCCGCGTCGCCGCGGCGATGTCCGATTATTGGGGCAACGACGCCGGGCGCTATCTCGTCACCATCATTCCCTTCGCGCCGCCCGGACCCGGCGCAACCTCGATCGGCGGCACCGGACGCGGCGATGCCTTCGCCTTTTTTGCGACGACCAACGCGCTGCCCGAGATGCTCGACCGGCTGATGGCGCATGAAATGGCGCATAGCTGGGTCAATGTGCGGATCGGCGGCTTTTCCGAAAAGGTGCCCGAGGCCGAGCAATTCTGGCTGTCGGAGGGCTTTACCGATTTCACCTCATGGCGGGCGCTGGTCCGCGCCGGGGTGTGGACGCCCGAACAATATTTCGCGCAGTTCAACGACGCGCTGCGCGAATATGATACCTCGCCGCTGCGTGCGGCTCCCAACAAGGAGGCCGCGGGCCTATTCTGGACCGACGAAAAGGCACAGCGGCTCGCCTATCTGCGCGGGATGCTCTTCGCGCACTGGGCCGACGATCGGCTGCGGCGCGCACCGAGCGGGTCGTCGATGCGCGACCTGCTGCTGGCAATGCAGGCGGCTGCTCCGGCCGCCCGCAGCGATGCGGTCACCTTGTTCGGAGCGGAGGCGCAGCGCCGCGACGCGGCGATCGGCGAAGGCATCGCCCGCTTCATCGATCGCGGCGAACCGATTGCGCTGCCTGCCGACATGCTCGCCGCCTGCGGGGCACTGCGCCAATTCGAACGACCGGTGTTCGATCGCAGCTTCGATGTCGATGCAACGCTCGCGAACGGCCGCATTATCGCCGGCGTCGTCGAAGGCGGCCCGGCGTGGCAGGCCGGGATGCGCGACGGCATGACGCTGATCGGCCGCAGCGGCGGCGAGATCGGTAACAGCCAGAGCGAGATCGCCTATGATGTCGACGACGGTGGCACCAAGCGCACGCTGCGCTATATGCCGCAGGGGCGAGGCCGCGAGACAGTGCGCGAATTCGCGCTCGGCGACCTTTCGCCGCCCGCCGCACGGCGGGCCTGTGTCGCCGCGCTCAGCCGCTGACCCGCGCGACCAGACGCTCGATCGCCGCGCCAGCGACGCGCGCCGCGCGGACGAGATTGGCGTGAAAATCGCCGGCGCTGTCGCCGTTGGCGTCGTCGGTCACCGCCTTGACCGCAGCCCAAGGCTTGCCGAGCCGCATCGCCGCCTGCGCCACCGCGCCGACCTCCATATCGACCAGCGTCGCGCCCAGATCGCGCGCCAGCGCGGCTGCAGCCTCGGGGCAGGCAACGAAGCTGTCGCCGCTTGCGATGCGCGCGTGCGGCAAGCCCAGGCCGGGGTCGGACATTGCCACAAAATGCGCCTCGCCCGCTTCGCCGATCGGCCATTCGCCGGCCCGATAGCGGCGGAACAGACCGGGCTGGGCCGCGCCATAATCGTGCTGCACCGCCTCGGCGATCCAATAGGCACCGGGTCCGGGTCCGAGTGAGCCGCAGGTGCCGCTCATCACCAGCAGATCGGCCGCGCCGCCAAGCATCCCGGCGCACAGCGCAGCGTTGACCTTGCCAAGGCCGCAGGTTGCAATGGTTACGGCATGTCCATCCACCGACAGGGATCGGGGAGCGAACGCTCCCGCTTCGACCGTGCCTTGGCCGGGAAAGACAGCATCGGCCTCTTCGGGCAGCGCGGCGAGGATCAGGATGCAAGCCATGCGCGCTCCATAATCGTCTTTCGCACCATGTCGAGCGAAGTCGCCGCCGTGAAGGACGCACGCGGACTTGCCAAGGCGCCGCCTTCCGGCCATCGCTCCGCTCCATGCTCGCCCGCCTGTTCCCCGACCGCTTCGTTCCCGTCCTCCTCGCCACCATCGTCGTCGCGAGCCTGCTGCCGGTGCGCGGAGACGCGGTGCCGGTCGCGCAAGGGATTTCGACAGCGGCGATCGTGCTGCTCTTCTTCCTCAACGGTGTCCGCCTGCCGCGGCACGAGGTGCTGCACGGCATCCGCAACTGGAAATTGCAGGGCGGTGCCTTCGCCTTCTGTTTCGGCGCGATGGCGCTGGCCGGGCTCGGCGCGCAGGCGTTGACGGCGCCGCTGCTGCCGCCGACGCTGGCGCTCGGCTTCCTCTTTCTCGGCATATTGCCATCGACCGTACAGTCGGCGACCGCCGCCAGTTCGATGGCGGGCGGCAATGTCGCCGCGAGCGTCGTCGCGGCGGCGCTGCTCAATCTGGCCGGCGTGTTTCTGTCGCCGCTCCTCTTTGCCGCGCTCGCGGGCAAGGCGGGCGCGATCCACGGCGCCGCGGCGCTGCGCATCGTTGCGATCCTGCTGCTTCCCTTTCTGGCCGGACAAGCGGCGCAGCGCTGGCTTCGCCCGCTGGTGCTGCGGCACCGCGGTCTCGCGACGCTGATGGATCGCACCGCGATTGCGACCGCGGTTTATGTCGCCTTTTCCGCGGCCGTGGTCGGCGGCATCTGGACGCAACTCGACGGGCGCGAGATCGCGATCGTGCTCGGCGTCGATGCGCTGCTGCTCGGCTGCGCCTTCGGCGGTACCTGGCTGCTCGGCGGGCTGCTCGCGCTCCGCCGCCCCGACCGGATCACCCTGTTGTTCTCGGGTGCCCAAAAGAGTCTTGCGGTCGGCGCGCCGCTCGCCGCCACGCTCTTTCCCTCGGCGATTGCCGGCATGGTGCTGCTGCCGATCCTCGTCTATCATATGGCGCAGCTGATCCTTTCGGCATGGATCGCGCCGGCGCTGGCGCGCCGCCAAGGGGTGTAGTGCTTGAATAACACAGGTCCGCATGCCATATAGGCAGGCGGCCCGTTATCGACCTGGGGCTGGAAGGATTGTTATGAGCGAAGAGACCGCGACGGCGACCGCAACCGACGAACTGAAGCTGACGCCGCCCGAACCCGTCCCCGCCGTCGCGCCTGAAAAGGCCGCCGGCCTCGTCCCGCTCTCGACCGAGCAGAAATCGAAGCTCGAGGAACGCGTCGACAGCTTCATCGACGATCTGGTGGCGCAGGATGAAAATTCGCCCGAGTTCGGCAAGCGTATCGACCAGATCACCAATATGGGGCGCAAGGAAATGCTGGAGGCGGCGAATCATTCGAACCGCTTCCTCGACCGCCCGATCAAGGCGATGGATCGCGATACCGACATCGGCCAGAATCTGATCGAACTGCGTACCACGGTCGAACGTCTCGATCCCTCGGCGAACGGCAAGCTGCTGACCAAACGCGGCTTTCTGGACAAGATCCTGGGCAGCAAGATCAACAATTATTTCGCGCAATACCGCAGCGCCCAGACCCACATCGGCGGCATCCTGACCGCGCTTGCCAACGGCAAGGACGAGCTGTTGATGGACAATGCGGCTATTGACGTCGAGCGCCGCAAGATGTGGGAATCGATGGGCAAGCTTGAACAGATGATCCACATCGCGGGCACGCTCGACCAGCGGCTCGAGGCGAAAGCGGCCGAACTCGACGGCAGCGATCCCGCCAAGGCAAAGGTCATCCGCGAAAATGCCCTGTTCTATGCCCGGCAGCGCACGCAGGATCTGCTGACCCAGATGGCGGTGACGGTGCAGGGCTATCTCGCCCTCGATCTCGTCAAAAAGAATAATGTCGAGCTGGTGAAGGGCGTCGATCGCGCCTCGACTACCACCGTCGGCGCGCTCAAGACCGCGATCACCGTCGCGCAGGCGATGACCAACCAGAAGCTCGTGCTCGAACAGATTACCGCGCTCAACACGACGACCGCCAACATCATCGACGGCACCTCGAAGATGCTGAAGGACAATACGGCGCGCATCCATGAACAGGCGGCGTCGAGCACGATCCCGATGGAAACGCTCAGCCGCGCCTTCCAGAATATCTACGACACGATGGACGCGATCGATACCTTCAAGCTCAAGGCGCTCGACACGATGAAGACGACCGTGACCTCGCTCGAGGGCGAGGTCGCCAAGTCGAAGGGCTATATCGCGCGCGCCGAAGGCGCGAGCCAGGCGCAGGCAAGCGTCGGCGGCGCCGACAGCCCGCTGGCGGCGATCGAGGGCTAGGATGAGCATGAGCGAGGTCGACAAGATCAGCGCGCTCGGCAACGCCGCGATCGAACGCTCGCGCGAACGGCGGCGACCGATCGGCACCAAGAGCGTCGCGCTGCGCCGCCAGCATCTCTACAAGAAGCTCGGCCGTGTCCTTGTTGCGGGCGGGATCGTGCTGATCGGCGCGGCGCTGTTCGGCGCGCTCATCAAGCCGCTCGGCTTCACGGGCCTGCTCGCGCTCATGGTGCTGCTGATCGGCGTCGCGGTGCTGTTCGGCAAATGGCCGCCCTTTCCCGAACCGCGCCAGGCCGATCTCCCCAAGGCCGACCTCAAGCAGCTCGCCGGCCGCACCGAAATCTGGCTCGAGGCGCAGCGTCCGGCGCTTCCCGCCCCGGCGCGCCAGCTCGTCGACGGGATCGGCGTCCAGCTCGACCTGCTCGCCCCGCAGCTCCAGACGCTCGACGCCGCGACACCGGCGGCCGCGAATATCCGCAAGCTGGTCGGCGAGGATCTGCCCGAACTCGTCGCGGGCTATCAGCGCATCCCCGCGGGGCTGCGCGGCGAAGCGCATGCGGGACGTACGCCCGACGAAACGCTGCTCGGCGGGCTCAAGATGCTCGAACGCGAAATCGGCGACGCGGCGCGCAGCCTGGCGGCGGGCGAGATCGACAAGCTGGCGACCCGCGAACGCTATCTCCAGCTCAAATATCAGGGTCTCGAAGCCGACGACACGCCCGGCGCGGGCTGATCCGCCTCAGGCGGGATAGGCTACGCCGCGATCGCCGGCATCGGGCGCGCCGTCGCCGCGCGGCGGCACACGCTGGACGTTGATCCGGTTCCGGCCGGCGCGTTTCGCGTCATAGAGCGCCTCGTCGGCGATCCGGTAGAGATATTGAAAATCGGGGGCCGGCCGCACTTCGGCAACGCCGACGCTGGCGGTCACCGGCCGGTCGCCCATCGTGTCGCTGTGATCGCACAGCGCGATTTCGCGGCGGATGCTCTCGGCAAAGCGATCGAGCATGATGCCCTCCATCCCGATGGTCAGCAGGCCGAACTCCTCGCCGCCCAGGCGCGCGACGCTGCACATCGTCCCTTCCCACCGCGCGATGCGTTCGGCGATGCGGCAGAGGACGGCATCGCCCGCTTCGTGGCCGTAAATATCGTTGATCGACTTGAAGCGGTCGACATCGACAAGCAGCAGCGCCGCGGGCAGCGCCCCCTCGCGCGCCTGATCGAGCAGCGGGGTAACGGCATCGACGAAGCCCCGCCGGTTGAGCAATCCGGTAAGCGGGTCGCGGCGCGCAAGCTCGTTCGCCTGCGCCTCGGCCGCCAGCGCATCGTCGCGCTCGACACGCAGATGCGCGAGCCGCCGCGTCGATGCCGCCGACAGCCACAGCGCCTGCCAAGTTGCGGCGACCAGCACCGCCAGCTTCGACCCGCCGCCCCAGAATCCGTCCTCGACATCGACCAGATGAATGATCGCGAGCGTCGCCATCGGCAGGCACCAGGCGAGCGCGAAATCGCGCGCCTCGACCGATCCCTTGCGCCAGCTCCAGCCGATGCACAGCGCAACCGCGACCAGATCGACGATGACCGCGATGCCCAGCAGATTGCCGAGCATCTGCAGATTGCCGGTGCGAAGCAACGCCAGCGGCACGCCAGCGACAGCGATCGCCAGCCCCAGCGCGAGGGTTCCCCGGCGCAAAGCGTGGGGAAGATGCCGGGCGTCGATCGCGGTCACCGCGCTGGCGGTCGCGACGCCGATGGCAAGGCAGGCAAGCAAGGTCGACGCCTGCGCCGACACCGTCCCCGCCATGGCGGGAAAGATCACCAGATGAATCTGCGACCATAAGGCGCCCCAGACGATCATCACGCCCGACCATGCCGCCTGCCACAGCAGATATTGGCGGCGCACCGCGACCGCGAGCGACAGGCTGTAGATGCCGCTGACGAGCAGCAGGGTGAGCGAGGCGCCGACGAGCGCCGCCATCCCCGCCGCCTGCAGGCTCGCATTTTCCTTGGGAATCAAACGCGCCCGCAACAGGCCATGATCGGCGAGGCGGTCGAAGCGCATCGTCACCGCCGTCAGCGGCGCGCCGCGCGTCGGGGCCTCGAATAATATCTGGCCGCCGACGCGCCAGTGCGCGCCATAATCGCCGCGGCGCACCCTCTGCCAGCGCGTCTCTCCGTCGGCATAGGTGAACCCCACCGCAAGCCGGTCGAAGCGCGAGAAATGCACCATAAGTGCGGCGCCGTTGCGATCCTCGGAACGATTGCCGACATCGGCCCGCAACCAGAGGCTGCCGTCGCGATACCCCGCCGGCTCGCCGCTGCACGAAAAGCGCAGCGCGGACAGCGCATCGTCGGGTGCGGCCAGCGGTCCGACCGCATGAGAGAGCGGTGCATTGATGTGCAGCGGCGTCGCCGCGGCGGGTACAGCCCAGACCGCCGCAACGAGCCACAGCAGCACAAGCGCCCACGACGCCCGCCCCCGTCCTCGATGTTCCTGCGCCCCGATCATGCGATTCCCTTTAGCCCCCAATATCTTGGGAAAGCGTAACCGCCCAGCCCCGATCGCGCTGTGGCCGCAGTCACTGGCGCGGTCGAGGCATTCGTCGGATATTGATACATGTGCGGCTTCGGTATCCGATCGCCGCGCCGTGCAAAGGTCCGCGATTGCCCGGGCTGGCTATGGTCATGTCTAAATGGTCCCCAATCGGACGTTCGCTGGCATGCCGAAAAGCAGTGGCGATATCGACTTCTTCAATCGGCCAGGAGCGTTCGTCCGCTCACCGACCGCCAACGCGTCCAGGATCGACCGGACCAACGGGGAGCCCAGCCGATCGCTTGCTGCCATCGAGCACGGCGCGGACGTTCAATACATTTTGGTCGATCCAGCCCGGCGGCGAAATCTGGCGCGCAATAAAGCCGAGCGCGTCGGCCATGCGCGGCAAAAGCGAGGGACCGACATGCTCTGCGCCATGCACCAGCCGATATTCGTGCGCGAGCCGGGCGTCGAACAAGACGCGGTGCAGTAACTCCGCGCCCTCATAAAGATAGAGCA
>LULJ01000602.1_pt1 | contig 14863 bp, 18 predicted proteins | sample 728171 | NCBI WGS metagenome assembly LULJ01 (sample SAMN03860292, study PRJNA289734) | marine metagenome | biome: seawater column; feature: ocean; material: water; isolation source: Red Sea water column Station 169 - depth 25m | place: Saudi Arabia: Red Sea | collected 2011-10-15 | depth 25 m
GGCTTGTTCTGAGTACTTTCGAATCGATATCTTTATCGAAAAAATCATTGATTACACATCCCATAGATCTAGCAAAAAAAGCACCCAGACAAAATAACCATATAGTCTTCATATCTACAGAAGCTTTTGATGCTAATAAAAGAGCACAAAGAGTGGGCCAAAGAAGCAAAAGAGTTCCAATGGGCTTATCCAACCTCATTAGGTAAGCGTAATTTCTAACTCTTTCCATCATGGTGTTATATAATTCCTGCTCATCCAATCTAGCATAAAACTTTATTATTTATGGAAGAATACAAGAAATGGGAATGCATAGTTTGCGGCCTAATTTATGACGAGGCAGAAGGGTGGCCTGATGATGGAATACCACCTGGAACCAAATGGGAAGATGTTCCAGTTGATTGGGTCTGTCCGGATTGCGGTGTAGGCAAAGAAGATTTTGATATGGTACCTTTTGAAGGGGCTGGAAAAAGTTATTAATGTCCTATACAACAAAAATCTTAATATCCATGCTTTTGGGTATTGGATTAGGATCGTTAATCAATTTATTTTTACTTGAACTATCGCTAATTAATATTGCATTAAACTTATTTGATGCTGTTGGTGAGATTTTTATTTCATCTCTCAAGTTGATGGTAGTTCCTCTTGTATTTTTTTCTTTAGTGTCAGGAGTTGCTCAAATTGAAAATTCAAAGGAACTAGGTTCAATTAGTTTTAAAGCTATTACTTTCTATCTAATAACAACTGCATTGGCCATCTCAACAGCATTATTTTTCGCTAATTTTTTTAATCCTGGAGATGGAGTAGGCCTAGAAACATCATCAACTTATTCAGCACCTGAAGCTCCATCTTTGAAGGAAGTCTTAATAAATATTATTCCCACTAATCCAATTCAAGCTATGGCAGATGGAGAAATGTTACAAATCATAGTCTTTTCGATACTAGTAGGATTTGCAATTAAAGGGATGGGGACCTATTCAGTAGGGGCTTCAAACTTCTTCAAATCAGGAAATGACTTAATGCTGCGCTTGGTAGAAATCATAATTATGTTTGCGCCTTTAGGAATTTTTTGTCTTTTGGCTTCCATATTTTCCGAAATAGGTTTTTTTATAATCTATGATTTAGCAGGTTATTTCTTTCTACTCTCGTTTGTATTGATATTTCATGCTTTGGTTACCTACGGATCAATACTTTCATTTTTTAGACTAAATCCATTCATTTTCTTTAGGAAACTTAGAGAGGTTTTGTTATTTGCATTCAGTACATCGTCTAGCAGCGCAACAATGCCGTTAACTTTAAAAACAGTTCAAGATAAATTTGGTGTTAATAAGTCAGTTGCATCATTTTGTATTCCTCTTGGAGCAACCATAAACATGGATGGAACTGCAATTATGCAAGGTATTGCAACAGTTTTTATTGCTCAAGCTTATGGTGTTGATTTACAAATTACAGATTATTTAATGGTTATTTTGACAGCTACTCTAGCCTCAATTGGAACAGCTGGTGTTCCGGGTGTAGGTCTTATAATGCTGGCAATGGTTTTACAACAAGTTGGTCTTCCTGTGGAGGGAATCGCTTTGATCATAGGTGTGGATAGACTTTTAGATATGATCAGAACAGCAGTAAATGTATCTGGAGACTCAATGATTGCTTGTATTATTTCTTCAACTCAAGGCACCTTGAATAAATCAAAATTCTTTGATTGAGTTGTTTTTAAACTCATATAATAAAAGACAATTTTCTGATAAATTAGCGCGATCTTTAGGAGAACTTTATGGAATCTAATCTAATTTTACCGCCACTTTTTGGTATTTTTGGTTTGGCTGTTGCCTTTATTTTGTACTTATTGGTTATGAGGTATGACGGAGGTACAGACAAGGTTAAAAAAATTGGTGATCAAATTCACTTAGGTGCTATGGTTTTTATGAGACGTGAATACACCTACCTTGCAATGTTTGTAGCTGTTCTAATTGTTCTCTCTTATTTATTTTTAGGTCTAAATACTGCATTAGCTGTTACAGCCGGGGCATTATCATCATCTCTTGCTGGATGGCTTGGAATGTTCTCTGCAACCAAAGCAAATGTCAGAACTGCTACTGCAGCATCTGAGTCTGGAGCGCAAGCAGCCCTTTCTGTGGCTTTTTATGGTGGATCAATTATGGGGCTATGTGTTGCTTCTCTTGGATTGGTAGGTCTAGGAGGCCTTTACTTCTATTTTGGAGGCGATTGGTAGGTCTAGGAGGCCTTTACTTCTATTTTGGAGGCGATCCTGATACTGCTAGAGCAATAGAAGGTTTTGGAATGGGAGCGTCATGTGTTGCTTTATTCTCTCGTGTAGGAGGCGGAATTTATACAAAAAGTGCTGATGTTGGTGCTGATTTAGTCGGAAAAGTTGAAGCAGGAATACCAGAAGATGATCCAAGAAATCCTGGAGTTATTGCCGACAATGTTGGAGATAATGTTGGAGATGTTGCTGGTATGGGTTCTGATATTTTTGAATCATATTGCGGAGCCATGATTGCATCAATCGCAATTGCTGCGACAATCGACAATACCGGAATGATGGCGCTACCTTTAGCTTTAGCTTCCCTTGGACTATTGGCATCTATACTCGGAATTATAATTGTTAGAGTATTTTCCAAAGCAGATCCTGGAACAGCATTGAGAACGGGAACTATAGGATCAGCAATTCTTTTTATAATTGCAGCTTACTTTTTAATTCAAATGATTTTGACTGAAAATGCAGTAAATACTTGGTTGGCAGTATTAGCTGGCGCAGTAGGTGGAGTCATTATTGGATTGATTACAGAATATTACACAGGATCAAAACCAGTTGAGAAAATTGCTAAATCCGGGGAAACAGGTCCTGCTACAGTCATGATTACAGGACTTTCAGTAGGCATGCAATCTGTAGTTCTTCCTATTCTTGTCTTGGCTACAATAATTTTGGTTTCTACCTCACTTGTTGGTTTGTACGGTGTAGGCATAGCCGCGGTTGGAATGCTTGCTACGGTTGGAATAACAATGGCTATTGATGCCTATGGACCCGTTGCCGATAATGCCGGCGGTATTGCAGAAATGTCTGGTATGGGAAGTGAAACCAGAGAAATAACTGATTCTCTAGACGAATTAGGTAATTCCACAGCTGCCATTGGTAAAGGTTTTGCAATAGGAGCAGCTGCGTTAGCAGCACTGGCAATTATTGCTGCTTTTGTTGAGACAGTTGCTCACAACAGAGGTAGCTTTGAATTACTTCTCTCAGATCCCAGAGTTCTTGTAGGTATGTTTATAGGAATTTCCATTCCTTTTCTCATCTCCTCTATCACCATGACAGCCGTTGGGGATGCTGCTTTCGATATGATCAATGAGATAAGAAGGCAATTCAGAGAAATTCCTGGTTTATTGGAAGGAAATGCAGAACCAGATACCGCTAAGTGTGTTGATATCGCGACTTCTGCTGCATTAAAAAGAATGCTTCTGCCAGGAGTAATTGCTGTAAGTGCTCCAGCTGTTGTTGGTTTTGGTCTTGGTCCAGAATCTCTTGGAGGAATGTTAGGAGGAGGTTTGATAGGTTGTGTATCCATGGCTTTGATGATGGCTAATGCTGGTGGAGCTTGGGACAACGCAAAAAAATTCATTGAAAAAGGTAACCTAGGAGGAAAAGGAACAGATACTCACTCTGCAGCTGTAGTTGGTGACACGGTTGGAGATCCATTCAAAGATACTTCAGGACCTTCGATGAATATCTTAATCAATGTTATGGCAATTGTTAGCTTGGTGATTTCACCTCTGTTGTAGTTACTACTGCGCTTTTATATATACTTGATCCTGACCGATCCATCGATCAATAAGTTTCTCTAGTTTGGTAGATTCCAAATTAGAGATCCTTTCAGTGAGAGACTGACTTAATTTGAGAAGTTGAGCATCTCTGGATATATCTGAGATTTTAAAATCAATTCCTCCTGATTGTTTCAAGCCTAATAATTCTCCCGCTCCTCTCAATTCCAAATCTATTTCAGATATATCAAATCCGTTTGAGTATTTTTTCATTGCTTCGAGTCGCTTTTGAGCATTTTCACTTACTGGATCTTGATAAAGTAAAGCACAATAAGAATCCATATCTGGACCTCTGCCAACTCTCCCTCTCAATTGATGAAGTTGAGATAAACCTAATCTCTCTGCATTTTCTATTATCATCAGACTTGCGTTAGGAACATCCATACCTACCTCAATTACGGTTGTACACACCAATATATCAATTAATCCATTTCTGAAGTCTATGATGTTTTTCTCTTTTTCTTCATTGCTGAGTTTGCTGTGGACTAGTTCTGATCTCAGCTCAGGAGCATTTTCTCTAATCCATTCGAGGCTAGTTTCTGCTGATTGCACATCAAATGAATCATTGTCTTCAATCATAGTACAAAGCCAATATACTTGATTGCCATCTTTGCACACTTTTTGAAGTCTATTTACTATCTCCAGCCTCTTGTCATTTGACAAAACTACTGTTTTAACTGGATTTCTCCCTGGAGGTAGTTCGTCTATGATAGATAAATCTAGGTCAGAGAAGATGGTCATAGCTAATGTTCTGGGAATCGGCGTCGCTGTCATAAATAACTGATGAGGCATCTCTTCAGATTGTGATTTTGATGCCAGATCAAATCTTTGTTTAACACCAAATCTTTGTTGTTCATCAACCACAATGAGAGCCAGACTCTTGAATTCAATATTTTTTTGAAAGACTGTATGAGTCCCAATAAGAATATCAATCTCACCATTTATAAGTTTTTTTTCAATCTTTTCTTTATCGCTTTTTTTTGTTTTTCCTAAGAGAAGCTCGATAGAAATATTTTTGTCTTTGAACCAATTAACAAAGTTTTCAAAATGCTGTTTAGCAAGGACTTCGGTGGGGCACATTAAAACAGACTGTTTTTTGTTTTGAGAGCATATGTTCATTGCTGCAGCGGCCACTATAGTTTTTCCTGAGCCAACATCTCCTTGAATGAGTCTTCTCATTGGCTTTTTCTCTTGAAAATTCATCATGATTTCTTGCACAACTTTTTGTTGAGCTTTTGTTGGATAGAAAGGGATATTTAAATCAAAAGTCTCCAGATCTAATTTTTGACTTGAAAGATCAAAAGATTTCATTTTATTTATCTTTTGAGATGAAATATTTATAGCTATTTGATTAGCGGCAAATTCTTCTACTATCAATCTCTTTTGCGCAGGATGCTTAAAAGTCCTCAGCTGATTAAGATCATCATGAATTGATGGCATATGTATCTTAGAAATAGCTTCTCTACCTTTAGGAAAATCAATCTTTTTACTTTCAAAGAAATCATCTGCATCTTTCATACAGATATCATCTAAATTTAGTCCATTTAATGCTTGTCTTATTATTGTTTTTAGTCTGAATTGGGTCAGCTTTTTCAAAAGCTTTTGCCTGAGATTGTGAAAAATAAAACATTCTTATGTTAAGAAAACCGGTTCCATCAGTTATCTTTGCTAAAAAAGATCTTCTTCCTGGAAAAAAAATTTTACTTTCTACAATCTCGCCCTCGACATGAGCAGTTTGATTTTGGTCTAAATCTTTTATTTCATTTAATTGTGTTTTATTTTCATACCTTATCGGCAAATGAAAAATAAGATCCTCTATCGTAAAAATATTTAGGGCATTTAATTGCGTTTCAATTTTTGGACCAACGCCTTTAATTTTTCTTAGGTCATCCGTTAGCGATAAAGACACTATTCTTTATAAGCTATAGATTCAATTTCAATTGAGGAGTTTTTTGGCAAAGCAGAAACTTCATATGCGGCTCTTGCAGGGTAGGGTTTTTCCAGAACCTTTTCCATAATTTCATTTACTTTTTGAAAATTCGATAAATCTCTAAGCAAAACATTGAATTTAATAACATCATTAATGGAGCAACCAGCTTCTTTACAGATTGCTGAAATATTTCTGAAAACTTGAATTGTTTCTTGCTCAAATCCCTCAACCAGTTCCATCGTGACTGGATCTAAACCTATTTGTCCGGATATAAAAAGAAACTTATCTGCTAATACTGCCTGAGAATAGGTTCCTATCGCTTCAGGAGCATCATCGGTATGTATTACTTTTTTCATCCTCTTATCTTATTCTCAACTTTCTATCTTCGGATGAATGGACTCTGTTAACTGATATTACATTTTTTGTTTTCTTTAAAGCTTTCATAATATTTGCTAAATCATCTCTTCCAGACACTTCGATAATTAAGAAAAGTTGAACTTGATTACCAACCGGGGCTTCACCTCTTATTCCTTCAATGTTTTTATTCATTTCAGAAATAGCAGAAGAAATTTCTGCCAAGATACCTGGCCTATCTTGAGTTGTTACCACAAGTTCTGCAGAGAAGTTTCCATCAATATTATCTTCCCACTGCACAGGTGCGCACAGAGCAGGATCATCTTTAATAGGCAAAATGTTTTTACACCTTTCTTGATGAATAACCATTCCTCTTCCCGCAGTGAAATGAGCTACAACTGGATCTCCCGGTATTGGTTTACAACAAGGTCCATAGTTAACTAGCAGTCCTTCTGAACCAGAAATTTGTAAATTACTTGACTCTATTAAACTAGGCGAATCAAAATCAATTGCCTGCATAATTTGATTAGCTACAAAATTACTTGGTCTTATCCCTAAACCTATTTGCTGTAAAAGGTCATTTAAGGAATTAACTTTCAAAGAATCTAGAAGTTTAGACATCCTTGATTTAGGAATACTCCTTAATTTTAAGTTATGTTGCGCAAGGGAATTTTCTAAAAGTTTCTTGCCAAATTTTCTTGCCTCTGAAGATCTTAAATTTTTTAATTGATGCCTGATGGCACTTCTTGCCCTTGAAGTAACTACCATTTCAAGCCACGATGGCTGTGCTTGAGGAATATCATCAGTGATAATCTCAACGGTTTGTCCACTCTCAAGAGGAACACTTAAAGGAGCAAGATTTTTATTAATTCTGCATCCTCTGCAATGAAGACCAATGTCAGAATGAACCATGAAAGCAAAATCAATAGGAGTCGATCCTTTTGGTAATTCGATAATTCTTCCCTTAGGAGTGAAGACATAAATTTCGTTTGGAACTAATCCAGTTTTTATAATTTCAACAAAGTCTCTGGAGTTCTCTGTATTTTTCTGGATTTCTACTAAATTGTTTACCCATCTTCTTGCTCTTGCTTGAACGGGACTATCTTTTTCTTCTCCAGACTTATATAACCAATGTGCAGCAATTCCAAATTCTGCTAACTCATCCATTTCATTAGTTCGTATCTGTATTTCAACAGGCAAGCCATCAAAAGTTATGACTCCCGTATGCAAGGACTGATATGAATTTGATTTAGGAATAGCAATATAGTCTTTAAATCTTCCCTCAATCGGACTAAAAGCATTATGCAAAACTCCAAGTGCTTTATAACAATCCATCGCAGATTCAACTGTTATTTTAAAGGCATATACATCCAAAACCTCAGAAAGAGGTTTTCCTTGTTTTCTCATTTTTTTGAATATTCCATAAAGATGTTTCTGTCTTCCTACAACATCTCCAATCAAATTATTCTCTTTTAATTTTTCCTTAATAGATTTTTCAATTTTAGATAAGATTTTTTTCCTTCCCTTAGTCGCTGTATCTATAGCTTTTCTGAGAATGGTAGCCCTATGAGGATTAAGAACTTCAAATGCTCTATCCTCCAATTCTCTATATATTTGATGCATACCGATTCTATGAGCAATGGGCGCATAAATTTCAATTGTTTCTTTAGAAATCCTTTTTTGTTTTGCTGTGGCAAGATGATTCAACGTTCGCATGTTATGAAGTCTATCTGCCAGTTTGACAACAATTACTCTGATATCTTGCGACATTGCTAGAACCATTTTCTGAAAATACTCAGCTTGTTCATCTTCTTTGCCGCTAATTTTAATTTTGTCGAGTTTGCTTACTCCATCAACAAGATTAGCTACGTCTTTATTAAATTCCTTTGATAAAAAAGACTTTGGTATACCCGAATCTTCGATAACATCGTGAAGCATTGCAGCAGAGAGACTATCTCCATCCATTTTGAATTTTGCCAATATCTCTGCAACAGCAACAGGGTGAGTTACATAAGGATCCCCACTGACACGATATTGACCAGAATGAGCATTGGCTGCAAAAAAGAAGGCTTTCTTAACTTGCTCCAATTGATCAGAGTCCATGTAAGTCTTCAGACTTTTAGTTAAATCTTTTATAGAAGATACTTCAGCAACCATAGCACTGAAATTCTAACAAAATTGGAGAAAAATGGAGATTAAGTCTCGGAATCAGATGTGAGTTGTTCAGAGAGCTCTTCTTCAAAAATATCGAAATTAAACTCTTGAATGTTATCTTGGGTAACCGTTCCAGCAGCGATTTCTCTGAGAGCAACAACAGTTGCTTTATCATCGCCGCTATCGATAGTTGGCTCTCTGCCATCAAGAGCTATTTGCCTGGCTCTTTTAGCAGCAAGCTTAACCATTTCAAAACGATTTGGAATTCTCTTTAAGCAATCTTCTACAGTAATTCTAGCCATACTAACCTCGGAGAGAAAGGATTCTACTTAATTTATAGTTCTTATTCCAGCAATTTCTTTACATGAGAAGATGTCATTCTCTTCACAAGGTCCTTTGGATCACATCGATCAAGAATTATAGATTTAAGATCTTGAAGAGCCATCTCAAAGTTGTCATTAAGAATAAGAAAATCGTAAATTTTGGAGTTAGATATCTCATTTTTTGCTTCTTTAATTCTTTTTTCAATAATTTCACTCTCATCAAGATTTCTATCGATAAGTCTCTTTTTTAAATCATCTATAGATGGCGGTAATAAAAAGATTAAATAACAGAGTAATTTGCTTTTAACCTGCTTCGCACCTTGCCAATCCAATTCAAGAATAACCGTCTTGCCTTGACTGACTAGTGTGTTAACTGTTTCCTGAGAAGTGCCATAATAATTATCAAATACCGTTGCATACTCTAAAAAATCATTTTTTTTTATTTTATCTTCAAAACTTTTTTTATCAGTAAAGAAGTAGTCAACTCCATCTTTTTCGTTCAACCTCTTTTCTCTTGTTGTGTGGGAAATGCTTAAAACTGCTCCTTCTGATCTTGAATCTTCAAGGAGCTTTTTTATAAGACTTGTTTTTCCTCCCCCAGAGGGGCTCGAAATAACAAAGATGTTTATATTTTGTTTATCCATTATCATATTAAATTATGCACCCATTTATAAAAAAGGCTATCGAATTAGAAGCTCTTAAATTCGGTGATTTCACATTAAAGTCGGGACTTAAAAGCAAATATTTTTTTAATATTGCGAGTTTTTTTAATGGTCAAGACATGCACTTTTTGGCTAACCAATATTTTAAAGTTATCCAAAAAGCGAATTTAGAATTTGATGCTATGTATGGACCGGCATACAAAGGCATACCTTTGGCAACAGCGATAAGTCAGCTTTTTTATGTTGAGGAGCAGAAAAAAATTGAACTTATATTTGATCGGAAAGAAATTAAAGATCATGGTGAGGGTGGCAAGCTGATAGGTGATATTTCTGGAAAGAAAATATTAATAATAGATGATGTTTTGACTGCCGGCACGGCAATTAAAGAGACTGTTGAAATAATTCAACAAAACAACGCCAAAACCGTTGCAGCAATAGTGGCGCTCGATAGAATGGAGAAGGATGCAAATTCTCTTACATTTAAAAAAAACCTTGAAAAAAGCTTATCAATTCCAATATTAAGTATTGCAACTTTTGAAGATTTAAAAGAATAAAGATGTTTTCAGGAATAGTACAAACAAAAAGTGAAGGGCACGAATCCAGCAAAACGGACTCTGGCATAAAGTTAAAAATCACCTCTAATGAATCTTTTTATTTAAACATTAAAAAAGGAGACAGTGTTTCGGTAGACGGTGTATGTTTGACTGTTACAGATTTTGGAAAAAATTATGCATTCTTTGATGTCATTCCTGAAACTCTAAGATGCACTAACCTGAATGAAATTAATGAAAAAAGGATTTTCAACCTTGAACGTTCCTTAAAGTTCGGTGATGAAGTTGGGGGGCATCTAGTTTCTGGGCATGTGCACGAAACCGGCATAGTAGAGGAGGTTACTATAGGAGATGAATACATACTTAAGATATCTTTTTCAAACAATTTAAGTAAATACCTATTTAAAAAGGGATACGTTGCTATCAATGGTGCCAGCCTGACTATCAAAGACAAAGAAGAGAACCATTTAACGGTTGCTTTGATACCTGAAACTTTACAGGCAACAAATCTAAATAATCTGATTAAAGGCGATAAAGTTAATTTAGAAGCCGATCAACAAATTGTTGCAACTGTTGATTCCGCGAGTAACTAAAAATTAGGAAAGTAATCCTTTAACAATTTTGCTGATTGTAGCAGGATCGGCTTGACCGGAAGTTTTATCCTTAAGGACCTTCATAACATTACCCATGTCCTTCATGGAATTAGCAGATAAATCACTAATAGTCTCTTTAGCTAATTTCATAAGGTCTTCTTCGTTAATCTGCTCAGGAAGAAAATCTTGAATAATCTCTATTTCTTTTTGTTCTTTTTCGGCAAGTTCATTTCGTCCAGCATCATTATATTGTTTGATTGAATCATTACGTTGCTTAATCATCTTTTGCAGAAGACTAAGCTCATCATTATTGTTTAAATCTGAACCTTGAGATATTTCTTCTTTTTGAAACTCAGCCAAGATTAGTCTGAGGACCATAGTTATATCTTTATTGCCTTCTTTAAGAGACCTAACGCTAGCCTCCTTTATTAAAGGTTTAAGTAAATCTGACATGGAATTAAACGCCGACTCTATTTCTAGGTAACATACCGGCTCTGCTTCTTTTAGCTTGACGTTTCACGGCAGCAGCAGCTTTTCTTTTTCTCACAGAAGTTGGTTTTTCATAGAATTCTCTTTTTCTGACTTCAGAAATGACACCTGCACGATCGCAAGATCTTTTGAATCTTCTTAAACCTGAATCAAATGATTCATTTTCTTTTAACTTAATTATTGGCATATATATCCTTAGGTGGGCAATTCTATAGATAAAATGCTTATTTGCAAAATTAAATATATTTCCTGATAAGCTTTACCTATGGCAATTTTAGGAATTGAAACCTCATGCGATGAAACGGCTATAGCGGTCATTGATAGTCTAAATAAGAAAGTTCTTTGCGAGGCATTATTTAGTCAAATAGATCTGCATAATCTATACGGTGGAGTTGTCCCTGAATTAGCTGCTAGGGATCACATTTCAAGGTTAGTTCCACTGATTAAGAATGAGTTTGAAAAAAACGACTTATCTTTTGAGATTCTTGATGCGATTGCAGTATCTAAAGGACCGGGGTTAAGAGGACCGCTGTTAGTTGGAAATACCATTGCAAATTCCATTGCTTATGCATTGAAAATTCCAGTGATAAACGTCCATCATATGGAAGCGCATCTTTTGATGCCTTTGCTTGATGCCAACCCTCCAAGCCTGCCATTTGTTTCTCTTCTAGTTTCAGGAGGCCATACATTGATAGTTAAAGTGGATGAAGGAGGGAGATATACAATTATGGGAGAGACCAAAGATGATGCCTTAGGAGAAGCCTTTGATAAAACAGCTAAATTACTTAATTTGGGCTATCCTGGTGGACCTGAAATCGAAAAGCTAGCCAAGCTTTCTCAAATTGATAGATTTAGATTTCCTCGACCTATGATTAACTCTGATTGTCTAAATTTAAGCTTCAGCGGATTAAAAACTGCAGTTTTATACGCCGTCCAAAAATTAGATGCTCTTTCGGATGAAGATAAAATTGATATATCAAACAGTTTTCAAAATGCTGCGGTAGACTGCATCGTAAGCAAAGTATTAAAAGCCTCTATCCAAGAAAATATATCTGATTTAGTTGTTTCTGGAGGTGTGGCAGCAAATGAATTTTTGAGGTGTTCGCTAACAGATGCAATGCCTTCAAATGTGAAGTTACATTTTCCTGATTTGAAGCACTGCACCGATAACGGTTTAATGGTCGCTCATGCCGGCCTAATGAAGATAGAAAATTCTGAAAAAAACTATAACATTGAAGCAAGAGCAAGATGGTCTTTAGAAGAGAACAACGATGCAAGATAAAGTATTCATAGAAGACCTGGAAGTTGAGACAATCATTGGAATTTTTGGCTGGGAAAGAAAGGTCAAACAGATAGTTAAAATATCTCTAGAAATGGATTTCAATATCAGTGATGCTGCGAAAACAGATAATATTGATCAAGCTCTCGACTACAAGTCCATAGGAAAAGACATCTCGAGCTTTGTTGGAAAATCAAGCTTTCAGTTGGTAGAAACAATGGCTGATAAAATTGCAAAAAGGGTTCTTAAAAACAAATCTATTGAAAAGGTTGAGGTTAAAGTGGAAAAACCCGGCGCGTTGCGAGGATCAAAGTCAGTCGGCATAAAAATAGTTAGAAAAAATTAATGTCTCTCGTGTTCTTCAGTCTTGGCAGCAATATCGAGCCATCAAAAAATTTATCTGATGCAAGAATTGAACTAAGTAAATATTTTTCCATAAAAAAATTCTCTAGCACTTACCAGTCTCCATCAGCAGGATTTGATGGAGCAGATTTTTTAAACGAAGTTCTTTGTTTTGAGACTGATCTAGAGGTAAGCGAAGTTCTAAAAATAACCAAAAATATAGAAAAGAAAATGGGTAGAGAAAAAACATCAAAGAAATACTCTGATCGAAACATAGATATTGATTTGATTCTCTATGATTCTTTTGTGGGAGAGGTTGGATCTACAAAATTACCTCACTCAGATATTGAGAATTACAACTTCGTTCTTATTCCGTTAAAAGAAATTGCCGGTGAAATGATTCATCCTTCTTTAGGAATTTCTATGAAGGATTTAGCTGAACAAAAAAAATTTACCGATAAATTATTGAAGCTTGATTAAATTTCTTCTCCCAGAGATCTGGCCTTTTCATAGATCTCAGCCTCATCATTTTTAAGATATTTACAAGCAACAGCAAGCAACCCAAAAGGCAAAACAAGAACCACAAGCGTTAAGGTCATAGCATTTTTCAGTGCAGGGCCAGGAAGAAGTCCTGAATTAATATAAATATCACTGACCATTCCAGTTAAATAAGGCCCAAGAGCTAATCCAATCATGCTCAACATTAATATAAAAAATGCACTTGCAACCGCTCTCAACCTAGGAAGAACTAATTCTGTAACAGTTGAAGCTGCACAACCTAACCACGCAGTAGAGGCAATGTGATAAACGAATTTCCAAGTAAATGAAGCAACTAAATTTTCTGAATGAATAAAACCTATAGCAGTAACACCAGTTAATACAGCCGAAGCCATTATTAAATAAAGCTTGCCATTAACATAAGTCTCCCTGAGTTTATCGCCAAGGATGCCTCCACAAATAACCCCAATCATTGAACCGAATACAGTAATCAAGCCATAAATAATTCCAACTTCAGTAGCAGTCATTGAAAAATTTCTTATGTAAAAAGATGGTCCAAAAGCACCCAAGGCATAGGTTACAAAAGTTATGAAAGGAAAAGAGAGAAGACCCAGCAAGAGAGCTTTACTTTTGAATATCAATAAAAATGCAACCGGATCTCTATTTTTTAAGCCGTGTATCCAATTACAAATTACGTAAACACCGATTCCAAAAGCAGTCCATTGAAGAAAGTCTCCAGTTAGAACGTAAAGATAATAAGAAGCGAGAAAAATTAAAACAGTAAAGATAATATTTATAGAAAGTTCTTTTTTGAAGTTATCTGATCCTACTAAGCCAAAAGGAGTCAGGCCGACTAACTCTTTAAAAGTTTCCTTTAAAGGATTTTTTGATTCTGAGCTAATTAAACCTTCACTCAATCCTCTTGGCGGTTCTTTAATTTGCCAAGTCAAAAGAGCTAAAAGCATACCCGGTATGCCAACTGCCATAAAAGCTACTTGCCATCCTTTTAAACCAAATGGAGCTTCTGAAATAATTGGGTATGCATTATTCCAGTTATCAACGATCAGACCACCTATGAAAATACCTATACCGGAACCTATGTAAAGTCCGCTAGCGTATATTGAGATCACGGTTGCTCTGACCTTAGGCGAGAAATAGTCAGCTAAAAGAGAATATGCTGATGGGCTTGCACTCGATTCTCCTATCCCGACACCAAACCTATATACAGATAAAGCTAAAAAAGATTTGGCAGTTCCAGATAAAAAAGTCATGAAACTCCAAAAAGCTAGACCAATACTAATTAAGTTTTTACGATTCCATGTATCAGCCAGTTTTCCCATGGGAATTCCAACAACTGAATAAAAAACAGCAAAAGCTGTTCCGTATAAGAAGCCTATATCGCTATCCGATATACCCAGGTCAGCTTTGATATCTTCAGCAAGAATAGTAAGTATTTGTCTATCAATAAAATTGAAAACATAGACAAGCACAAGCAATACGAGAGCAAACTTCGCGCTCCTTCCGCCGACTTCTGGAATTCCTTTATTCAATTATTTAGCCAACGCAACAGCTGATCCAGTTATGACAGTAACATCATCTTGATTAGTTGTTTCAATATTCAAATCTACGAGAGTCTCTCCATTTTCTTCTCTGATTGACATTACAGTAGCTTTGCTTGTGAGGGTATCTCCAGGCCAGACCTGATTAGTGAATCTAACTCCGAATTTTTTTAATGAAGCATCCCCTACATAATTTGTAAGCATTTTTCCTGTTAAGCCCATTGAAAGCATTCCGTGCGCAAAAACAGATGGATAACCAACTACCTTAGTAGTAAATATTTCATCGCTATGTAGA
>LULJ01000883.1_pt1 | contig 14831 bp, 14 predicted proteins | sample 728171 | NCBI WGS metagenome assembly LULJ01 (sample SAMN03860292, study PRJNA289734) | marine metagenome | biome: seawater column; feature: ocean; material: water; isolation source: Red Sea water column Station 169 - depth 25m | place: Saudi Arabia: Red Sea | collected 2011-10-15 | depth 25 m
CATAAGCATTGAGCGGAACAAATTGTTCATTCTCAATCAGTGGCGTTTGACCTTCATTGCCGAGCATGGTCGGAATACTTGGACCATAAATGTCCGCATCCAACACACCTACTTTTAAACCAAGCTGTTGTAAAGCAAGTGCAAGATTCACTGTCGTGGTTGATTTACCGACGCCACCTTTACCTGATGCTACCACGATCACATGTTGAATATGCGGATGGGCTTTGACATCGGACTGAGTTGGCGCAGGCTTTTTAATGGGTGCTTCATCATTCTTTGGCTGATATGCGCTTTGCGGTTGTTCGGTTTGTTCTGCTTGATTTTCAATAACCGCATTGCCACTGGCATCTTGTACTGGTGGTAGTTTTGTAGTGCTTGTAGAATTTGTAGCACTTGCAGGTTTTGCCTCATTATTTGCTTGAGGATTTTTCTTTTGCACCACATGTAGATTTAAAGTTTCCACACCTGCTTTTGCTAATTCTTCACTGAGCGCATCATGAATCTGCTGAAGGTCATCAATCTCACTTTCATAAACAAAAATACTCAGTTGCAAGGTATTTTGTTCAATTTTAAGCTGAGTAATGCGATCTTTTAAAGCATCGTTGCTTTTGGGGAGTTGAAACTGTTCAAGGTACTGCTCAATGCGTTGCTCATTCAGACTTGGCGACGACACCGCTTCCTTGCTAGGGGAGAACTTTGCTTTTAAAGCAGAAAACCAAGACATGATAAACTCCAAAGGCTAGTAGCCAAATTGATCGCACAAAGACGTAGTGTATCGAGAAATTTTAAAAATATTAAGTAAAAACCGCGCATTTGCTATTCAGCTTTTTGACAAAGGTTATCGAATAATCTGAATAGGGCAATAAATAACGTGAGTTCGACGAAATAGTTACTCTATCTAATTGAAAAATATAAAGTCCTACTCGGAGTCGTACCGTTTATGGTCATATGGAAAGATTAACCTTCGGTTCGACCTACTTTTCTTTCGGGAAAAGTAGGCAAAACCATTTGTCAGTCGCAAACTCGGTCAAATATCGAAACTAATCCGATGCCTTGAAAAACATTAATTTATTAATGTCGTCCTGACCTCGAACAATGCGACTGACGTTCCCACGAATCAGATAACTTTTACTCATCTTATGTCTAACGGAGGTTAAATTAACCTGCAAAATGTAAAGCCAGTTTTTGCATGGCTTGACCACGATGGCTGATTTTATTTTTTTCAGATTTAGGCAATTCCGCACTAGAGCAATTCAACTCTGGAACCAAAAACAGCGGATCATAACCAAAACCTTGTGCACCACGAATTTCCGTTAAGATCTCACCATGCCATAAGCCTTCCACCACAATCGGTAGTGGATCGTCAGCATGACGTACTAAAGCGAGTACGCAAACAAACATTGCAGGAATCACCGTATTTTTTTCTCGAAATGGCAAAAGCGATTCTAAGAGTTTGGCATTATTGGCATCATCATTGCCGTGTTCACCCGCATAGCGTGCAGAATAAATCCCTGGTGCACCGCCTAAAATTGGTACGACTAAGCCTGAATCATCTGCTATCGCAGCTTTACCAGATAGACGAGCAGCGTGACGCGCTTTGATGATGGCATTTTCAATAAAGCTCAGACCATCTTCGATCGCATCCTCAATCCCAAGCTGTGCTTGAGGAATGATTTTGGTATTGAGATTAAGATTGGCAAATAAACTTTCAAATTCAGCCAGTTTGCCTTTATTGTTGCTAGCGAGCACTAATTCTGCACCTTGCCATTGTGGTCGTTTGTTGTGTAAGTCTGGTGCTGAAAGAGTCATCGCTTTACCTTTTATGATCTAAAAAATTCTGAAAGCGAATTATAAGAAAAAGTCGGCGTTTGCAAAACAACAACAATGTTAATTGGCTGATTTTAAGGAGTTGGATGCTTTTAGAAATATTTTGAAACAGTGAAGTGAGCAGAGTGACTTTACAGTAAAAACAATTGATCTAATCTAGAGAATACCGCTTCTGAAAATACATTTGGAAGTATTGCAAGCGGAGATATCAAATCTAAGTTCAAGCCTATTTTTATGATGGTCATCGCACCAAAATTGAGCTTAGTTATTGCGTTGAAAACATTGAAATAAGAGGTAATTAGCCCATGTCACTCAACCCGAAAAAAGCATTCAAACATGCAGCATTTCATCGTATCGAGCTACTCGCAAGCCGTGCTTGCGGATGCTTTCAATGTCTAAAAATCTATTCACCTGACGTGATCGAACAATGGTCGGATCAGGGTAAAACCGCACAATGTCCATACTGCGGTGCCAATTCAGTGATTGGCGATGCCTCTAAATTTCCAATCAATGATAAATTTCTCATGAGTTTACAACAAACTTATAGCTAAGTAAGTTATTCAAATATCATTGAAAATTTATCGTATTGAATATAATACGCCGAAATCTGATGCAGTCTAAATCAATCCTATTGCAAATGTATGACAATCATTTTGCTCACTATTTATATGATATAGACATTTTGCATTGATTTCGGTGTTTATTTATAAAAAGGTTTTAAAGAATCAGCTTGATTTACGCTTCACTAATTCAATCCACCAATTCTCTTGATGATGACTTTTCCATGCAGGATGTTCAATCAACAGATTGAAATCACAACTTGGATGATCTGCGTATTTTTTCAACCAATGACGTGTCATCGCCACTTCTTTTTGAGAAATTGCCGCATAAGCAAGCATCAAGAAAATATCGGCATCTTTATAATGTGCGAGCGGTTTGAGTACTTGCTGGGTGATGAGTGCAAAGCGAGTTTCACTCGTGAGCTCGAAATAAATCATATATGCTTGCGCAAGATGTAAGGATAGTGCCAAATAAACATGTAGTGGCATCTCGTCGACTTCGACACGAGCTTGCTCAAGAATCACAATCGCTTCTTGCAAGAAGTGTATTTGCTCAGATTTAATTCGGCTGTGCGTGACCAATTCGAGACGTAACTTGCCACGTTCTAATGCAAGTTCAGGCGAATTTTCTTGTAAATAGGCTTGGTCTGTTTCACCAACTTTAGTGATGAGTTGCTTGCTTGATTCGCTCATATTGCCTCGCTAGATCACTATGAATTTCAGATCAAAAATTCATTCTGAACATTTAATGAGGGTGATGTTGGCTTTATCAAGTGGAGTTAACTAAGTGTTTGTAATGAAGGTTTTAACCATTCAAAGTTAAAGATAAAATGGCATCTTTAGGCGGTGCGGTACTGACTTGAATCGCCAAACGTCCCGGCTGAATTCGTAATCCGCAAATTTCAAATTGATCGACCAACTGGCGAACGAGCTCTTTGCTTTCACGCAAAATATTCAACCCTGGTAAGATGCTGAAATCAGTCAGGCTAATTAAACGTTCGGTCATCCAAGATCGGTTGTTAATAAAATCAATAAATCCTGCTTGTTCAAGATCGATATACCAAAGACGATGCTTTTCTTGACGAATCCCAGGGATATCTCGAATTAAATGATTCATGATCTTTGCCACTGGAATACGATTGATGACTTCAAATCCTACTTTGCCGACACGACGTGTTGCCCAGTTGGTCATCGTACCTGCATGACGAACTTGGACATCGAGATGTTCATCGGTTTGTTTTAAGCGCAAAAATTTTTTTTTTCCCAGGCCACATTCAAGCACAACAAATTTTAAAGTGAGGCGATAGAGCACACGGCTGTAATGTCCATCGACTTCGATTTGAAATTGATCTTGTCCGCATTGCACCGTGATATTATCAATGTCTTTGGATTCGACTCGGCTTCGGATTTGTTTATTGAGTAGCACTTCGGGTAAATACAGGGTGATTGGATTATTGCCGAGGAAGTTTTTCGCCATATTGAGGCTAACACTACGAGCAACCTCACTGGTTTCAGTAACCAGTCCGCGTACAGCTTTTGATGAATAATTGCGCATGCCAAGTACGCTATTTTTGGTATGTTGGCTGATCTGATCGAGTGTGTCTAATGTGGTGTTGGTAACGTGACCAAGTGCGCCAACAATATCTGTGGTGGTATCTGTGGCAAAGTTGACGGCGACTTTTGCACGCTTTAATGTCGAGCTAAAAGTCTTGTTGAGTAGCACTCGTGAATTTGGTTGATTGGTATCAACAACACCAGTATCAAAATAATCGACACTACGACTGATTTCAGGTGCAATCTCAAAAGATGCTTCTGAGTCATTCTCTTGCTCTGAAAGTGTTGTGGCATGAGTCTTATCAGAATTGTCACGAGGACTCTGTGCTAATTGTTCAGTATTGATCGACTCTATACTTTTGATAGCCATCGACGAACGGTTCGTCTGTTTTTTTTTGGCGGAACTTGATTGAGTCGGCATGTCCGATTTGACGTGATCATCATCTTTATCGTGCATGTCAAACTCCTATTGTTATCGTCCTAATATTCTAAGTGACCACAAAAAAGCAATCCAATAAATGTATGAATATGAGATGCTTTTCTACCCAATTTAATATAACAAAATTCTAGCTAAGATTGTCAATGACTTAGCTTCGACAATTCTCAAAATATTTTGATAAAACGACTTAACCCAATACAGGATTGCTATTGCGCATCCATGCGGTGATCGATAGGCGGTCGTGCTTGGTTTCAAGTACTTCATGCAAGAGGTCACTTTGAAAAAGCACTAAGCGATTGGCTTTGGGTTCGATCACATGCCATTGATTTTGAATATCTTGTAGTCGAAGCTGACCTTGCCAATCGCTCTGCCATTCAGAATGTAGATAGTAAACGGTGGAAAATACTCGACCATTTTTTTGTTGTGGATTATCCCGATGCAAAGCGTAAAACTCGCCTGCGTGATAGTGAGCAAAATGCGCTTCAATATCTCGAATGCCTGCAAAAAAATAACGGTTTAAATCTTTTGATAATCGATCTAATTGTTCGACATGTTTCGATGCTAAAGGGAAATGCGATTCGATCCATAGGATATGATCACTGCGAATCTCCGTCATCACACCATCTTGAATAGACGCCTTACGAAATTGATCTAAATGATTGCTACATTCTTGTTGTAACGCCTGCATATATGGCAATGCATATAGATCATCAATAATGCTAAAGCCTTTTGATTGCATCTCATCAAGGATTTTTTCAATTTTAAAATTTACATGAAGCTCAGAAGATTGTTGATTCATAAGTTAATTCATCAGAAGTGCAGGTCAAAAGTCGTGGTGATGTCAAATTTGTTGACTCTCATCGTAGGCATACGACCCGTTGAATTGACTTGGCTATTGTAGTGTATGTCTATAATGTATGTCATTCAATAAGTCGTACAACGGAAGCACAATATTGCCAATATTTTCATGCTAAAATAACGGTTATTCAATCATTTAAATTTAAGCTTAACTTAATGAATTATCGTCACCATTTTCACGCAGGCAACTTTGCCGACGTGATGAAACATGTTTTGCTCATGCAACTTTTACAACAAATGAACGCCAAAGATAAGCCGTATCGCTATGTCGATACGCATGCAGGCGCAGGTAAATATAATCTTGCGGATGCACCTGCACAGCGTTCAGGTGAGTATTTGTCAGGTATTCATCGTTTGATGCAGCTCAACAGTAAAGCTCGCAAAGAAGCCCCTGAAATTGTACAAGATTATCTCAAAGCGGTTGAAAATTTGCGTGAAATAGAAGGCAAGGGAGTGTATCCCGGTTCACCGTGGTTTGCCCTAAATACTATGCGCGAGCAAGATGTGGCAACGGTGTTTGAATTGCAAAGTGATGTCTATGCACAGCTCCGACATAATTTGTATGATCGACGATTGCAAAGTCATCAGCGTGATGCGTATGAGGGCTTACTGGCGGTGATTCCACCGAAAGAGAAGCGTGGCGTAGTGATGATCGATCCACCGTATGAGGTTGAGCGTAAAGACTTTCCGCAGTTGGTCGAACTGATTCAAAGTTCCTATAAGAAGTGGTCAACTGGTGTGTTTGCGATTTGGTATCCAATTAAAGATCGTGCCATGATTGAGCGTTTTGAAAAGAAAATGCAAAAGACAGGTATTCGCCGTCAGTTAGTCTGTGAAATCTGTGTGTGGCCGGATGATACGCCAGTCGGTTTGAATGGTTGTGGTTTACTGGTGATTAATCCGCCGTGGCAGTTTGATCAACATGCCGATGATGCTTTGCAATGGCTATTGCCTCACCTGAAAATGGCAGAAGGCGCAGAGGCAAAAGTCAAATGGTTGGTGGGTGAGTAAGTTGGACTTGCTCACACTTGATGAAGTTTAAAATAATTCAAAATAGGAAAAATGATGCACGATACTAACGATACGCAACATAACACTAAGCAGAGTATGACCACGGAATCTGCACCTAAAGAACATAGTAAAGAAGCTTCAACAGGTTTAGACTATGATGGCATTACCTTTGAAGTGGTGGAAGAAGAGCAGACAGCAACGGGTAAAGTGCGCCGTCGAGGCATCTATCTGTGGCCGAATCTGATTACCACAGCGGCATTGCTTAGTGGTTTTTACTCGATCATCGCCAGTATGAATGGACAATATTTACAAGCAGTCTATGCGATTATCATTGCTGCATTGCTTGATGGTTTGGATGGTCGTGTGGCACGTGCGATCGGTGCACAAAGTGCCTTTGGTGAGCAGTTTGATTCACTGTCTGATTTACTGGCCTTTGGTGTGGCGCCTGCGATTTTGATGTATAGCTGGAGTACGCATGATTTGGGTCGTATTGGCTTGGCATGTTGCTTTATCTATACCGTTTGTGCAGCGTTTCGTTTAGCACGCTTTAATGTGCAAATTGGCATCGTCGATAAACGCTACTTTATCGGGATTGCCAGTCCGCTTGCAGCGATCATCGTGATTTGTTCGGTTTGGGTACAGCAAGATTTTAAAGATGTATTGGATTTTAATGCGCTATGGATACAAGGCTTAAATGCTGCAACTATGGTAATCATCGGTTTATTGATGATTTCAAATCTGAAATATTATTCTTTTAAAGTCATGGATCGTAAACGTGTACCCTTTGTCATTATGATTCCTGTCATTTTGATTTTTTCAGCGATTACTTACAATATTCCGGTTGGTATTTTGATCATATCAGTGATTTATGCTTTATCAGGGATTGCGACGACGTTGATGAGTCGTAAGCAAACCGCTTAAGATTCAAAATTTTGCTTTAAAAAAACGGTCAATTGAGCAATTCAATTGACCGTTTTTTATGGGTTAGATAAATGTGAATTAACGCTTTTTCACGATACCGTCGTCAATCATTTGCTGGAAGTGTTCAATCACACTCACTTTAATATCACGATAATGAATGCCAAGTTCTTTGATACTGCGATCGGAATTAAAGTAAATTGGATAACCCATGTTGAGTTTGACAAATTTACGGCTTAACCCATAGATTGGGGCAATAGCTTGGAACAGAATCTTCGGTGCTTCCATTTTTGGGAATGGATATTTTGAACCAAATTTATTGGCTAAGATTTTGCCCATTTCAAGCAGACTAAGCGTTCCACCACTGACAATATAACGCCCATGTGCATTTTCAGAAAATGCTGCAGCTATATGTGCATCTGCGACATCACGTACATCGACAATACCATTCCACATTGCAGGCACGCCAAACTTCAGTGTGCCATCACCAAACTGTTGCAACACTTCAACGCTACCAGATTGCGTACTTGAAGTGAGCGATGGTCCCATCACCAGTGCTGGGTTGATACAGACCAGATTCCAGCGGCTTTGTGCAGATTGCATTTTCCATGCTTCACGTTCGGCAGCGACTTTAGAATATGGGTAGGGTGGATGGTCAGCGCTACTGGTTTCGTTCCAGTGGCTTTCATCGAAGCTATTATTTTCAGTATCTTTGATCTCGGCAGCATCGCCATAAGTCGAAGCAATACTTGAAGTCAGCACGACACGTTTGACCGTATTGGTGCGACAAAAGGTGACGCCGTATGAATCACTACCTCACAGCCTTGCATCGCTTCGTCAAAAGCTAGAGGTGTCAAAAGATCTGCTTTAAAGAATTGGATTGGTGTTTCAGTTTGTTTTGAAAGCTGTTCTAAATGTGCAATTTTATCTTTCTTTGATGGGTCACGGACTGTCGCATGAACAGGGGTACCTTGCTTGAGCAAGCCCTCAATGATCCAACCTGCGACATAACCTGTTGCACCAGTCACCAAGACAGGTTTTGATTTATCAATAATTGCCATTTTTCACCTAAATTTTAATGAATATATTCTTAACCGCACCCAACATCTAAACGATTGATTCTCTTATCTCTTGTGTTTGGATCATGCGAATTTCTTATATCTTAAATCACAGACGTGACAACAACAAGAATTCATAGATGAGTGTGCAATAAAAAGCTCACCCATCGGTGAGCTTTTTATTTGAGGTAGTGATTTATTTTTTACTATGTTCATTGAGTAGAAATTCAACTAAAGCCTTTTGTGCATGTAGGCGATTTTCTGCCTCATCCCACACTACAGCATTTGGATGATCAAGCATATTTTCAGAGATTTCTTCGCCACGATGTGCCGGCAAACAGTGCATAAATAAGCAATCAGGATGCGCCAGTTGCATTAATGCTTCATTAACTTGATAGTTAGCAAAAGCTTTTTCACGAAGTTTTTGCTCTTCTTCCTGCCCCATGCTTGCCCATACATCAGTCACGATCAGATCGGCATCTTTGGCAGCAGTTTCAGGCGAATCAACCAATTCGACATGATCTGCAAATTCAGCCAAGAATTCTGGATTTGGCGTATAGCCTTCAGGCGATGCAATGCGTAGCTTAAAGCCAAGCAATTGTGCTGCTTCCATATAGGAGTTGCACATATTATTGCCATCACCAATCCATGCAACCGTTTTACCTTCGATATCGCCACGATGTTCAAAGTAGGTCTGCATATCGGCAAGAAGCTGGCAAGGGTGGTGATCGTCGGTTAGACCATTGATGATTGGCACAGATGAACATTCTGCAAACTTTTCGACAATGTCATGTCCAAAAGTACGAATCATAATGATGTCAAGCATACGGGAGATCACACGTGCGGAATCTTCAATCGGCTCGCCACGACCAAGCTGAGTATCCCTCGGCGACAAGAAGATCGCATCTCCACCAAACTGACACATGCCTGCTTCAAATGAAATACGAGTACGAGTACTCGACTTCTCAAAAATCATACCTAAAACTTTGCCGACAAAGGGTTGATAAGCTTCTGATTTTTGATGAAGTTGCTTGAGTTCTGTTGCACGTGCAAGCAGTTGTTTGAATTCAAAAGGAGTAAGGTCACGCAGGGTGAGAAAATGCCGTAGCGCCATAGGTTGTTCCACAAAATAATTGTAACAAACCAGTGAGTTGGTGAGTTGCGAAAAAAAAAGATGTATTAAAAAAACAATCCTCTAGTTTACAGCTGTTTATTTTATCGATGCAAACATTAAATCAATAAATATATTTTAATTAAAGTATTACAAAAAGGAATGCTCAGATTGATTTTAATCTGGGAAATCGTTTGTTTTAGGATTTGAATTCAAAATCATGACCACGCAGAAAATATTCAACGTAGTGAGTGATATAGGCTTCATCAATATGATCGATGCTCAAATTAAGCAAGGTACGCCAATGTAAATCTTGAAAAAATCCAAAAAAATAGATCGAAGAATCCATAGGCCTTGTGCAATTGATCTTGCCAAGTTGATGCATCTTATCCAAGTACTCTGCAAAAAGGGTATGGGCACGTAATGGACCTTGCTTGTAAAGTTCCAAACCAATTTCATGATTTTCATGGGCAATGTTGACCAGCAATCGTTCAAAAACCATGCTTTTTTTATCGACATAAATATTGTGTAAATTTAATAATAATTCAATGAGTATGTCGTTGATATTGTCATCATCTTTTTGACAGACGAGTTCGATTTGATGAACAAATAGATTGCTACGGTCTTTGCAAATCGCAAGAAATAACCCTTGTTTACTGCCGAAGTATTTATAAATAGTCGCTTTCGAGCCTCCTGCTTGCTCGACAATTTGATCTAGACTAACTTGGTCATAACCGTGTTGTATAAACAACTCTGTCGCCACTTCAAATAGTACAGCACAACGTTCAACAGCACGTTGTGTATTCGGCGGTGTGACAAGTTTTGCTTTCATACAGAGACTTTGCTTGGCTAAAGAAAAGGACGTAACTTGCATTACGCCCTATATCATAGCATGTTTTGGCTTTTACTCAGTATGAAGTGATACGGATTGAATATTTTACGACACTGATGAAGTAAGTATGAACTGAAAACATTAGATGAAAATACCTCTCGACGAGGTAATCAGTTGTCTATTACTTTCGTGAATTACGAATCAGCACACCTTTTACTTTTTTGGAGATACCCACATGGTGATGACTGCTCGGAAAACTGTTTCATAATTCGTATCTTGAATGTCTACATAGACCAAGTATTTAACTGCTTTTGACCAATCAGCTTTAGTTGCTGGTGTGGCAATCGCAACTAGATTGGTTTTCGCTTTTTTAGGTATTCTACGCCCATACCTTTGGGAATCCAGAGATGTGTTGATGAAACGGTCACCTCAGTCATCGTGCCATCCTGTAAGTTATGTCACCGTGAATTTATATTTCATGAAACTGGTTTATCTTTACGATTCTTTTCCAGAAAAGAAATTTTAGATTTAGATAAAGGTGGATAAAGCAATCATTTTAAGCATAGCACCGATTACCAATAGCGTTGACCACTGTATTTTTTACCTCACAGCGCTTACACTATGCGCATTCAATTTTTTATCTACTTTAGCACCTCATGATTGATCCAAAACTTTTAAGAAATGATATTGACGCTGTGAATGCAGCATTGGCAAAACGTGGCGTACAGCTTGATGCAGCCGAGTGGGCGGCACTGGAAACACGTCGTAAAGACATCCAATCCAAAGCCGAAAGTCTACAAGCTGAACGCAATGCAGGTGCCAAACAAGTCGGTCAGATTAAACGTGAAGGTGGCGATCCCTCGGAAATCATGGCTCGCATGCAAGCCATCGGTGATGAGATCAAAGCCGCAGAAACCGCTTTGGCAGAGCTGCAAGACGAAATCGCACAAAAGTCTTTAAATATTCCAAACTTACCTGATGAATCTGTCCCCGAAGGTAAAGATGAAAATGACAATGTGCAAATCCTAAAATGGGGTACGCCACGTACCTTTGACTTTGAAATCAAAGACCATACCGATCTTGGTGAGGTCAGTTGCCGAAGTTTGAGGAAGACTTGTTTAAGCTACAAGGTGAAAAGGAATATTATCTGATTCCAACTGCTGAAGTGCCAGTGACCAATTTCGTGCGTGATGAGATTATTGATGCCGATCGTCTACCACTGAAATATGCTGCACATACGCCATGTTTCCGTAGTGAAGCAGGTTCTTACGGTCGTGATACTCGTGGTTTGATTCGTCAGCATCAGTTTGACAAAGTGGAAATGGTGCAAATCGTCAAACCTGAAACATCAATGCAGGCTTTGGAAGAGTTGACTGGTCATGCAGAAGGCATTTTGCAGGCGTTAGAATTACCATATCGCAAGATTCTGTTGTGTGGTGGCGATATGGGCTTTGGTGCGACCAAGACTTATGACTTGGAAGTGTGGGTGCCTAGCCAAGAGACTTATCGTGAAATTTCTTCATGTTCAAATATGGGCGATTTCCAAGCGCGTCGTATGATGGCGCGTTATCGTGTCGATCAGAAGAAAACTGAATTGGTACATACTTTAAATGGTTCAGGGCTTGCAGTGGGTCGTACCTTGCTTGCGGTGATGGAAAACTATCAACGTGCTGATGGTTCGATTGAGATTCCAAAAGTGTTGCAACCGTATATGGGCGGTTTAACCTTTATTGACTAATCCTTGAAAGATTTTCTGAGATATTCTTGCTGATGTATCTTGGGATGAAATTTTAATCAATAAAACGATTGTGCATCGAAACTGCGCACAGTTTTTGCATTAGTCCGATCAGATTGATATTTATTGAGGCGAATTGTGGATATTTTTCCAATTTCTCTAAAGTTGCAACAGCAACGCTGTCTGATCGTTGGCGGTGGACAGATTGCACTGCGTAAAGCGACACTTTTGCACAAAGCAGGGGCAATCATTGATGTGGTTGCGCCTGAAATTGATTCACAACTGCTTGATGTGGTGCAAAATAGTGCGGGACAACATTTACAAGCACCATTCGATGCAAAGCATTTGAACACGACTTATCGTTTAGTGATTGCGGCAACCGATGATGCAGTAGTCAATCGCACTGTATTTGAGCAATGCGAAGCACGTAATATTCTCGTCAATAGCGTGGATGATATTCCAAACTGTCGATTCATGGTGCCTGCGATCATTGACCGTTCGCCACTGCTAATTTCTGTTGCATCGAATGGTGCATCGCCAGTGCTTTCACGCCAAATTCGTACCCAACTGGAAACATCAATTCCACACGGTATAGGGAAGTTGGCGGCATTTTCAGGTGATTGGCGTCAGCGTGTCAAAGCCAAAATTCAAAATCCTGATGAACGTCGAATTTTTTGGGAAAATCTCTACGCAAGCCCGCTGAAAGAGCAAGTCTTTAATGATAATCTCGATGTGGCTAATGATTTAATTCAACAAGCGTTATCAGAGTGGACCGCACCAAAAGGGGAAGTGTACTTAGTTGGTGCAGGACCGGGTGATCCTGAGCTGTTGACTTTAAAAGCATTGCGCCTGATGCAACAAGCCGACGTCGTAGTCTATGACCGTTTGGTGTCGAAACCAATTTTAGAGTTATGTCGTCGTGATGCGACCAAGATTTATGTGGGCAAAGCACGTTCTGATCATAGCGTCCCGCAAGATGGCATCAATGCCTTATTGGTAGAGCTCGCTCAGCAAGGCAAACGTGTTTGCCGTCTCAAAGGTGGTGATCCGTTTATCTTTGGGCGTGGTGGTGAGGAGATTCAAGAACTTTTTGCTGCCAATGTCACTTTCCAGGTGGTGCCAGGGATTACTGCGGCATCGGGTTGCTCGGCTTATGCGGGGATTCCACTGACGCATCGGGACTATGCGCAAAGTGTGCGCTTCCTGACAGGTCACTTGAAAGAGGGCTCGCCTGAACTGCCGTGGAATGAACTGGTTTATGAGAATCAAACGCTTGTTTTATATATGGGTTTGGTTGGATTAGAACGGATTTGTCAGGAGCTGATCGCACATGGTCAGCGTGACAGTATGCCTGTGGCATTGGTGTCCAAAGGTACGACACCCGAGCAGAAAGTCGTGGTTGGCACACTTGCTGATATTGCTTCAAAAGTAGCAGAGCATGAAATCGTTGCACCAACTTTGACCATTATTGGCGAAGTGGTGAATTTGCGTGAACAATTGCAGTGGCAATGATTCACGTAGTGATGCTGAACTGAAGTAGCAGGGTTAAACTCTTCCGAGAGTGCATAATCTATTCCCCTTTGTAAAGGGTAATGCCAGTCAGTTAAATCATTTTTAATCCTCCCCAACCCTCCTTTTTCAAAGGAGGGAGTATTTCGACATTCAATACAGTGTTGAATTCAATGGTGTTCCCCTCTTTTTCAAAGATGAGAAACATTGTTTCGCAAGGGGGGATTTATCAATCTGTAATAATTAAATTTCGCTTCACTGATCAGCATTATTTTGTAAAGGGGCTTTCAGAAGCTAAGATGGGGCTTTGACTTAAAAATCATGTACAATAAACCTCGTTTTTAGTCTGACAACTTTGAGTGTTTGCGTGATTCACGTTATTTTATTTGAGCCTGAAATTCCTGCCAATACGGGCAATATCATCCGACTGTGTGCCAACACAGGTGCGCAGTTACATTTGATCAAACCGCTGGGTTTTGAGTTGGATGATAAGAAGTTAAAGCGAGCAGGTTTGGATTATCACGAATGGGCGAGAATGAAAATTTGGGATGATTTGCAAAGTTGTCTTGCTGAATTAAAAACACAAGGCATTGATGAAAATACAATTTTTCCGCTTACCACCAAAGGCTTTTCTACACCACATACCGTAAATTTGAATAGTCCTGTGGCACTGCTGATGGGACCCGAAACACGTGGTTTACCTGAAAGTGTTCGATTGTTATTTCCGCAAGAAAACTGGATTCGCTTACCAATGGCGGAAAATTCTCGCAGTTTAAATTTATCTAATGCCACTGCGGTGATTGTCTATGAAGCATGGCGACAACAAGGCTTTGCCAATTTAGCCTGAATTTTTATTTTTAAGATTTTCAATTTTTATCATGAATGAATCAGCTCAAGCGCAACTCAAAGATGAAGAATTACATCTCTATAGTCGGCATATTTTGCTCGAAGAATGGGATATTGATGCGCAGCAAAATTTAAAAAATAGCCATGTATTAATTATCGGTGCAGGCGGACTCGGCTGTACATCGAGTGAAATGCTTGTTCGTGCGGGTGTTGGACAGATTACCATTATTGATTTTGATAAGATTGAGCTGAGTAATATTCAGCGTCAGATTGCTTTTGATCCGTATCAGATCGGTCAACAGAAAGTGGAAGTGTTGACGCAACATTTAAAAAGTATCAATCCATTGGTCGAAGTGACAGCGGTAAATGAGAAGTTTGATCGGGCTTTTTCAGAGCAATTAAAAGATGAATTTGATTTGGTTTTAGATGGTTGTGATAATTTTGCAACTCGATATGCGGTCAATCAATTTTGTGTAGAGCGTAAAATACCATTATTGACTGCGGCTGCAATTGCATTGGAAGGGCAGTTAATGATGCTGAAATCAAAGCCATGCTACCACTGTGTATTTCCTC
>LULJ01000695.1_pt2 | contig 14819 bp, 30 predicted proteins | sample 728171 | NCBI WGS metagenome assembly LULJ01 (sample SAMN03860292, study PRJNA289734) | marine metagenome | biome: seawater column; feature: ocean; material: water; isolation source: Red Sea water column Station 169 - depth 25m | place: Saudi Arabia: Red Sea | collected 2011-10-15 | depth 25 m
TGCCAATATAAATACCAGCACCTCTTTCAGTGTGCTCAACTGTTGAAAGCTCATTTAAATCTTTTGTATTATCTAAATAGTTTATAGCAGCACTACCAATAGTACTCGCGTCTTTTAAAACTACAGCTTTTCTAACTGTTTGTACACCTGGTAATGATGGTGCTCTGTAAGAGTGTGGACTACCTGTTATATCTCCGTATGCCATTTTTTGTTTGTTTAATTGTTATTATCTTTGTTAACTAAGTTTATTGCTTTTATCATAACTTTGTCAGAGTATGATTTACCTTCCATTATTTTATTTCTACGTAAACTAGTTGGTAAATCTTCTTGACCAAGTAACATCCTGTATATCCTACTAATAAGTTGGCTACATTTAAATGATGTTTTATATATTGTATATTTTTGAGTTGTGTTGTTTCTTTGTCGCCAAACAGTTATCCAGCCATCACGCCTTAAACGTTCCCAACGATTTTTATCCCATGAAAAAGTATAAACTCCGTCTATATAATCTTTTCTTGTAAACAGCTCCATACAATCAAAGTAAATTAGAAGTTCGAGATCAGCATCTTTTAACTTATTTGTTTTACAAGCCCATTTACGTATAATACGATAATGCTTAAACAAACCTATGCTTCTAAGATCTTTGGCTTCTAATTTTCTCATAAGACAATAACAACGTCTTGCTGTTTTATTACAAGAAATATATTTTCATCTATTTCTACATTAAAACCAGCATGTTTATCGTAGTATATATTGTCATCAGCTTTAACGCCTTGAACTAAACTACCAACGCTTTTCACAACACCCTGTCTATATCTTATGTCTTCTTTTATTTTATCTGTAAGAAGTAAACCACCTTTTGTTTTAGTTGGTTTTTGTTTTACTTCTTCTATAACTAAATAATTACCTACTGCCTTCATTCTTCTCTCATATTACTAATTACACAATCAGTTGATAATATAGTAGTAGCAACAGATACTGCATTTTTTAATGCACTTTTAGTTACAAGTAAAGGATCAATAATACCTTCATTAATCATGTTAACTGTTTTACCAGTTATAACGTTTATACCTTTGCCTTTACCTTTTTGAGGTACATATTCCAGCCCAGCATTTTTAAGTATTGTTTTATATGGATACTTTATTGCTTCTGTAAATATATTAGTACCTTCTGTTTTTTCTTTAATATTATTAGCAGCGTTTAATAAAGCTACACCACCGCCTGGAACTATACCTTCTTTTACCGCGGCTTTTGTAGCGTGTATCGCATCATCAACTCTATCTTTTTTTTCTTTAAACTCTACATCTGAGTTTGCACCTATTGATATAACTGCTACGTTACCAGATAATATAGCTAAACGTTCTTCTAGCTTTTGTGTTCTTAAACTAGGATCAAGTGTTTTAATTTGATCTTCTATAGCTTTTATTCTTTCTTTAGCTTCTTCAGGTATTTCAGCAACTTTTAAAACTGTTGATTTATTGTCAGATACACATCTTTCACATTCACCTAACATATCAGGTGTAATTAAATCTACATCATCACCATACTCTTCACTTATATGTGTTGCGCCTGTAACAGCGGCAATGTCATCTAAAAAATCTTTTTTCCAAAAGCTAAAACCAGGTGGAGCTATGACACTAGCTTTTATATTACCTTTTATTTTATTCATTACTAATGCAGCCATTGGTTGTTTTTCTAACTCACCTATTATTAGTATTGACCTACCTTGTTTAACAGCGTATTCTAATACAGTTTGTATTTTTCTTACCGATGCTATTGGTGAACTAACTAATAAAACTAAAGGCTTTTCTAGTGTAACAGTTTGTTTACCTGTGTCTGTTACAAAGTTTGCATTAGCAAATCCTTGATTTATTTGTGAACCAGAAACTAACTCAACTGTAGTATCTTCTGATTTAGTATCAGGGTCCATCATTACAGTGCCATTTTTACCAACTTGTTTAAAAGCTTCACCAATTACTTTGCCTAAACTTTCATCATTGTTTGATGATATTGTAGCTACTTGATCTATCATATCATTTTCAACTGGCACTGATATATTTTCTAAATATTCAACGGTTTTATTACAAGCTTGTTGTATATCTTGTTTTATACTTCTCAAACTATCACTACCTTTATTTTTATAAGCTTCACTTAATATAGCGTGAGCTAATACTGTAGCAGTTGTAGTTCCATCACCAGCTTCACCAACTGTTTTTCTAGCTGCTTCTTTAATTAATACAGCACCTATATTTTCTACAGGTTCTCTTAAATTAACAGAGTTAGCAACAGTTACACCGTCTTTTGTAATCATGGGTCTACCCATAAAATCTTCTAATATCACACATTTACCGCTAGCTCCAAGTGTGGAGCTAACAGCATTTGTGAGTTTTTCTATACCTGCAAAGACTTTTTCTTTGGCATTACTACCAAATGTTAAAGTCTTCACAATGTCTTGTGGATTTTGCATTTAATTTAATTTAATTTAGTTAATGTTATTTAAAAGTTTTAACAACTTTAGGACCATTAAGAAACTCTACTTTTTTACCGTAGTGATCAACTGATCCGTCAATAGCAGCTTCAGCGCCATCAACTGTTTCTCTTCTGGTTACATCAATCCAAGTATCTTCTTCCTCAGGATGTTGGTACTCGGTTTGGTAAAAACCATTTGGTAACTGGGTTATTCTCCAGTTTGTTTTGTCAGCTAAATGCTTCCAAAATTCAACGGTTTCTTTGGAAATTTGTGGTTGACTATTCCACGTTTTAGTCGAATAAAAAAATGTCATTGGTTTTGGTTTTAATTAAACATTTGGTTTTGCCCTTAACCGGGCCGGTTATTTTTCTCCGCAAGGCTTGCCTGTAGCAATATTAACCCAGCGCTCCTTCTGAAACCAGTCACGTAATGTAGCACCTTTTTTACGAGCACCTTTTACATTAGACGAACTAGCTCTTTTATATTTTCCTTGAGCAGCAGCTTTACGTTTAGCACGTATTACTTTTTGCCTTTCAGCTTTGCTCATACTTTTATATTTATTGTATGGTAAACAAACTTTCTTGGTGCCACCACCCTTTACTTTACTTCTTGGCATTTCCTAATCTTTTGCTTACTTTATTTCTAGCACATACCATTTTTTTAGCATAGCTAGGATTACGTTTTCTATTAAAGACAACTTGTTGGTTTAAGCTGCCGATAATTGCTCGCTTATTACCTTTTCTACTTTTAATTAGCCAGCTAGCTAATTTATCACAGGATAAACTCTTGAATTTACCCTTAGCATCAGCGTATTTACTATCTTTCCACTCAGGACGTTTATGCTTTGCCATGTTTTCTACGTATTGCCATTTTACATTTTTTAGCTATAGCTGCTTGTTGTTTTTTACCAGCAACTTTAGATCTTTGCTCTACTACAGTTAATATTTGTATTTTACGAGCATAAGGTTTATTAATTCTTTTTACTTTAGCACATGTTGCTCTAGCATCAGCTGGCGTTGCAAATTTAATCTTGACTGTATCTTTTGGATTTTCGTCAGTATATAATCTTCTACTAGAACCTTTTGGTTTTTTACCTGTTCCCTTTTTTGGATCCGCCATGTCCGCAATTTTGCATGTTAATAAACCAGTTAGCTAACTGTACGTCTCGTTTTGTAGCATCTCTACGTGACTTTAGCTTTTTAACTTTACCACAAGTAACATCACCACCATATAGTTTATTTATTCTAGCTTTTAAAACCCCTCTATATGCTTTAGCCATTACTTTTTAATTTTTCTACAACTACCAGGTGAAAAAGGTTTTTTACCTTTTACAGGCGCATAACCTGGCCAGCATCTACCTTTTTTCTTACCTTTTTTCATTGTTATTTCTTTTTTGACCTACCCATTTTACTAGGTCCGCCAGCCTTAGTACATCTCACGCCCCAGCCAGAAGCATAAGCGCTAGGCCATACTTTAAATTTTCTTTTTGCCGCTGCTTTGCACGGTCCGCTAATTTTACCCATTATTTTTTATATTTTCTTTTACCTGCTTTGCAATGAAACTTCATAGGTTTTTTAGGTTCTCCTTTATTATCTCTTTTACTTCTTAACGCTGCAAAATCAGCGCCAGTTATAGCATCAAATGGTTCTGCCATTTTGGCTATTTTCATTTGAGCAGGTGTTAATTTTTTATCAGCCATTACTTGTTGTTTTTACGAGAGTATGGAAACATCATATTCATTGCTTCGCGTCTACCTTCACAACCACAAGGTATATTTAAACCTTGCGATACAGTATCAACCATTCGTTTAATACCGGTTGCTTTAGTGAATTTATGTATACTATCTCCTAATCCTCTTGATTTCATATTTATTATTTAACATTTCCATCTACGTCTTGCAGCTAAACCTCTTTTACTTTTCCAGTTTCTTGATCTAGCGCAAAATGATTTACGTCTTTTAGCATCTTTGCTACCAGGTTTTACTTTACCTGTAACTGCAGTTTTTAATTTACTACCAGGGTTTTTACGTCTATATTCGGCTACACCCTTTTTAGTCATACCTGCACCTTCTTTTACAGTGCGAAAGTTACGACCTTTACCTTTAGTCGTACGCCTTGGCTCGTTACTTCTTGGCACTTTTAATTTTTTTATGTCCACACCCTTTTTTCATGAGTGCTTTATGTTTTTTAAAAGATGTAACATTGTGAACTGAACCATCTTTACAATACATTTTATGTGCTTTCATTTCTTTTTTCTTTTAAGTGATGCTTCCCAAGGTAGATCTCTTCTTCTAGGATCTATTTGGTTATTAGGTATAACAATAGTTTTACCACTTAGTTTTGGTTTATAATAATAGTTATTAGTATCACAGTTCTAATTTGTTTTAAATGACCTCTTTCATGAGCAACAGTACTAGCTTTTTGTTTTTCTGTCATTCTACCATCAATAGTTATTACACCATTCATGTCTATTTCACCTAGCACATTTTTTGGTAGGTTTTTTTCAAAAACAACAGAGCTTGGCTTAGAGTGCTTTTCACTTAAACCAAGCAGCTGTGCTATTGTCTTCATTTTAAAAGCCATTTACATTTTTTTACCGTACTGCATCATCTTCTTACCAAACTCCATCATTTTCTTACCGTACTGCATCATTTGTTTTTTACCACCTTTGTGTCCATCTTTAGGCTTTTTTACAGCTTTCTTTTTTTTATGAACATTCATTGGCTTTCTATTGCTTTTGTACTGTCCCATTTTTCCAGGCATAATTTCTAATTTTAAATGTTAATATATATATATTTATGAGAACGGCGTAGCAGGATTACCAGTACATAATAATGTACCTTCAACATGCCATTTATCAGCCGCTATATTTGTTACAGTTACTTTACTACCAGCTCTACCAGTAGTAGTACCGTTAAATGTTATTTGATGAAACTCATCTGCTACTTGACTTGCAAAAGAAGCATTAGCATCAGAAGAGTCTGTATCTACAGTTAATACAGATCCAATTAAATCTTCGTTTGTAGAATCTGCACACTGTATTCTTTTTGTTCCAGCAGTATCATCTAATACTATAAAGTTAAAATATACACCAGTTAAATCACCAGCGCCAGAGTCTGGTAAAGTAAATGTCGCAGCTGTATCATTAAATACAAACGTTTCACCTGAGTCATTAGCTGTTAAACTTGTATCAGCAGTAATCGCTGTAACAGGTGTTCTAAGGCCTAGTATATGCGCTCCAACTGTATCACTGTTACCAATAACTGTTTTATTAGCACCTTGACCAGAAGCGCCATGACCTATTACAATTTCATTATTATTAGTGGCTCCAGAAACACCGGCTCTTCTACCTATTACAACATTTTCGCTACCAGTTGTTATTGTGTTACCAGCTTCACTACCAATTAACGTGTTGTGATCACCTGTACTTACTAGTATACCAGCTTGATAACCTAAAGCAACATTAGCATCACCACCGTCTTGAACGTTAAGAGCTTTATGTCCTATCGCTGTATTATTACTCGCTGCATCTTCAGCATCTAAAGCTTCAAAACCTATTGCAATATTATTATTACCTGTAGCTAAAGCATTAGCGGCATACGCGCCTATAGCTATATTATAATCTCCTGATGTTACATTTCTTAAACATATACTTCCAACACCTACATTAAATAAACCTCCGTCTTGAACATGTAGTACTTCATCACCAATAGCTACACTTCCACTAGTCGACGTATCTTCTGTAGCAAGCGCTGCTCTACCAATAGCAACATGACCACCACCAGTTGTAATAGCTTTACCAACATCATTACCTATTAATACGTTACCAGCGCCTTCAGTTACAGCTGTACCTGCATTATAACCTATAGCAATATTTTTACCACCAGTAGTTAAACTATCTAAAGCAGTTTCACCAAGAGCAACATTTAATTCAGCTACTCCACTAGGAGCTGTAGAATGACCTACTAATAAAGTGTTATTTTTTAAATAATGAGGAATACCTGTACCAGTACCCCACTCTAACACATTGCCAGAAGATGGCACTTTTAATATTTGACCAGCACTACCTGTTGTAGTTGGAAACTCAAAATACGTGCTACCAGATGTATCCCCTATTTTTAAACTACCTTGTATATACGCGTCTTTAAATGAATATGATTGGCTACCTAAATCTACGCCATTATCATCTGCTGGATGCCAAACAGTAGTATCTGCATTACCTAATTGTACTGAGTTGTTACTAATGCTAGTTGCATTATAACCTATCACTACTTGATTATCTGCGCCACTACCAGAAACATTTGCTGCGCTACCAATAACTATATTGCTATTACCTGTTGTAAGGGCAGCAGCTGTATTATTACCTATTAATGTATTTCTAATACCAGTGCTTACCGCAACACCTGCTTCAAATCCTACAGCTGTATTATCTGTGTCAATGTTAGATGCAGGTTCTTGTGCGAATAATGCTTTATAACCAACTGCAACACCTGCATTACCATCGATATTAGTTTTACCTGCTTCACCACCAATAAATGTATTGTATTGTCCTATTGTTGTAGCAAGCCCTGCATTAGCACCAACAGCAACGTTAAATAAATCTACAGCACTTGCTGGATCTTGAGCATATAACGCTCTATAACCAACAGCTGTGCTTAAGCTACCATCAACATTTGAATATAAAGCTTGCGCGCCTAATGCTGTGTTGTATTGACCAACATCTGTTGAAAACATTGCTTGTGCACCTAAAGCAACATTATAAGTACCCGTTGTAATTGCTTTACCTGTTTGCGAACCTACAAACGTTCCGTAAGTTGAAGTTGTTGCTGATTCACCAGACTCATGCCCTACAGCAACATTATGCGCAAATCCATCAGCTGGTTCTAAAGTTTTTAATGCTCTATAACCAACAGCAACAACACCATCGCCGTCTATGTTTGTTTGAAGTGCTTGAGCACCTACAACCACGTTTTTTAAACCGCTTGTTACAGATTCTGCTGCTTCATAACCTATAAAAACATTTTCTGTACCTGTAGTAATAGCTGTTCCTGCTTCAAATCCTACAGCTGTATTTTTACCAAGTCCGTTTTGATTATATAAAGATTTTGTTCCTATAGCAACATTGTATTGACCAGTATCTTCACTGTATAATGATTGATAACCAATAGCTACATTATCAGTACCTGTTGTTAGACTAAATAATGAATAAGGTCCAACACCTATGTTTTTAGTTTCAGCAGCACCGCTTGGATCATGTGATGTTAATGATCTATGTCCAATTGCTATTGAAGAACTACCATCAACATTTGAAGCCATAGCATCACTACCTATAGCCACGTTTAAACCACCAGTTGTTAATGCTGATAAAGCACCTTGTCCAATACCAACACTATCATCACCTGTGGTAATAGCATCTAAAGCTGTAACACCTATACCTATATTGTTTGAAGCTGTGCTTGTAGTAGAGCTAGGATCGTTACCTAAAAATATAGAGTTGTTTTCTACAAGAGCATCGCTTAGTGTATTAATTGATAATGCGGCTCCGTTTATTTGTAATGAGTTAAAGTTAGCAAGACCTGAAGATGTAATTGTTGTAAACGCACCAGTTGATGCAGATTCGCTACCAATAGCTACACCATCTATTTCACCGCCGGATATATAAGCAGCTGCAGTTGGATCTGCATCAGTACCTATTTGATCTATATAAGCAATACCGTCAATATATAAATCTTGCCATTGTGCTGATGACGAACCTATATCGTATGCGTCGTCTGTGTCGGGTACTATATTACCTGTAAACGTAGTACCAGCTGAAGTATTAGTTGTAAAGTATGATCTAAGATCAGTTAGTGAAAACAACTTAGTTGTTCCCGCGTCTGTTCCGAGTAATTTTTCTGATCCTGATATACTTGAATCTGTAGCGTATGTTTGTATTCTTGCCATTTTATTTTTTATTATTTATTATCCTGCAGAAACTTTTAACGTTCCGCTATCATTGTATAATTGACCTGCGTTGTTTGGGTTTGACGTAGGTAAATTAGACATTATTACTTTTTGTGTTAACATTTTTATTGATACTTCACCGCCATCTAACTGTATATAATCTGTTGTACCGCCACTTCCATTATCACATTTAAATAACACGTCTCCATCATTTGTGTTTTGTGTAATTTCTAAATCACCAGCATTGTTTGTTATTGTGCTTTTAGTTCCGTTATGTAATAAAGCTAAATCACCACTAGTACCTAAACCTAAACTATAATTATCAGGTAAATGTAAATTATTATTAATACTACCACCTGTTATACCTATACCAATAAATCCAGTTGAATTTATTTGCATTGCTGTATATAGCGTGCTATCATCAGCTGCAACCTGTATGTTTAAATCTTGACCTTTTGGATTATTAGCACTGTCTACAGTAAGTATTTTAGCTGCTACTATTTCAGCTCCGTTGTCATCAACACCTTTAAATGTTAATGATTTACTACCTGATGATGCTGACGATGCAGCTTTACCTATAATAATATCACCTGACACTGTAGCTGTACTAGCAACGCTTAATGTGCTATTAAATGTTACAGAACCTGTATTTGTGAGTGAACCTGACAATAATGTTGGCCAACCAATATTAGATTTTATAAAGTATTTTTCACCAGAAGGCGTAGGAAGTGAGCTTTCATCAGCCCATATAAAATAAGCGTTAGTTATATTACCAGCAGTATAGTCTAAATCAAACTTATGTAATGCTAAAGTACCTACATCACCTGTTGTTTGTGTAAACTCACTAGTTGTTGAGTATACATATGTTGCTGTAGCATCAGATTTATTTAAATGAGATCTGTTTCTTGATGCCATTAAGTATGTTACCGTCCTATTACTACCTGTTGGTTGTGATTTAGCCCAGTTATACGCTCCATATACACCGGGTATAGTTTGATCATCACCGCTACCTGCGTCAATACCGTAATTTACAGCGCCTCCGATGCTATTTGTAATATACGATGCGCCTGAAAGCTTAGCTATATTGTAATCTGCATATAGATCATACATGTTTTGACCATCAGGTCCAGCATATTCAGCTCTGTTATATACATTGAAGAACGTGTGAGTAGAAGAAGCAGGTGTACTACCATCAGATTTACTTTTTACATTGTAAAACCTTATAGGCATATACGTATCATAGTCTTCTACAGTAGAAACATCATCGTCGTTCTCTTGATTTTTAGCTAAACTACCAGCATTTATACCTCTAACATACAATAATGAGTCATATATTTGTGAAGCAGTACTCGTATCATCAGTATATAACTGAAAGTACGACTTCATGCTAGGTTCAAACGTTTTATCTTTAAAAGTTGTTAGCAGTCTTCCCATGATCCTGGATTTGGATAGTTGTTATGTGGTATTGCAGCGTGTAATCCCATTATTTTCTTTTTTTAGTACCTCTACCATGTCCACCACGGTTTGCTTTAACTGAAACAAACCTTTTTTTAGTGTGATCGTAGTCTTTGTTTTTAATATTTTTACCTTTTTTTATGGCTTTTCTGCGCTTTTTTTGGTTTTCAGCGCGCATTTTTTCTCTTCTACGTGTATTTGCAGTAGCTAAGTCGCGTTTACGCTTAGCAGCCTTAGCTCTACTACTTAATTTTTGTGCCATATATTAGTTATTTGTCTACTTACTACTATTTCACACAGTTTTAAGGCAATTTAAGGTAAAGTTATAAATTATTTTTTATACAGGCATGACAATAGGGTAATACTTATATACTTATTAAGGCTACTGTCACGTTGAGGTATTACGAGCAGAGAAGTAAAGTGCTGCCCCCTACCTCTTCGTACTTATTTTGTAAAACAAAACGCATATTTTTTACCTGGGCCCCACCTGCTTTAACATATTTTGCATAGACTTTTTACGTTTTTACTATATATTATATGACAATATGACATAACTATGTTGTAAATATGACACAATGACACATTAAAAACTACTTTTACATTATGACATTATGACACATTGCGCAATGACATATTGACATATTAATACACTAAACAAATTATATACTTTACACAAATTAAATACGAAACCATTTAGATAATATCTATGTAACAAATAAATAATAATAATACTATGAAAAGAAAATTTACACACTACGCAATTAATACATTACTTATCTCATTAACTTCAACATTTGTAATTGGTTTTTTAAGTCTAATGTATCACTTATTATTCAATAATTACACAATAAGTTTTGGTGGATTTTAATATGCTATACACAACTTAAATACGACAACTAAAAGATAATATAATAAATACTAATAATAATAATAATAACTTAAAATCAAAATTATGACTACATTAAATTCAAAAAGATTTGTTCTTAGACAATCACTAATCGGTAAAAATCAAACTATCAATGTAACTTTCAAAAATGGTAAAACTGCTACTTACAATCATGATAAAGTTTATGAAATTATGAAAGAAACATTAATTAAATTACCTTGCTGGTTAAAGTACAAATCATACACAGCTACTAATAATGTACCTGTAGCAGCAAGAGGTGTTGTTGAAGCAAAGTAAGCAACACTCTTAAAATCTAGTCTTGGAGCAGAGGTGGGTTTCGATTACTCACACTAGAACTAAATATATATTACTATGCGAATAATAACTACATACAGTGATAAGTGGCAATGTAAATGGTATCATTGCGAAATAGATAATCATAGATTCTCATCACCTAATCGTGAAGATGTTGAAGCGTGGCGAGATGACAGATTACAAAACAGTGATTATTACAAAGAATTAAGAGAGCTTAGCGATAAAGCTACAGCAGAATATTATGCGAGTAAAACTCGTTGGGATAATTATACAGGTGATTAATGAAAAGAGATTTATATAGATTTGCGAAAGCAAGAAGATATGGCGAGCGTATTACACTAATTGAAGATGGTTGGTGGGCTAAGTATAACAAAGAAGTATACAAATTAAATACGAAAACTAAATGATAATATAATAAAATCAATATGAATACAATTAAATTTACTTCAAAAACAACTTGTAAACTAAATGGCGTTGACTATAAAGGTTATCTAGTTGGCGATTTACCTAACTCATTTGGTTTCAAAGAAAAATATCTTGGACCTGATGAAGAAGGCAATGACCAATACAAGTTTGGCAAATCACACTGGTTTAACTACAAAGGTTTAACATTTATAGAAAAAACTATATTACCATGGTAGTTACTAATATGAAAGAATTATGTGAATATGTAGCTAATAAGCGTAAAACTAGGTCACATCAACACGCTGAAAACATAAGAATCTATGGTGCGTGTAGAGGTATGGGTAATAGAAGATACAAATTACCGCAGAAATCTTCATTCCCGAAACAATATAAAGCGGCGTATAATAAAATATGGAGATAATAGATGATATGGTTTATCTTAATGAGATAGACGAGTATGTAACAGTACAAGAATATAAGGAATATATAAAGTATTTACAAAATAAATACGATAACTAAATGATAATATAATAAAAATATGTATTGCAAATGTAAACCAAATACTATTATACCACCAGCTCGAGTAGCTTTAGGCTATAAAACTTGTGTCGACTGTAGCACGACTCAAAAAGTCAGTTATATACCAATCATAGCTAACAAGCAAGTGCTTGAAGTACAAGTAGTATCACAAGAGTTATCTGCAGCAGTACACAAAGCATGGAGAAGAAAGTAAATATATTAGAAAGATTATTATATCTTACATTAATAGCAGGTATTTGTTTTTTTACAGGTGTGTTTTATACATACTATAAAATAGATCAGCGGTTATGGAACGAAGAAATATTAAAAGCTCGTGACATAGAAACTAGGTATTTAAACTACCCAACTAAAAGAAATTATAAAAAAGACGACTTAGAAAGAATAATATATGGAAAAGATTAAAGGTAAAAAATATGTATATGTACTAGACTTTGAAGATGGTAGAGTATATAGACATGATGTGTGGATAGATGATTCAGAAAAAATAGAAGAATATTTAGACGACATGGGACACTCAGTAAATAATATAGAGTGGATGGTAACAAGATTTAAACGAGTAATAAAATAATATGGACAGCAAAAAAGCATATAAGCAAATGCAAGATGAGATGATCGATAGAGAATCAGCTTATCTATGCACTGAAATAGAAAGAGCATTAAATAGAATTATAGACTATACAGATATGTTAGATGATAGTTCTTTCAATAAAATAAAAGCATCAGCCATTAAATTATTAAAAGAATGGCACTTGTAATCATTGATAGATAGTTAGACGAGTAGCTTAATAGGTCGCACCAGGGAATCCCAGGTTGGACACGTAAGTGAATAGCTAACCGGCAACTAGTTGGAGCACTACCATTAAATTGGCAAGAGGATAACTAAGTTGTTAGGTATCAATAGGTTACATAACCCGGCTTAACAGTAAATCGACGCCTTGGCTTCCTTAAGGTATCAGTTGTATAAAGCCAGTCGTAGTGACAGCCGGGTAAAATATTAGCGGGATAGAGCAGTGGTAGCTCGCGAGGCTCATAACCTCGAGGTCGTAGGTTCGACTCCTACTCCCGCAACTAATACAAATTAAATACGATTACTAACAGATAATATAATAAAATCAATATGAAAAACGTTTGGAAACAACTAAAGCCTCATTATCAAATCAAAATTAGACAGGCTGCACACAAGTACACATCAGCTAAAAGACTTAAGTATCAACTTATGGCTTCAGATGGTTGGTATGATTTACAACTAGATACTATTAGAAGCATACTAATGTTTACTGACAAGCACAGCTTTGATGTTACAGGTACAGATATTATGTATGGAACAGAATTTTTAAAACCCGACTCAAATGACTAAATGGAGACAAGAACAATTACGACTAGAAAATGCATACGCACGCGCTATGCTTTACGAAGACGGTATCGTAGAAGTTACCACGAAAAGACAATACTTCAACGGTACACGTCAATTTAAATTACCAACAGGACAAATACTAGCAACATATAAATCAGGTTATGTACGTAGGTGTGACAGTAGCGATAGAATATGGCAGCTAAATCCTAAATACAAACGTGAAAAAAGATGGGTATTTCTTAACGGTACTGAACTAGTTACTCAAAAGTTTACAACGTGGTCAAGAGCTAAGATCTGGTCAGGTTTGGCTAGATTAAACTTCTTACACGAATATGCGAAGAAAAATTACTTAAATAAATAAATATGGCAGAATTACTAACAGATGATATAATTATCGAAAAACTAAACGAAGAAGAAAAATTACTTAAATAAATAAATATGGCAGAATTACTAACAGATGATATAATTATCGAAAAACTAAACGAAGATGGCTATATGCAAGAGCCAGATGGTCCTTGGATATTAGAATATATCTACGAAAATCATGGCGGTAAACTAGATAATACAAGTGACTTTGTAGATAACAAATGGACTTTAAAAATATACAGTGAATCTACTTACGATTCTTATGATATATACTTTTGTACTTTTGACGATAGACCTTATGTATCACAAGATGGTTATTACTATGAAGATTATTCCGACTGGTCAGACAGAGCATTAGAAGAATTAGCTAATGGTACAGATGTATGGGTAGAACCTCATCTATGGTCAGATATGGAATATGATTTTAACTACAGATTAGAAGAATGGTGGCAAGATGTATATGAAGAGCTAATGGACGAAAAGAAAGATGAGTTAATAGACTCAGGAGATTATTACGAAGAAAAAGAAAATTAATTATGAAAGAAACAAATCACACATTACCTGACTGGTTTAACGGTACGGTATACGATGAAGGTGAAACAATTACAAATCCTTTTAGCGGTGAGTCTTATGACTTAAATGCCGGTGAAGTATCTATGTATGACCTAATTATGGGAATTAATTATGTTGGTGATCATAGAGGTTGGGACGATGAATTAATAGAAACTCATCAAAAAGCTTTATCTTGGTTTAGAACAGTAAACCCTAAAGCTTATATGGTATTATTAGATTAAACAAACGGGCGTGATAAGGTATTGACCGAGACGTGGTAACAGTAGACACAAAGGCACTTGTGTGGTGTCGAATCCAACCGAGTCATGGTAACGCAGGTTCGAATCCTGCCACGTCCACTAAAATTTAAATTATGGCAACAAGAAACTTAATAATGGTCGTAGACCGCAAACACAGTAGTAAATACCCGGAGGGCTTTGCTGTGCATCCAGATCTTGTACGTAACAAAAGCTATGTAAATATGTACATGCACCATGATGGTTATCCTGAATGGCAAGGCGTACAAATTGCTAA
>LULJ01001252.1_pt1 | contig 14706 bp, 15 predicted proteins | sample 728171 | NCBI WGS metagenome assembly LULJ01 (sample SAMN03860292, study PRJNA289734) | marine metagenome | biome: seawater column; feature: ocean; material: water; isolation source: Red Sea water column Station 169 - depth 25m | place: Saudi Arabia: Red Sea | collected 2011-10-15 | depth 25 m
GCCCCAGACGGCCTCCGCTTGGGGGTTTTACGCTCACACCATCACTGCCGACATCGCCGAAGCGAATGTGAAGCCCGAAACGCGCCGCGCCATCGAGCGGTTGATGCGGGCCGAAGATCAGATCGGCACGCCCGATTGCCCGCTGGCGACCATTCAGGACGCGTCGGTATGGCCCGACTGCCTGCGCGGCGAAGGCTGGCGCTGGGCCTATACCTTCCCCTGGCACTACCAGACCGAACCGATCACCGAGGAATACAGCGACCGCAAGAATTGTTCGGGCGGATCCTGCGTCAGCGCGCAGGTCACGCGCAATCAGCGCGTGCTGGCCGATGAAAGCCTGCCGGAGAATGTCCGCCTCGAAGCGCTCGCCTTTCTGGTCCACTTTGCGGGCGACATCCACATGCCGCTTCATTCCGGCGATCTCGACGATCGCGGAGGGAACGACCGGGTAGTCGATTACGGGATCGTGCCGCAATTAAACCTGCACTGGATCTGGGACGGCCCCTTGGCCGAGCGTGCGATCAGCGGCAATCCGCCGGTGGTGCGCCGCTACACGGCAGCCGAACGCGCGGAGCTGGCGGGCGGCGGCCCGGCGGATTGGGGTCGTGAAAGCTGGCAACTGTCGCGCGATTTCGTCTATCCCAACGCCTATGGCTGCGATCCGTGCACGGGCGATCTGGCAGAGCGGACCGTACTCGACCAGCAGGCGATCGATCGCGCCATTCCGATCGCACGACGGCGCGTATTGCAGGCCGGGCTGAGGATTGCCGAAGCGCTCGACGCCGCGTTCGCGCCGGGACCGCTGGTGGTGGACGAACGCTAGGCCGGGCGTTCCGCGTCGTACCGAGTGCCGTCCTTGCGGGCATACCCCTCGGCATCGAATACGAGATCGATATCGGAATATTCGCCCGAATCCTTCGCGCGGTCCCCGCCGCTGATTGCCACGTACACGCACGGCTCGTCGGAGCGATTGTGGAGCCGATGGCCGTCATCCACACCCGCAGGCCAGGCGAGGACATCTCCGGCGCGTACCACGGTCTCGCCCCCATCCTCGATCAGCACCGCTTCGCCTTCGAGCATCACCACCAGCTCGTCCTGCCCGCGATGCCAGTGCCGCTGTGACGAATACGCGCCCGGCTCCAGCGTCACATGGCTCGCGCCCAGCTTGGTCAGCCCTGCGACGGGCGCGAGGCGGCGATACCAGCGGCCCGCCACGTCCTCGTCGAAAGGCGTCGGATAGCCGGTGAGATTGGTTTTCGGGATGGCGTCGAGATCGAGCTTGGGCATGGGCGCGCACTCCTGCTAGCGCACCAAGGATGACCGATGTTCTCGACTTCGCCAAGCGGCTGATCGCCGCGCCCAGCGTCACCCCCGCCACCGGCGCGGTGTTCGACGCGATGGAAGACATGCTGGCTCCGCTCGGCTTTACAGTCACGCGTTTCACGCGGGGCGATGGCGAGGCGGGATCGCCGGAGGCGCCGGTCGAAAATCTCTTCGCGGTGCGACGCGGTCCGGCGGGATCGAAACATTTCGCCTTTGCCGGCCATCTTGACGTGGTCCCTCCGGGTGAAGGCTGGGCGAGCGGGGCGTTCGAGCCGGAAATCAGAGGCGATCTGCTTTACGGGCGCGGCGCGGTCGACATGAAGGGGGCGATCGCCTGCATGGCGGCGGCGGTGGCGGATGTGCCGGAGGATGCGGGTACGATCAGCTTCATCATCACGGGCGACGAGGAAGGCCCCGCGCTCCATGGCACGCGCGCGCTAATCGACTGGATGCGCGAGCACGGCGAAGAGCCCGATCTCTGTCTCGTCGGCGAACCCACCAGCGTCAATCGCCTGGGCACCATGATGAAGATCGGCCGCAGGGGCTCGGTCAATATCTGGCTGGAGGTCGAGGGGACGCAGGGCCACGTCGCCTATCCCCACCTCGCCGACAATCCCATCCCGAAGCTGGTCGCCATGCTAGCCGAATTGGACGCGCTGGTGCTCGACGAGGGCACCGACTGGTTCCAACCTTCCAATCTCGAAATCACCGATCTGGAAGTCGGCAACACCGCCCACAACGTCATCCCGGCCGTGGCCAAGGCGCGCATCTCGATCCGCTTCAACGACACGCATTCGGGCGCCTCGTTGTCCGAAAAGGTCGTCGCCATCGCGAAGAAGCATGGCGGCACTGCGCTGCCCATCGTCTCCGGCGAGCCGTTCCTGACCCCGCCGGGCGAGTTTTCCGCCATCATCGCCGACGCAGTAAAGGCGGAAACCGGCGTCGATCCCGAGCCTTCCACCACCGGGGGCACGTCTGACGCGCGCTTCCTGCGCGCCGTATGTCCGGTGATCGAATTCGGGCTGGTCAATGCGACCATGCACAAACGCGACGAGGCCGTGGCGGTAGAGGATCTGCACGTCTTGACCCGGATCTACGCGCGTATCGTCAAGGCGGCTCTGGCCTGACCTTCCCGCTTTCGGGGAGGATTCCTGCAAGCACGCTTCCCTTCCCTCCTCGCTTTGCGTAGCTTCGCGCGAAATTCGGGTAGGGAAGCCAAAACATGAAAACCTGGTTCGCCATTCCGCTGTGGCAGCGCGTCATCGCGGCGCTCGTTCTCGGCGTGATCGTCGGCTTCGTCTGGGGGCCGGGCGCGGAAAGCATCAAGATCATCGGCGATATCTTCATCGCCTTCATCAAGATGCTGGTGGTGCCGCTGATCTTCTTCAGCCTCGTCGCAGGCGTCGCCAGTATCGGGGATTTGAGGAAGCTCGGCAGCGTCGGCTGGCGCGCGTTGTTGCTGTTCGTCGTGACCGGGCAGATGGCGGTGTGGCTCGGCCTTGCCATCGGCAGCTTCTTCACCCCCGGATCGCGGATCGATGGCAGCACGATGGCCCTCGATCAGGGCGCGCTCGAAAATGCGCAGGCGCGGCAGGAACAGGCGGTCACCTTCCGTGACATGATCCTGGAAGTGGTGCCCGACAGCCCGGTTCAGGTGATGGCGGATGTGAATGTCCTGCCGCTGATCGTGTTCTCGCTCTTGATCGGCATCGGCATTCTGATGGCGAAGGAAGAGGGCAAGCCCGTGCTCGCCATCTTCGAAAGCGGATCGGTGGTGATGCAGAAGGTCACCATGATCGTGATGGAACTGACTCCGTTCGGCGTCTTCGCGCTGATGGCGTGGGTAGCGGGCACGCTGGGGCTGCAGGCGCTTCAGGCGCTCGGTATCCTCGTCGCGCTCAACTATTTCGGCTGTCTGCTGATAATCGGGCTGATCTATGCCGGGATGATCAAATTCCTGGCCAAGCTGCCGGTGATCGATTTCTTCCGCGGGATCACCGATGCGATCGCGGTCAGCTACTCGACCGCCAGCTCCAACGCGACCCTGCCTGTGACCCTGCGCTGTGCGGAGCGTAATCTCGGCGTGTCGAAATCGGTCGCCGCCTTCGTGATCTCGCTGGGGGCAACGATCAACATGAACGGTACGGCCATGTATCTCGGCCTCGCCACGATCTTCGGGGCACAGGCCTTCGGCGTGGACCTGACCTGGAACGATTATTTCCTGATCTCCATCCTCGGCACGCTGGGCGCGATCGGCGCGGCGGGCATTCCGGGTGCGGGCCTGATTATGATGGTGCTGGTGTTCGGCGCGGTCGGCGTGCCGCTCGAAACCATCGCTCTGGTTGCGGGGATCGACCGGATCATGGACATGATGCGCACTACGACGAATGTCAGCGGTGACGCGGCGGTGGCCGTGACGGTGGCGAGCATGACGGGAGAGCTGGACCGCGCGGAGATGATCTCGGCGGACGACGTCTAGGGATCAGGAGCCCATCGCGTCTTTCGTCCGATCGACATATTCGACCGGGACGAAATCGCCGAGACCGCAGACAGCACCCCGCGATGCGCCGCCGTCGATCGGATCGATCACGCGGACCGTCTGATTGGCGCATAACTGACCGGCCAGCGGCTCGTAGGCGATCGAGCGCAGCGATCCCAAGCGCGGGCAGGGCGAGGGGAGCGTGTTGCGATAGATGGTCGAGCCCAGCCGGAAATCGATGGTGCGGTCGTCCTGAACCGTCTGGCGCGAGATCAGCGAGGTGTTTATGCAGCGCTGCGCCTCGCCCACCGCAGCGGCGGGGCGTGCATNNNGGTGCGGCTGGTGCCGAGCGGGGCGCAGCCCGATATCAGCGCGAGGCTTGCCGAGATGAAGCCGGAGTAAAGTACGGGGCGGAGCATCGGTCGTCTCCTTGAAAGGCGGCTTCGCCGTTTGAAGCCTACTCCTTTCGAACCGGCGCCTTGCGGGCAGGTTCCGGAGTCTTCTTCCGATAACTGCACAGATCCGCCACCCGGCAGCGCCAGCATTCGGGCGTGCGTGCCTTGCAGACATAGCGGCCGTGCAGGATCAGCCAGTGATGGGCATGCAGGCGGAAGGGCTGGGGAACGCGCTTCTCCAGCTTGGCTTCGACCTGATCGGGCGTCTTGCCCTTGGCGAGGCCGGTGCGATTGCCGACGCGCAATATGTGCGTGTCGACCGCGAAAGTCTCCTGACCGAACCAGCAATTGAGGACGACATTGGCAGTCTTGCGCCCCACGCCGGGCAGGCGGACGAGATCCTCGCGCGTGCCGGGCACCTCGCCCCCGTATTCGTCGACCAGAAGCTGCGAGAGCGCGATCACGTTCTTGGCCTTGGAATTGAACAGGCCGATCGTCTTGATATGCTGCTTCAGCCCCTCTTCACCCAGGTCGAGCATCTGCTGCGGCTTCTCGACTTCGCGAAACAGCGCGCGGGTCGCCTTGTTGACGCCGACATCGGTCGCCTGCGCGGAGAGCGCCACGGCCACGACGAGCTGGTAGGCATTGCCGTATTCGAGCTCGGTCTCGGGCGCGGGGTTGTCCTCCGCCAAGCGGCGGAAGAATTCGAAGATCTGGTCCTTGGTCATGCGCGTCAGAGGCCGAGGACGTCGTCCATCCGGTACCGCCCCGGCTCGCGCCCGATCAGCCAGCCCGCCGCGCGGATGGCACCGCGCGCGAAGATCGAGCGGTTTTCGGCGCTGTGGGACAGAGTGATGCGCTCTTCCTCGCCCGCCAGAATCACGCTGTGCTCGCCCGCCACGGTGCCGCCGCGCAGGCTGGCGAAGCCGATCGCGCCTTCCGCCCGCGCGCCGGTCTGGCCGTCTCTCCCCCGTTCCGAATTCTCGGCCAGCGTAATCTCGCGGCCCTCAGCTGCCGCCTCGCCCAACAGAAGCGCGGTGCCGCTGGGTGCATCGACCTTGCGACGGTGGTGCATTTCCAGAATCTCGATATCCCAGTCCGGCCCCAGACGCTCAGCCGCCTCGCGCACCAGATGGGCAAGCAGCGTCACGCCGAGCGAGGTGTTGCCGGTCTGAAGCACGGGCACCGCGCGCGCGGCATTGTCGATCGCCTGATGGTGGCGCGCTTCCAGCCCGGTAGTGCCGATCACCAGCGGAATGCCTGCCCCGATCGCCGCGTGGAGATTGGCGTCCAATGCCTGGGGCGCGCTGAAATCCACCAGCACGTCCGACCGGTCGGCAAGCCCTGCCGGATCGCCACCGCGATCGATCCCGCCCGATAATTCGTGGTCCGATCGCTCCACGACGGAGATCAGGGCCGCGCCCATTGCTCCTTCGCTCCCGATTATACCGATCCGCGCCATTGCCACTCCCCGCTCGCCTGTGCTTGAACGTCCGCATGGCCGACCGATCCGACATACGCAATATCGTCATTCTCACCGGCGCTGGCGTGGGCGCGGAAAGCGGCACCGACACCTTTCGCGCGGAAGGCGGGTTGTGGGAGCAGCACCGGGTCGAGGCTGTCGCCCCCGCGCACGAGGCGCTGGCCAAGCTGGACCGCGAATGGAGCGGCGAGTTGTTGATCGTCACGCAGAATGTCGACGATCTGCACGAACGCGCCGGGGCGAACCGCGTGCTGCACATGCACGGCACGCATCTCAACGCCTGGTGCACTGCCTGCGACATACGCAGTCCATGGCGGGGTACTCTGATCGACCGGCCCGCCTGCCCCGATTGCGGCGAGAAGGCCTTGCGCCCCGATGTCGTCTGGTTTGGCGAGATGCCTTACGAGATGGACCGCATTTTCGCCGCGCTGCGCGAAGCGGATCTGTTCGTCTCGATCGGCACGTCGGGCGCGGTCTATCCCGCCGCCGGTTTCGTCCGGAACGCGCGCGATCTCGGCGTACAAACGCTCGAACTCAATCTCGAAGCCAGCCAGGGCTCGCACTGGTTCGACGAATCCCGACACGGCCCGGCGAGCGTGCTGGTGCCCGAATGGGTGGAGGAGATCGTCGGGAGATGAGAAGCGCTGCCTTCATCCTGTTCGCATCTTTTCTAGGGCTTCCGAGTTGCGATCAGAAAACCCCGGTCCTCTCCGAGGATGATGTCGCTCTGGTCCGTAACACCTTTCCGACTATGACCAAAGAATGTGTTGAAAGGGCGAAGCGCGAAGGGTTCGAAGCGCTGAACGGCCCGACAGATCGCTGCTTCCCCATGCAACGCCAGCGGGAATGGGTAGGCCTTTGGGTAAACGAGTTTGAGGGTTCTCGTTTCTGTCCAGCGCCAGCCACGGAGTGCAAGCTGACGGAATATGGGACTGGGACCTATCTAACGTTCTCCGAAGGCCAGAGGCCAGTCTCCGTAGATCGTTTTCAGGACGGCGCGATCTTCCAAATTAGGTTCCTAGGCCGAAAAACGCAGGAGTCCGGATCGTTCGGCCATATGGGGGGCAATGCGCACGAAATTATCGTAGATCGCTTGATCTCGTTGCAGCCGCGAAACGGAAACTCCGACAATATGGCGCGCTGACTGGGAAGGAAAATGACCAGGCAGGAAGTTCGTGCTGATAGGTTTTCACGCTTGAGCTAAACCATCATTCTCCCGATCCGCATCCCTTGCAGGCCGGATCCTTGGCAATGCGGAAACTGCGCATGGCGGGGGCCATCCCGTCCATCAGATGCACCGTCCCCCATTGGGCGCCGCCGAAATCGGTGACCCCGTCGAGCAGGACGCGTACTGCCTGCATCGCGGCGAAGCTGGCGGTCCAGCCGGCCATCGCGCCCAGCATCCCGTCCTCGGCACAGGTGTCGCAATCGTCCGCGTCGAACGCATCGCCCACGAAGCAGCGGTAGCAGGCCTGATCCTCGCGGTGCCCGGCAAAGGCGCCCACCTGGCCCTGAAAACGGCCGACCGCAGCGGCGAGCAAGGGCACGCCCGCGCGCACGCAGGCGTCCGACACGGCGAGGCGAGTGGCGAAGGTATCCGTCCCGTCGAGCACGAGATCGGCATCCTCGACCAGCGCCTCGGCATTGGCGGCATCGATCCGGCGATCGCTGATCGTCACGTCGAGGTCGGGGTCGAAGCCGGTGATCCACCGCTTGGCGATCACTGCCTTGCCATGGCCGATATCGCGGGTCGAATAGAGTGTCTGGCGCTGGAGATTCGACAGTTCGACCCGATCGTCGTCCACCAAAGTGAGCTTCCCGATACCCGCCGCCGCCAGATATTGGAGGGCCGGGCTGCCGATCCCGCCGAGCCCGATCAGAACGAGATGCCTGCCCGCCAGCGAGACCTGCCCCGCACCGCCGATTTCAGGCAGGACGATATGGCGCGCGAAGCGGTCGAGGCGGGCTTCGGACAAAGCGGGGCCGCGAGTCATGGTTCGCCGTCTTCGGAAAGGGCTCGCTCGCGCTTGAAGCCGTGCATCCCGTTCCACCACTGGAGCGCGATCACCGCGCCCTTCGACGGCTGGATGAGCGCCATCAGCATCGCGATCGCCATGGCGAAGACGATAATGGTCAAGGCGAGGATCGAAAGCTCGAAATCGAGCACCAGCATGATCAGGATCGGTGCGAGGACGTGGCCGGTGATGAAGATGGCGACATAGGCGGGAAAATCGTCGGAGCGCTGCTCACGCAGGTCGAGCGCGCAGCACGGGCAATGATCCTTGGGCTTCAGCCAGGCGCGGAACAGCCGGCCCTCACCGCACCGCGGACATTTGCCGAGAAAGCCGCGCAGGATCGCGGCCAGGAAGCTGTGCGGCAAGTCGTAAGATGGTGGGGAGGGGGCCATGCGCCTGCCCTAGGCGTTCGAAGGCCGCGCCGGAACCCAATTTTCCGGCGCGGAGTCAGCGCTAAGATCGAATCCCTCAGCTTTCCAGCTGGCGCAGCAGGCTGCGCACGTCTCCGTCCATATCGGCATCGCGCTGACGCAGATCCTCGATCAGGCGGACGGCGTGGATCACGGTCGAATGGTCGCGCCCGCCGAATTTGCGGCCGATCTCGGGATAGCTGCGCGGCGTGAGCACCTTCGACAGATACATCGCCACCTGGCGCGGGCGCACTACGGCGCGGGCACGGCGCTTGCTGCTCATTTCGCTGCGGTCGATGCGGTAGAACTGGCAGACGGTCCGCTGGATCTCGTCGATCGTTATCCGGCGGCGATTGGCCGACAGGATATCGGTGAGCTGTTCTTCGGCCAGCTGGAGCGAGACTTCCTGTCCCGTCAGCTGGGCATAGGCGATCAGCTTGTTCAGCCCGCCGACCAGCTCACGGACATTGCGCGTGATGGTACGAGCGAGGAATTCGATTACATCGCCCGGCACTTCGAGCGGGGCGAACTTAGTCAGCTTCGATTCCAGGATCGTCTTGCGCAATTCGATATCGGCGGGCTGGATGTCCGCGACGAGGCCCATCGATAGGCGCGAGAGCAGGCGCGGTTCGACTCCGTCGAGCGCCTGGGGCGCGCGATCCGCGGCAAAGACCAGGCGTTTGCCTTCGGCCAGCAGCGCGTCGATCGTATAGAGCAGCTCCTCCTGCGCCGAAGCCTTGCCGATGATGAACTGGATGTCGTCCACCAGCAGGAGATCGAAGCTGCGCAGGCGCGCCTTGAATTCCATCATCTGGTTCTGTTTCAACGCCTGGACGAATTCGACCATGAAGCGTTCGGCGCTGCAATAGAATATCCGGCTGCGCGGATGGGATTTCAGAAAGCTGTGGCCGATCGCGTGCAGCAGATGCGTCTTGCCCTGACCGGTGCCCGCCTTGAGATAGAGCGGGCTGAACTGGGGCTGCTCGGGTGCGGCCATGCGCTGGGCGGCGTTACAGGCCAGCACGTTCGCTTCGCCGGTCACGAAGGCTGCGAAAGTGAGCGAAGCATCCAGTCCGACATGCGATGTGAAACCAGCATCGCCGATCGTGTCGGCGGCTATCGCCATCATGCCGGTGTCGGCACCGTCATTGGCGGCGCGCCGCCCATCGGAGTGAAGGTGCGGGTCGGCGACCTTGCGGCGGCCGGGATGCACGCTGATGCGCACATTGCGCACTTCGGCGGACGCGATCTTCCACGCGAGCGAGAGGCGATCCGCAAACCTGTCCTGCACCCATTTCGCCGAGAATTCGGTGGGCAGGAACAGGTCGAGCGTGCCGGTTTCGCGGTCGATCCCGCCGATTTGAATCGGCTTTATCCACTGGCTGTGCAGCTGGTGGCCCAGATCCTTGCGCAGGCCCTGGCTGATATCCGCCCAGTCCGCCGCGAGATTGATAGCTTCGAGGTCTTCCATTAAATCGTCCCGACCCTTCTGCCGTTCCGGCTGGCGCTCTTGCGCCCCGCCACTTGTTCTACCCATCGTACGCACACCCGTCCCGTCACCGGAAACGCACGCATTTCCAGCGCCCCAAGCCCCCGAGAAGGCATTTCGATAAAGCTTCGCACTGCCCCGGAATCGCTGATCCGGCGGCTCCCCCGCTCAATCAGATTGTGAAGCCGGGCGCTGTCCAGTCGCCCGGCGTGGCCATGTTGTAGGTCGGTCTCGAAGCGAGTCGCAAGTGGGGACAAGGCAAAAAATCTGAAATAAAGCGCTTGACCCGCCAAGACCCGCAGGCCGCCGTTCAAGCCAATGAATCGGTTCGTTTTTATCCGCTCAAACGCTCGCGAATCATGAGATTCCGGAGGCTTGCGCGCGGCGCATGTGACAGGGCGGTTACGGGTCTGAGACACGGTATGACGAAGGGTGCTCAGACGCGAAAAGGCCGCTGCGATTCCTCGCAACGGCCTTTCCGAATATTCGTGGCTTGCCGACCCGCAAGGGCCGGTGCAGCCGCTTGTCTTAGAGGGCGGCGACCCGCTTCGACAGCCGGCTCATCTTGCGCGCGGCGGTGTTCTTGTGGATCACGCCGCGCGACACGCCGCGGGCCAGTTCGGGCTGCGCGGCCTGAAGGGCATCGCTCGCAGCTTTCTTGTCGCCTTCGGCCACTGCGCTTTCGACCTTCTTGAGGTGCGTGCGGATGCGGCTCATGCGGGCGGTGTTCACTTCGGCCCGGCGCTCGTTGCGGCGGATGCGCTTCTTGGCTTGCGGCGTATTGGCCATGTCGGTCCTTGTCTGGCTCGTAGCTTGGGCGCCTGCCTGATGGAGCGGCGCGTTGGTTGATCGAATCTCGAATTAAAGAGACGGCGCATTACCGCCGGAAAGCGGCGCACATACGGGGGCGGGCGCGAATCGTCAAGGAATTTACCGCGCGGCCGGATCAGCGCTGACAGACCGGGCAGAACCATGTGCTGCGCCCGGCCTGTACCACGCGGCGGATCGTGCCGCCACAGCTCTCCTCATCGGCGCGGTGGCAGGCCTGCCCCTCGCGCCCGTAGACGTCGAAGCGGGTGGCGAAATAGCCCAGCTCGCCATCGGGCTGCGCAAAATCGCGCAGGGTGGAGCCGCCGTCGCGGATCGACTGTTCGAGGACGTCGCGGATCGCGGGGACGAGCCGTTCGAGCTGGGGCCGGGTGACCTTCGCCCCGGTCTTGCGCGGATCGATGCGCGCGCGCCATAGCGCCTCGCAGACATAGATATTGCCGAGCCCGGCGACCACGCGCTGGTCCAGCAGGAGCAACTTGATCGCGGGCTTGCGCCCCGCGGTCGCGCTGCGCAGATGCGCTGCCGTCAGCGCATCGCCCAACGGTTCCGGGCCGAGCGCGGCGAAGGGTTTCCAGAGATCGAGCTCGGGCACCGTCAGCAAATCCACCGATCCGAAGCGGCGCGGATCATTGAGGGCGAAGCGGTGCGCGGCAGTTTCCAGCACCAGATGGTCGTGCGTCTCCGCGCTTTCGGGATCGATTCGCCAGCGCCCGCTCATGCCGAGATGAAACACCATGACGTGATCGCGATTGGTATGGATCAGCCCGTATTTCGCCCGGCGCGACAGGCCAGATACGCGCGCGCCGGTGAGCGCCTGGACGAGGTCGGGCGGGAAGGGGCGGCGCAGATCGGGGCGGTTTACGGTCACCCGCGTGATCGTTTCGCCGTCGAGATAGCGCGCCAGCCCGCGCACCGTGGTTTCGACTTCGGGAAGTTCCGGCATGATCTGCCTCTGACACCCCTTTGCCGTCCCGGCAATTCCCCCTAAGGCTTCGCGTCATGGATCAGCCCACTCCCGACCACGACACTGTCTCCTTCGGATACGAGGATATCGCTGCGGACGAGAAAGCCGCCCGCGTCGGCGCGGTCTTTTCGAATGTCGCCAGCAAATACGACATCATGAACGATGCGATGTCGGGGGGCATGCACCGGCTGTGGAAGGACCGCTTCGTCAAACGGGTGAAGCCCCAGCACGGTGAAGCGGTGCTCGACATGGCGGGGGGCACGGGCGACATTGCTTTCCGCATGGCGGAACGCGGCGCGGAAGTGACCGTGGCCGATATCAATCAGGACATGCTCGACGTCGGGATCGAACGCGCGATGGAACGCGGCATCACCGGCCTTTCCTGGTCGTGCCAGAACGCGGAAGAGCTGAGCTATCCCGCGCGCCAGTTCGACGCCTATACGATCGCCTTCGGCATCCGCAACGTGACCCGGATCGACAAGGCGCTGAGGGAAGCGCATCGCGTGCTCAAATTCGGCGGGCGGTTCTTCTGCCTCGAATTCAGCACTGTCGAATGGCCCGGCTTCAGGGAAGCCTACGATCTCTATTCGCACAAGCTGGTGCCGCAGATCGGTAAGATGGTGGCGGGTGACGAGGATAGCTATCGCTACCTGATCGAATCGATCCGCCGCTTTCCGCCGGGTGGAAGGTCTGAGCATTTGACCAGACCCGCAACGCATATCTGGCGACTGGGGAAATGGGCGCGCATCGCCGCGCGCCACGGCGCCTTGCGCGGTGTTCAAAACGATCCGAACACCCCGGCTCCGGTCAAGCGGCTGATCGGCCTCTTCAGCATTGGCACGGTAAAATCCCGCCAGCCCGATTACGCCGGTGCCTTCCAGGCGATCGGTCCGGCCGCAATCAAGCTCGGCCAAACACTGGCGACCCGGCCCGATCTTGTGGGCGAGGATGCGGCGTCGAACCTTCTCGGGTTGCAGGACAGTCTGGCGCCCGTGCCCTTCGCGCAGATCGAGGCGGCAATGGAAGCTGCCTTCGGCCAGCCGCTCGACACGCTGTTCCAGTCGATCGAGCCCGATCCGGTCGGCGCGGCCTCAATCGCGCAGGTCCATCGCGGCGTCACCACCGACGGGCGAACCGTGGCGATCAAGGTTCTTCGCCCCGGCATCCGCGAACGCTTCGCGCGCGACATCCAGACCTACGAATGGGCGGCGGCGCATCTGGAAGCGATGGGGACGGGCGAAGTGCGCCGCCTGCGCCCGGCGCTGACCATCGCCAATTTCAAGCGCTGGACTCTGCGCGAACTCGACCTCAGGCGCGAGGCGGCGAGTGCGTCCGAACTCTCGGAAGCGATGCGCGGCACGCCGCGCTATATGATTCCGCAGGTCGATTGGGATCGCACCAATGGCCGGGTGATGACGATCGAATGGATCGACGGCACCAAGATATCACGCACCGAAGAGCTGATCGCGCAGGGACATGATCTGCCCGATCTGGCCGAACGGCTGGTGCTGGCCTTCCTCAAACAGGCGATCAGCTACGGCTATTTCCACGCCGACATGCATCAGGGCAATCTGTTCGTGAAGCCGGACGGGACGATCGCGGCGATCGATTTCGGTATCATGGGCCGGATCGACCGGCAGGCGCGGCAATGGCTGGCGGAAATCCTCTACGGGCTGACCACGGGCGATTATCGCCGCGTCGCCGAGATTCATTTCGAGGCGCAATACGTGCCTTCCCACCATTCGGTCGACGAATTCGCCACCGCGCTGCGGGCGGTGGGCGAACCGATGCGCGGCAAGCCGGTGAGCGAATTGAGCGTCGGCCAGATGCTCGATGGGCTGTTCGCCATCACGCGCGATTTCGACATGCAGACCCAGCCGCATCTACTTTTGCTTCAGAAAACGATGGTGATGGTCGAAGGGATCGCCACCCAGCTCAATCCCAAGATCAATATGTGGGATGTGAGTGCGCCCTTCGTGCGCGAATGGATCCGCGACGAACTGGGCCCCGAAGCCGCGCTGGCCGACCGGATTCGCGAGGATACCGAGACGCTGCTGCGCGTGCCTGCGCTGATCCGGCGGCTGGAAGAGATGTATCCGCCGCGCGGCGGTGCGCCCGAACCGCCGCCTCTGCCGGAGATCGAGCTTATCGGCGAGCGGCGCAAGCGCGAGCGGGGCTGGTTAGGCTACCTCGTCGCGGCTCTTGGCGGAGGGGGACTGGCATGGCTGGCCGCGGCGCAGGGCTGGATCGGCTGATTTCGGGGCGTTTCGGCGCGCTGCCCGAGCGTCCGTTACGCCTTTTCCCGCGCTGGGCGGGCGTTCTCCTGCTGATCCTGACGGCCATCGCTTGCATCGCCAATGCAACCAGCCTGCAAACGCTCGACCAGCGGCTGCAAACCCAGAACTCCGCGCGCAGCGAAGAAGGCGCGCGAGTCGACATGGATCTCTACCGCACGATCAATGCGCGCGTGGCGGCGGGCGAGGAATATTACGCGGTCGCGACCGACGAACATCGGCGCACGAAATACCCTACCGCTCCGTTCGTTACCGTCCGTACGCCGGTGCTGGCCTGGACGACGGCGCTATGGGATGCTGCGGGATGGCGGGCCATCGCGATCCTGTTGTGGGTCGCCGATATCCTGGCTTGGCATGCGGCGCTCAAGACGCGCGGCTCGCGGTACGAGCGGATGGGGGCGGCAGGGCTGGTGGCGCTGTTCGGCGTGGTCGCGCTGATTCCCGAGATCGCGACCAGCCACGAAGCGCTTGCCGGACTGATGATCTCACTCGCGCTGGCCCTGTCGGAACGATTTTTTCCGGCCGCGCTGGCTCTGGCCTTCTGCGCCAGCGCGCTGCGGTTGCTCGCCGTGCCGTTCCTGCTCTTATGGACTGCGCTGGCGATTTCGCAAAAGCGATTGTCGCGGGCGATGGCGTTGGGGGCCGCTCTGGCGGTCCTCGCGATCGGATTGGTCCTCCACGCGAATGCCGTGGCGGCGGCGCGTCTTCCGGGCGATCTCGTTTCGGAAGGGTGGCAGGCTCTGATCGGCCCGGCCTTGCCGCTGTACGGGATCAACCTGCTGACGATCCTGCAGGAGCTTCCGGCCTGGATCGCCGGGCCGCTCGGCGTGCTGCCGCTGCTCGGCTGGGCCGCGCTGGGCGGGCGGCTGGGGACGCTGGCGCTCGGCTGGTTTGCCGGGTTCCTCCTGTTCGTCGCCCTGTTCGCGCGGCTGGAGAATTTCTACTGGATGGGCCTCGTCGTGCCGGCCTACGGCGTAGGCCTCGCTTTCGTGCCGCGCGCCATTGTGGACGCGCTCAGCCTGC
>LULJ01000951.1_pt1 | contig 14703 bp, 14 predicted proteins | sample 728171 | NCBI WGS metagenome assembly LULJ01 (sample SAMN03860292, study PRJNA289734) | marine metagenome | biome: seawater column; feature: ocean; material: water; isolation source: Red Sea water column Station 169 - depth 25m | place: Saudi Arabia: Red Sea | collected 2011-10-15 | depth 25 m
ATCAGAAATGGCAGTTTTTAATACAGTGTCCCAATTAACTCACTTCTTAGACTTAAAAATTAGATTTTTTTTATATAAATCTACAAAAACTTTTAAAACAGATTTAGATAGATTTTCGTCCATAGTAAAAGCATTTCTTGACCAATCACATGAACATCCTAATTTTTTTAATTGATTAATAATTATATCTCCATATTCTTTTTTCCACTCCCAAACCTTTTCAATAAATTTATCTCTACCTAAATCATTTTTTTTAATACCATCTTTTTCTAACTTTCTTTCAACAAGAGCTTGTGTTGCTATTCCTGCATGATCGGTGCCGGGTTGCCATAATGTTTCAAAATTATTCATTCTATGAAATCTTACTAATAAATCCTGAATAGAATTATTTAAAGCATGACCCATATGTAAACTTCCAGTTACATTTGGTGGAGGAATAACTATTGAAAATTTACTGGTATTTTCTTTAGGTTCAAAAAGTTTATTTTTTTCCCAGTAAGAATAAATCTTATTTTCTACATCAGTATGGATATATTTATCAGCACTCATTAGATAAATATTTTATAAATTAATCATTTCAATAAACAATAATGAAATTAAGATTAAAATTTATAGACTAATCTAAAAAATCAATTATATAAGGTCATCTATCAAATATTGGATATTTGCTGGCAACGTGGCGGAATGGTTACGCAGAGGATTGCAAATCCTTGTATCCCGGTTCGATTCCGGGCGTTGCCTCCAAAAAAAACTATTGTGATAAACTAAAAAAAAAGTAAGTTGCAATTTGTCATTCCTCGGTAGCTCAGTTGGTAGAGCAGTTGACTGTTAATCAATTGGTCGCAGGTTCGAGTCCTGCCCGAGGAGCCAAAAAATTCTTTATCCTACCTTTGTAATACTTGGCTGAGAAAGTTGAATATTTTTACCAAACTTAATTTTTTGATCTTGTGTTAACTCTGAGTAAACCTTTACCAAAAAATTATAATTTACATTCATGTGACCTTCTTTTGATTTCTCTAAATTTAAAAGATATTCAGAAAAATCCTCAAAAAAATAATTAATTGGCACTTTTAAATAATTAGATAACTGAAGTAATCTAATTGAGCTTACACCATTAGTGCCTTTCTCATATTTTTGAATTTGTTGAAACGTTACGTTTATAGCTTTTGCAACCTTAGTTTGTGTTAAACCTAGAGCTAACCTTCTAAGCTTAAGCTTGTTGCCTAAATGTTTATTGAAATTATCTTCCATCAAAGACCCCTCTTTAATTAAAATATATAGTTGAGTTAATAGAAATAGGAGATGTATTTCAAGAGAAAATTTTTTTAAAAAATATCTTTTTTTTTAAAATAAAATATCCTGTCAAGAACCTTTTTAGCAAAATAGATGATTATTTTTAGAGTATCTGACTTAAAAATAGCTTAGTTCTATCGCTCTTTGGATTAGCAAAAAATTCATTTGTTGCAGCTTTTTCAACTATCATCCCTTCATCCATAAAGATAACTTCATCTGCAACTTCTTTAGCAAAGCCCATTTCGTGTGTAACAACTATCATAGTCATACCTGCTTTAGCTAAATTAACCATAGCGTCCAAAACTTCCTTAATCATTTCAGGGTCCAGTGCCGATGTAGGTTCGTCAAAAAGCATTATTTTTGGCTCCATACATAAAGCTCTTGCAATCGCACATCTTTGCTGTTGTCCTCCTGATAATTGACCAGGAAATTTATGTGCTTGATCGGCAATTTGAACCTTTTCTAAGTGTTTCATAGCTAAATCTTCAGCATCTTTTTTTGGCATTTTTTTAACCCAAACAGGAGCAAGAGTACAATTATCTAATATAGATAAATGTGGGAACAAATTAAATTGTTGGAAAACCATTCCAACCTCGGCTCTTATTTGCTCAATATTTTTAGTATCTTCTGTAAGTTCATTTCCATCAACAATAATTGATCCTTGTTGATGCTCTTCTAATCTATTTATACATCTAATTAAGGTAGACTTTCCAGAACCTGATGGACCGCAAACAACAATCTTTTTATTTTTTTCAACATTCAAATTAATATCTTTTAAAACCTGGAAATCTCCAAACCACTTGTTTACGTCTTTAATTTGAATAATTGTATCTGACATTATCTCTCTGTTTTATATTTTTCTTCTAAGTTATAACTATATTTACTCATTGCATAGCAAATTATCCAAAATACTACGGCTGCAAAAACATAACCCTCCATTGAATATCCTAACCACTTAGGATTTGTTTTTGCCATTTGAAGCATTCCAGCAATTTCTAATAAACCAACCACCAAGATTAATGGTGTATCTTTTACTAAAGCTAAAAAAGTATTAGCAATTCCGGGGATTACTAATTTTAGTGCTTGAGGTAAAATTACAAATATATGCATCTTCCAATAACCCATTCCTAAAGATTTTGCTGCATCGTACTGACCTCGAGGGAGCGCTTGCAGCCCTCCTCTTATAACCTCAGCTACATAGGCCGCTTCAAACAATGAGATTGCAATTATAACTCTTACCAATTTATCTAAGAAGAAATCCTCAGGTAAAAACATTGGGAACATTACTGATGACATGAATAAAACAGTTATTAATGGAACCCCTCTCCAAAATTCAATGAACACAACTGAGGTATATTTTATAAATGGTAGTTCAGATCTTCTTCCAAGGGCTAAAGCCATACCTACTGGAAAGCAAAAAATTAAGCAGAAAAATGAAACTATGAAAGTTAAAGCCAAACCACCCCATGCACCAGTTTCAACCCAATTCAAACCTTCTAATTTACCTAGTTCAACATATTCCTCAGGTAATATGAAAAGATTTAGAGATAAATAAACTGCTAATGGTACAAAACAAAAATAATATAATTTAAATTTATTTGGTACAAAAAATCCAATAATGATTGCAATGACACTTGCAATAATTCCATAAGAAAAATCAAAAAATACAGGACCACCTGAGATAAAAAAGAATATAAATAAGAAAGCAATAATTGGATAAATAACTACATAATATAAAGTTAAATATTTTTTAAATTTTTCTGTTGCAAAATACCCTACTGATCCAAGAGCTAATAAAGATATGAAGGACAAATTAATTCTCCACTGCTCCTCGTTTGGATATAATCCATATATAAATCTTCTCAACCAAACTTTAATGTAAGTCCAACATGCACCCTCGCCTGTACAAGCTTCTTTTGAATTGCCCGAAATATTTGCATCAATAACAGTCCAGCTTAAAACCGGTGGTATTGATTTTATAATTATAAATATAATTAATAATGATAGAACAGCATTAAAATTATTGTTATTAAAGTTTTTATTAATTTCATCTAATTTTCTTATTCCAGAGTACTCAATCCTAATAAAGTGTAATCCAATAAAACCAATTATTAATGGTAATAAAAAACTTATAGATGTAGGCAAAAAGCCAGTGGCATTTATTTTAAAAAAAGACGATAAAAATACATCAAAAATACTAATAAATAATAAAGATAATCCTAATATTAAATATAAATTTAAGTTTGATTTATCTGGTTTTAAAAAATTTATATTATTCATTTATTTTTCTTTGATCGCAATTTTTTTGTTATACCAATTCATTAAAACTGAAATTGATAAACTTAACGAAAGATAAGTAAGCATTGTTATTGAAACTATTTCTATTGCTTTACCCGTTTGCATTAATGCAGTTCCAGCAAAAACTAGTACTAGATCTGGGTATGCAATTGCAGCAGCTAAAGAAGAATTTTTTGTTAAATTTAAATATTGGTTGGTTGTTGGTGGAATAATTATTCTTAAAGCTTGAGGCATAACAACTAATTTTAAAATTTGGTTAGGATTTAAACCAATAGACGCTGCGGCTTCTTTTTGACCTTTGCCAACACCTTGGATTCCAGCTCTTACGCATTCAGCAATAAATGTTGCTGTGTATAAAGATAAAGCTAAAGTTAAAGCAATTAACTCTGGTGGTATTCCAACGCCTCCTTCGTAAATATATGATGTTTTTGCTAATTTTTTAAGAACAGGTATTTCAAAACTTAGTGACACACCTCCAATTAAAAAGCTTAACAATGGTAGAATAAATAGTAAACCAATTGATATTAAAAATACTGGTATTTGTTTTCCCTCATTTTCACGTTTTCTTTTCGCATAATTTTTAATTACTACAATTGATACTACTGCAGCAATTATTGAATATAAAAAAATATTAAAATTTTCCCATATAAAGGCTGGGATAAACAAACCTTTAATTGTCAAATAAAATACTCCCATGATACTCTCAGTATCTTGAGGCAATGGCAAAGCTCTTAAAGCTGCAAAGTACCAAAAGAAAATTTGTAATAAGAGTGGGATGTTTCTAAAAAATTCTACATAAAAGGCTGCTGTGTTTTTAATCAAGTAATTTGAAGATAATCTTGCAATACCAACTATTACACCAATTATAGTTGCTAAAATTATACCAATTACTGAAACTAAAATTGTGTTTAAAAGTCCTACTAAATAAGCTCTGAAATATGAGTGTGATCCGTCATATTCTATTAAAGAAAATTGAACATCAAATGAAGACTCCTGACTTAAAAAACCATAACCAAAATCTATACCTCGATTTTCCATATTTAGCTGAGCATTGTATGAAAAGAAGCCAAACACCAATATTACAAATAAAAGTGTTAATAACTGTGGTGCGATTTTTTTGATATTAAATTTCACGGAGATTTTATAAAAAAAAGGGCTAGAAAAATCTAGCCCTTTTTCATTAATTAATTAGCAATTATCTTGCTGGTGGTACGTAAAGAATTCCACCTTTTGTCCATAATTGATTTGGACCTCTGTCTGGTAAAATTCCAGGAGCAGCAATATTTCTCTCGTAGCTTTCTCCGTAGTTACCAACTTGCTTAATGATTCTTAAGCTCCACTCATTGTCTAAACCAAAAGCAGCACCTAATTCACCTTCAGCACCAACTAATCTTTTAATAGCTGGGTTGTCAGATGTTTTCATCATGTCAGCGTTAGCCGAAGTAATGCCATATTCTTCAGCTTCGATCATTGTGTTTAGTGACCATCTTACGATGTCTTCCCAAACAGCATCACCTTGTCTAACAACTGGGCCTAAAGGCTCTTTTGATATAGTCTCAGGTAATACCATGTGATCATCTGGATTTGACATTTTTGTTCTTTGTGCAGCAAGACCTGATTTATCTGTAGTGTAAGTATCACATCTTCCAGCATCATAAGCAGCAACAACTTCGTCAGCTTTTTCAAAAGCTACTGGCTCATATGAAATTCCTTTAGAATTAAAGAAGTCTCTCATATTAAGCTCTGTAGTTGTACCAATGTTTGTACATGCAGAAATACCATCTTTGAAATCATTCACTGAATTAATTCCAGAGTTTTTTCTTACCATGAAACCTTGACCATCATAAAAGTTTACACCAACAAATGTTAAACCAATGTCAGCATCTCTAGACAAAGTCCAAGTTGTGTTTCTTGATAATACATCGATCTCTCCAGATGTAAGTGCAGTAAATCTTTCTTTAGCACTTAGTGGAGTAAATTTAACTTTACTTGCATCACCTAGTACTGCAGCAGCTACCGCTCTACATACATCAACGTCAACACCAGTCCAGTTTCCTGCAGCATCAGCATTAGAAAATCCTGGAAGACCTTGTGAAACACCACATCTCACAAAACCTTTTTTCTGAGTATTTTTAAGAGTTTTAGATTTCTTAGCAGCCATAGTTTCAGTTGTAAAAGCAAACAGAACTGCAAATACAGCAACTAAAGAAGTCAATTGTTTTACTATTTTAAACATTTTTTCTTCCTCTTGTTATTAATTTATTTGTTAACAAATAATTCAAAAGTTAATTTGAATTAATATAAGTAAAGCAGAAACAGGGATCTTCATCAATGATAATTTAAGCCCATCATTTCTTATTTATATGAGATATGAAATTGTGAAGCCTAATCTTGTTTTAAATTAAATGCTGTAAGTATGTAAATATGGCGCGCCCTGAAGGATTCGAACCTCCGACCCACGGTTTAGAAAACCGTTGCTCTATCCAGCTGAGCTAAGGGCGCTTAAGATTATGAACGTATAATACAAAATTAATTTTTGAAAAGGAATTTTTTTATTAAAATTAATAATGTCAATAATTCAATTCTACCGATAATCATAAATATGATTAAGGATAATTTAGATATAATATTTATGCTATAAAAATTAAAATCAGCTAATCCATACATAGATGAATTTACAGTATTCATAATTGTTAAAATTCCTAACTTAAATGAATTTTCAAATTTTATACCTGATATAGTCAATAAACTTGAGACAGCAAAAAGTGAAATAATAAAAACCAAAACAGTCAAAAAATATTTATTTACATCAGATTTATCTGTGTTTGATTTTAGCAAAGTAACTTTATTTAAATATATTTGATTTGGTTTCGTATTGGAAAGCAAATTATTTAAGGAGTATTTAAATAAACTCAATATCTTAATTACCCTCAAACCTGAACTTGTAGAAAAAAAAGATCCACCAATAATAACTAAAATAAGAAAAATAAAAGATAAATTTGACGGTATATTCTCAAAAGAAATACCTAGATTTGAAACACTACTAGATAAAGAAACTAAAATATTTAGAAAATTATTTTCAGAATTAAAAAAAATAAATAAAATTGCAGTTATTATTATTAAATATATTGCTAAATATAAATCTTCGCTAAGATAGTTTAAGTTATTTTTTTTAAAAAAAATTAAATTATAAATAAAAAACAAACTGAAATATGATGATAGTATTAAAATTGATAATATAATTTTACTCAAGTCACTCTTAAATAAACTATCAAAATTATTCATAGGTAAAAAACCACCAGAGGAAATTATTGTCATTGATAAATTAAAAGAGTCGAAAGTCCTTAAATTTATCAATTTTAAAAATATAAAAATAATAAAAGTAATTGATGAATAAATTATTATTATTTTTAAAGATTGTTTTAATGTTTCAGAGGAATTGAATGATATGTAATTTGTTAATGATTTTTTTAAATTATCATCAAAAATATCTATTAATAAAAGCAGAGAAAATAAAAAATATAATCCTCCAATCCATTGTGATGATGATCTCCATATAATTAGACTTTGATCTAATTGTTTAATATTATCAAAAATAGAAAAACCTGTAGATGTAAATCCTGATATTGCCTCAAAATAGGAGTTTAAATAAGAAATATTATTTATACTATTTAAGTAATACGAATAAATAATATTTAAAAAGGAAAATAAACTAATCAAAAGAGTAAATGATCCAATAAATATTAAGCTAAATCTGCTCATTAATTTTTTAGATAGAGCTTATTCTGAATAAATTTTCTACTGTAGGTAATTGATCTCTTTTAGAAAGCAATACAATTATATCATTTTTTTGAAATTTATAGTTTGAGCTAGGTTTTATGAACTCATCTCCTCTAAGTATAGATCCAATTCTTATATCGTCTGGAAGATCAGAGTCTTTTAATTCTTTATTTATTAAATCAGAAGATTCTAATATTTCTGCTTCAATAACCTCATAATCACCATTCAAGATAGTATAAGCATTTTCTATAGTGCCTTTGTGTACATGTTTAAGAATACTAGAAACCGTATCCATTCTTGGATCAATCATGTCATCTATTTTCAAAGATGTTTGTAAAAGAGAATAATTTGGTTTATTTATTAAAGCCATTGTTCTTTTATCTTTAGAAAATTTTTCTACAAGTACGCTTACCATTAAATTATCTTCATCATCGTTGGTTAAAGCTAATACTGTCTCTACTTCATCTATGTTAGCTTCATTTAATACATCCTCATCAAGTCCATTACCATTGATAACAATTGTATCATTTAAATCATTAGCAATTAGTTCTGCTCTTTCTTTGCTTTTTTCTATTATTTTTACTCTTGCAGACTCAAAGGTTTCTTCGATATTTTTAGCTAAATTAAAACCAATGTTTCCTCCACCAATTATCAGTATTTTATTTGATTTTTTTTCGTTATGACCAAATACTTTTAAAGTTTCCTCCATTTGATTTGAGCTTACCATGACATAAGCTTTGTCGTTGTGTTCTAAGGAATCGTTTTTCTTTAATATTTTAAATTCACCTTTTCTTATAACTCCTAAAATATATGCATTTAATTTAGGAAATTTTTTTGTAAGATCGTTTAATTTAATGCCATTTATTGGACAGTTGTCATCTATTAGTATCTCTAAAAGTCTAATTTTATTTTCTACAAATGGTACATTATCAAGGGCACCTGGAGCTTCTAGTTTTCTTTGTATAGATTTTGCTATTTCTAACTCTGGTGAAATAACATAGTCAATGGGCAGATTTTCCCTATTGAATAATGTAGAAAATTTTGGATCTAAATATTCTTGAGAACGGATTCTTGCAATTTTTTTTGGGACTTTAAAAATTGAATATGCTATTTGGCAAATTAACATATTTATCTCATCATTTCTTGTGACTGCAATAATCATATCAGCGTCACTAGTATTAGCTCTTTCTAAAACTGATGGAGAAGTTGCTTTTCCAACTATAGCTTTAACATCAAGGCTATCATTTATTTTCTGTATATCATCACCAGACTGATCAATTACTGTAATTGAATGATTTTGTTCTGTTAATAATTTTGCTATTGTGAAACCGACCCTACCGGCGCCACATATGATAATATTCATCTAATTTAGATCCTTTACACCTAGAATTTTTAGCTTTCTATGTAAGGCTGATCTTTCCATACCAACAAATTTTGCAGTTTTTGATATATTTCCACCAAATTTTTTTATCTGAGAAATTAAATATTCTTTTTCAAACGTCTCCCTTGCCTCTCTTAGTGGCACTGAAAGAGTATCTGTTACAGAAAAGTTTTCATCTAAAGATCTAGATAGAGACTCTTTAATGATGTTAATTATCTTATCCTGATTTTCTCCGGGTGATAAGATTGCTATTCGTTCAATTAAGTTTCTTAATTCTCTTACATTGCCTGGCCAATCATAGTTAAGTAGATAATTGTTATCTTTTATTGAAAATTTTTTGTAACTATAAGTATTGCATATATTTTCTATGAAATAATCAATTAGTAATGGAATATCCTCAATTCTATTTGTTAATGGATCAATTTTGATATTAAAAACATTTAGTCTATGAAAAAGATCTTCTCTAAAATTTCCATTTTTTATTTCTGTTGACATATCTTTGCTAGTTGAACAGAAAATTCTTACATCTACTTTTACATCATGGTTACCATTTAATCTTTTAAATTTTTGATCAATCATTACTCTTAAAATCTTAGATTGCGTTTCTAAAGGAATTTCTGTTACTTCATCAATTAGTAATACACCTCCAGATGCTTTTTCAAATGCACCATATAAAATAGATCCATCTTTTTTTTCTTCACCAAAAAGTTCCAATTCATATTTTTTTGCATCTAGCAAAGCTCCATTAATAATTATAAAGGGACCTTTTTTTCTTTTTGATTTTTTATAAATTTTTCTTGCAACTAATTCCTTTCCAGAACCTGTGGGACCATTTATGAATACTCTACTTTCAGATTGTGCAAGTTTTTCAATTTGATCTTTAATAGAGATAATGTTGTTACTTTTGCCAATTAGATCAAAAGAATGAAATAATTTGTTACTTAAATTTTTATTTTCTTTTTTAAGATTAAAATTTTCAACTGCTCTATTCACAAAATTAAGCAATCTATCCTTGTCGAAGGGTTTTTGTATAAATTCAAAAGCGCCTGATTTCAAAGAGTTAACCGCCATCTCAATATTTGCATGGCCTGAAATCATAATCACAGGTATATCATTATTTTTTTGCTTAATATGGTCCAAAAGTTGAATACCATCATTATCTCCCTTGTCTAACTTAACATCGATAATTGCCACATCAGGAAGTTTTTTGTCTATTTCAGTTAATGCTTGATTAAAATTTGCAGCTAACCTAGTTTTATATCCTGCATCTTTAATCAGCTCATCTAATATAAGCCTTATGTCCGAGTTATCGTCAATTATTAAAATTTCAACCGACATCTAATTATTTATTTGGTAATATAATTTGTACTTTTGCACCATTTTTATGATTTAAAAATTGTATTGATCCATTGTGATCACTTATAATTTTATCTACAATTGAAAGTCCTAAGCCTGTTCCTTTTTCTTTTGTTGTAAAATATGGTTTTATTAACTCTTTTGTTTTTTTGTTTTTAAAACCGATACCGCTGTCAATAACATTGACAATTATATAGTCTCTTCTTTGCCTTATTTCTATATCTATATTTTTGTGAATTTTACTGTCTTTTTCGGCTTTCTCTTGAATGCTTTCTAAAGAATTTTTAATCAAATTAAAAAATAATCTATTAAATTGTTCTAAATCAAAATTAATGTTTACGTCTTTTGCCAAATGATTAATTAGTTTGATTTTTATATTTGAATCAATTTTATTAATTAGGTTTATATTTTCATTTATAACTTTATTTAAATTATTTTTTTTTAATAAGGGCTTTGGCATTCGTGCAAAATCTGAAAATTCATTTACTAAATTTTCAATTTGTTTAATTTGCTTTTGTATTGTTTGAAGGTTGTTTTTAAATTTATCTTGATTATCTAATTCAATATTTTTTAAATACTTTGACTTAATATTATCGACTGTCAACTGTATAGGAGTTAGTGGATTCTTAATTTCGTGAGCAAGTTTTCTTGCAACATTTTCCCATGCTTCATGTCTTTCAGAAGTAAGTAATTTTTCTTGTTGGCTTTTTAGTCTATCTATCATTAAATTAAAATTTTTATTTAAAAGCTCCATCTCTTTATCGGCTTTAAGTTCTGGTACTTTGGTATCTAAATTTCCTTTACCAATTTTTTCTGAGGCTGAAATTAAATTGTTAATTGATATAAAAAATCTTGATGAAAATCTAATTGCTATTGTAATCGATAAAAATAATAATAATGTTACTAAAGCTATATATATAAGAGCAAAGGAAATTCTTATACCTAAACTTTGATTTTCAACTGTGTAATAAAAATTAACCGCTTCTTCAGATTGTATTAGATATTGTGATATATTTTTATCAATTAATTTTACTACGTATAAAAAAGTATCATTATAATTAGTTAACCTAATGACGGCTGCAGATTTATTCTCAAATGTATTTATTATTTTCAAAGGTCTGTCATCATTTAAAACCATTTGAATAGCTCTATCTTCAATTTTTTTATACGGTGAATTACCTGCTGAAAGAATTAAATCTCCATTTCCATCAATTAAATATAATTGGTCAATATCTCTAATAAGTCTTTGCGTATTTAAAAGAGATTGAAATCTTTGAGGATTATCATTTATTAAATTTGAGTATTTATTTAGATCAAAAGCAATTAAAATTATTTCAGACTCAATTTTATTTCTTTTTTCTTCAACATAATTTTTTGCTATTTCATATGAATTATTTACTGCAGATGTAATTTTTGTGTCAAAATATTTATCTAAAGCAAATGAAAAAATAAATAGAGAGAATATAGAAATTAATAATGATGGAATTAATGTAAATAATCCAAATGAAATGATATACTTTTTATTTGCTATTGCACCTTTTACATTTATGTTATTTTTAATTGAGTTTTTGATATCCAAAAAAATTAAAACAAAAAAAATTATCAATAAAATAAAGTTAAATATTAATAAGATTTGAAGATTATTTTCATTTAGATTAATAAAGCTTTTGCCTATAAATGTTAAAAAAGTTAAGAAACCTAATGATAGTGTAAAAATAAAAATTATTATTATAAACAAATTTCTTTTTAACAAAGCAAACATAATTTAAAGGTATATTACTACTTATAAAATATTAACATGAGCGACTGTTTTATACTACTTGCAGCGGGTAAAGGTAAGAGATTTAAATCTAATACTCTTAAACAATTTCATATTTTAAATGGAAAACCGTTAATTTATCACTCTATAGAAAAGGCAATAAAATCAAAGATATTCAAAGAAGTAATTGTTGTAACAAATTCAAAAATAAAAAAACCAAAAAATAAAATTATAAAAGTAATAAAAGGTGGTTTTGAGCGGTTTGAATCATCAAAGAGAGCACTTGAATATATTAAAAATAAGAAATTTAAAAATGTATATATTCACGATGCAGCTAGACCAAATTTTTCAGTTAAATTATTAAAAAGATTAAATAGAGAATTAAATAATAATAAAGCAGTAGTTCCTTATACTAATACTGATCATTCTGTAAAATATAGAGAGGGAGCAAATATATTTAATCTGAAAAGAGAAAACTTAATATTAACCCAAACCCCTCAGTGTTTTGATTTTAAAACACTCTACAAATTATCAAATAAAAATAAAAAATACATATCAGATGAAGCAACATTATTTATAAAAAACAATTTAAAAATCAAATTTATTAAAGGAGAAGAAGACAACATTAAAATTACCACTACTAAGGATTTAGAAAAAATTAAGTTAAAAACTTTTTATGGAATTGGATTTGATGTTCATCGATTAGTAAAAGGTAAAAAACTATATTTAGGTGGTATACACATTCCTTATCACTCAGGTTTAAAAGGACATTCCGATGGAGATGTTATTATTCATTCAATTATAGATGCGCTATTAGGATGTATGAAAAAAAATGATATAGGATCACTTTATCCAAATAATGACTTAAAATATAAAAATATTAGATCAACTAAAATGCTTAAGCCAGTTTTAGATACTTTAAAAAAAGAGAACTATAATTTAAATAATATTGATATTAACTTAATTTGTGAAAAGCCAAGTGTTGCAAAGAATAGAAGCAAAATAATAAAATCTTTATCAAAATTACTACAAATCAAAAAATACAAAATAAATCTCAAAGGTAAAACAGTTGAAAAATTAGGGATTATAGGAAAAGAAAAAGCTATAGCATGTGAGGTTATGGTTTCAGTTTCTAATTATGATTAAAAAATTTAATTCTATTTTTGTTACAATGTTTTATCTAGGAAGAATTGGTTTTCTTCCTGGCACGTTTGGATCACTAGCAACTGTAATATTTTTATTCGTCTGCTTTCATATTCTAAATATTTCTTCAAATATAATTTTAATTATTTTAATTATTGCTTTTGCGTATTCGTTTATAGCTATTAAAAATTATACTGAAAATAATGAAAATAAAGATCCAGGAGAAATAATTATTGATGAATTTATTGGTCAAGCAATTCCAATATATCTTTATGAAATGTCTCACGGTACAGAAAAAACAATGGATCAGGCACTTATCATTTATACTGTGTGTTTTATACTATTTAGGTTTTTTGATATATTAAAACCATTTCCGGTTAGTTATTTTGACAGAAAACACAAAAACAGTTTTGGTGTTGTAATGGACGATGTTTGTGCTGGTCTTTATGTTGTTTTATCATTGATATGCTTTATGATTTTAAAAAGCCTAATTTAATTATGAAAGATCTAGTTAATAAACTCCAAAAGAAAAAGCTCAAAATATCTTTTGCTGAATCATGTACTGGTGGCATGCTTGCCGTAGCAATTACTTCAATTAGTGGAGCTTCTAAAATATTTAATCTTGGCCTAATCACCTATTCCAATGATGCAAAAATCAATATTTTAAAGGTAAATAAAAAGATAATTCAAAAATACGGCGCTGTTAGTTCGCAGTGCTGTGAAGCTATGGTAAAAAATTTATCTAAGATCTCTAAAGCTGATGTAAATGTATCAATTACTGGTATAGCAGGACCAAAAGGAGGCACAAAGACTAAACCTGTAGGACTAGTTTATATAGGTGTTAAAAAATCAAATAAATTAATTATAACAAAAAATATTTTTAAACAAAAAAAAAGAAATGATATTCAAAAAGCAACAGTAAAAAGAGCTTTATACTTAGTTAATTCTTTAATTTAATTCATACTTTTATAATTTTTAAACATTATTAAATTAACATATTTTATATTGTTTCTGCTCTTTTTTGAAAAGCATCAGCAATCTTGTTTAACCCAAATTCAAATGACTTAGTCATAATAATATTTAAGAACTTATTTTTTATTTCAAAATCCACATCAAATATAACTTCAGTAAATTTATCTTTTTGGACAAATTTCCAATTATTTTCTAAATAGTTTAATGGCCCGTCAATATTTGTAACATGAATAAGATCCTGGTTCTTGATGTACTTAACATCACTTTTGTATGTATCTACAAAAGGTTTTCTTCCAATTGTCAAATCAGCAATAATATTCACAACATCGTCATCTTCTTTCTTTTCGTATACTTTTGAGTCGATACAGAATGGTATAAATTCTGGATATTTTTCAATATCCAAGACAAAATTTATTAGCTTAGTTTTATCACGTTCGATTAAACGCGATACGGATGCTTTTGGCATTAGTTGATAATATTTCTATTTTTTTTCAGTTTATCAAAATCATCATCGGCGTGGTAGGATGATCTCGTTAATGGTGATGATGTCACTAGAAGAAATCCTTTTGATTTAGCAATTCTTCCTAATTCATCAAATTCCTCTGGATGATAATATCTATTCAATGGAAAATGTTTTACGGACGGTTGTAGGTATTGTCCAATTGTTAAAAAATCTACTTCTGCCGATCTTAGATCATCCATTACTTGAATGATTTCATCT
>LULJ01000656.1_pt1 | contig 14639 bp, 16 predicted proteins | sample 728171 | NCBI WGS metagenome assembly LULJ01 (sample SAMN03860292, study PRJNA289734) | marine metagenome | biome: seawater column; feature: ocean; material: water; isolation source: Red Sea water column Station 169 - depth 25m | place: Saudi Arabia: Red Sea | collected 2011-10-15 | depth 25 m
CATCCGCACCTCCTCGCCCGTGACGCGCATTGCGGCCTCTTCCACCGCCTGTTGGACGCTCGGCCCGTCCTTCTGGCGCTGGAGGCCGAAGAAGGGCGTTCCGTCGAATTCGAGAGTGAGAGCGAAACGGGTCATGCGGTCAGTCGAAAATAGTCCCCGCGGCCACCTTGTTTCCTCGCAGGAAAGTTTCGAGATCCATCTTCGGCTTGCCGGCACGCTGCAATTCGAGCGGGCGCAGTGCCCCTTCGCCGCATGCGATCGTCAGTTGCGCGTCGAGGACCTCGCCCGGCGATCCCTCGCCATCGACCTTTTCGGCCCGGAGCACCTTTACCCGGTCGCCGTCCAGTTCGAACCACGCGCCGGGGAAGGGCGACAATCCGTGGATCTGCCGCACCACTTCTTCCGCCGGGCGCGACCAGTGGATCCGCGCCTCGCTCTTGTCGATCTTCGCGGCATAGGTCGCCTTGTCGTCGTCCTGCTCCAGCGGATGCAGCGCGGCGAGATCGATCAGCGTGCCGACCATCAATTGCGCGCCGATCTCGGCCAGTTCCTCAGTCAGCTCGCCGGTCGTCTTGTCCTCGACCGGCGTCCTGGCAAAGGCCAGCATCGGCCCGGTGTCGAGGCCCGCTTCCATCTGCATGATGGTGACGCCGGTCACCGGATCGCCAGCCATGATCGCGCGGTGGATCGGCGCGGCGCCGCGCCATTTCGGCAGGATCGAGGCGTGGACGTTGAGGCAGCCGTGTTCGGGCGCGTCGAGCACCGCCTGCGGCAGGATCAACCCATAGGCCGCGACTACGGCCACATCCGCGTCCAGTTCGGCGAAGTGTGCCTGTTCCTCGGCGGATTTGAGCGAGGTCGGATGGCGCACCTCGATCCCCAGATCCTCCGCGCGGCTTTGGACCGGCGAAGGCGTCAATTCGCGCCCGCGCCGTCCGCCGGGGCGGGGCGGCTGGGTGTAGACGCACACCACATCGTGCGCGGCATCGACCAGCGCCTGCAATGTCGGCACCGCGAAATCGGGCGTTCCCATGAAGATTATGCGCATGGCGGAGGGCGGAGCCTTTCTCTGTTCGTTCCGGGCCCCTATCTACAGGGCCATGGCATCGCAAGAAATCGAAACGCTCGCTACGGCGCTGGCGCGCCTGCCGGGTCTTGGGCCGCGCAGCGCGCGCCGCGCCGTTCTGTGGCTGGTCAAGCGGCGCGAAAGCGCGCTGCCGGCCCTGCTTGAGGCCTTGGCGCAGGTCGGCGAGGCGCTGGTCGAATGCGACATCTGCGGCAATGTCGATACGCGCAATCCCTGCGGCATCTGCTCCGATCCGCGCCGCGATGCGAAATCGCTCTGCGTGGTGGAGGATGTGGCGGACCTTTGGGCGCTCGACCGGGCGAAGCTGTTCACCGGGACCTATCACGTGCTGGGCGGGCGCCTGTCCGCGCTCGACGGTGTGCGGCCCGAAGATCTCAACATCGCCGCGCTGATGCAGCGGATCGAAGCGGGCGGGGTGGACGAAGTGGTCCTCGCCATGAATGCCACGCTGGAGGGTCAGACCACCGCGCATTACCTCGCCGAACGGCTGGAGGATTTTCCGCTGCGAATCACCCAATTGGCGCACGGCCTGCCCGTCGGGGGCGAGCTGGACTATCTCGACGAGGGCACTCTGGCGCAGGCTTTGCGCGCGCGGCGACCCGTCTCTTGAGAATCGCGCGGGTCGCGCTTATCTGACGCCGATGGCTATCCGTGAAATCCTCGAAGTGCCGGACCCTCGGCTCAAGACCGTCTCGACCCCCGTCACCGAATTCGACGACGAGTTGAAGACGCTCGTCTCCGACATGTTCGACACGATGTACGATGCGCCCGGCATCGGCCTCGCCGCCATCCAGGTCGGCGTGCCCAAGCGCGTTCTCGTGATCGACCTCCAGCCCGAAGATACCGAGGCTGAGGGCGAGGTGTGCCACCATAACGGCCACGAACACATGCACTATCCGACGAAGAAGGAACCGCGGGTGTTCGTGAACCCCGTAATCCTCGATCCGGCGGAGGAGTTGGCGAGCTATCAGGAAGGCTGCCTGTCGGTGCCCGACATCTTCGCCGATGTCGATCGCCCGGCGCATTGCCGTGTGCGCTATCAGGATCTCGAAGGGGAAACCCACGAAGAGGATCTGGATGGCCTCATGGCCACCTGCATCCAGCACGAGATGGACCATCTCGAAGGCATTCTCTTCATCGACCACCTTTCGCGCCTGAAGCGGAACATGGCGCTGAAGAAGCTCAAGAAGCTGCGCGAAGCCGCTTGAACGAGCCCGACGGGACTCCGCCTGCGCCCGCCATGGGCTGGCACACGGCCTCCGTCGCGGGGCTGCTCTACGCTTTGCTGATGTGCACCTGGAAGCGGATCGACGAAGGTACGGGGTTCGACGAATTGGCGATCCGCTTCGCGATCTATTTCGTCGTGTTTACGGTCGGCTTTCGCCTTTTGATCAATCTGTGGCTCAAACATCGCGGGGCCGGACGCTAGTCCAGCCCCGCAAGGTTCTCGGAAGCCTTGATTACCGGTCCATCGTGTCGAGCGCCTTGCGCACGTCCGCCAGGATTTCCTCGCACATTTTCGCACAGCGCTTGCAGTGCGCATCGTCATGCATGCTGCACAATTCGTGGCAGGCCTTCACCGCTACCAGAACCGCATCGCCCATCGCCTTGATCGCGGGCACGTTGCCGCCCGTACGGCGGCTGCCCATGCGGTAGAAGGCGGTGCAGGCGTCTGACGCATCGAGACAGCGGCGGATGCATTCCGCGCGCTCGCCCGCATTGGGTTCGGCGAGGCAGGCATCGGCGCAGCTGTTCATGATGGCCGCACCATACATGGTGTGCTTGACCGCCTGGCCGAGCTCGTCGGTATAGCCTTCGCCCACTTGCGGGTGGTCCTGGATCATTTCCTTGATCGACATATTTTAAATCTCCTTTCCCTATTGAGCGGACGGGGCTGGGGATTGTTCCGTGCCGATGCGTCGCCGGACTTTCCTACTCAAAGCGTTCCAGCTATGTTCCGGGTATGGATAGTATTGCGATCGTCTTCGTTCTGGCCGCCCTTCTCATCGGCCTGGGGCTCGGTTTCTTCTTCGGCTCGCGCCCGGTGGCGGAATGGAAGGCCCGCCATGCCGCGCGCGATTCCGAAGCGCGCGAGCTGGATGCGAAATATCTGCGCACCTTCGCCGATCTGGAAGCCGCGCGCGAGCGGGCGGGGCGGGCTGACGCGCTTGCGGAGGAGCTGCGGGAAACGCGGGTTTCGCATGAGGGGGCGCTGGAGGATCTGCGACGCACCAATGGCGCGCTGTCGTCCGAACTTGCGACCCTTCGCGAAAAGACCGCCAATTTCGACGAGCAGAAGCGCCTGCTGGTCGAAGCGCGCGAGGAGTTATTGAAGGAGTTCCAGAACACCGGTTCGGCCGTCCTGGGCAAAGCGCAGGAGGCGTTTCTGGAACGTGCCGCCGAACGCTTCGGCCATTCGGAGCGGTCTTCGGAAGAGAAGATCCGCGCGCTGCTTCAGCCGGTCGGCGATCGCTTGAAGAAATACGAAGATCAGGTCGCCGCCAACGCGCCCAAGGCACGCGGCCGCTGGGGCGAGCGGGCGCTGCAGAACGTGCTCGAACAGTCGGGCCTCGCCGAACACACCGATTTCCATCTCGAGCATTCGATCGACACGGATGAGGGCCGTTTGCGGCCCGACGCGATCGTCAACGTGCCGGGGCAGAAGAAACTGGTGATCGACGCGAAGGTGTCGCTCAACGCCTATCAGGCCGCGTTCGAGGCGGATGACGAGGACGAGCGGCGTCGCCATCTCGATCAGCATGCGCGGTCCATGCGGGGCCATGTGCAGACGCTCGGCTCCAAGAGTTATCAGAGCCAGTTCGACGATGCGCCGGATTATGTCGTCATGTTCGTGCCGGGCGAACATTTCGTCGCCGCCGCGCTTGAGCATGATCCTGAATTGTGGGATTTTGCCTTTCGCAACAAAGTCTTGCTGGCGACGCCGACCAATCTCGTCGCCATCGCACGCACGGTCGCGCAGGTCTGGCGCCAGGATACGATCGCGCGCGAGGCAGTCGAGATCGGTAAGGCGGGGGCGGAATTGTACGACCGTCTGGCGATCGCGGCGGAGCATATGAAACGCGTCGGTGGCGGGCTCGAAACCGCAGTCACGAACTATAACAAATTCGTCGGCAGCTTCGAACGCAATGTCCTGTCCGCCGGAAGGCGTCTGTCGGAAAAGGGCATTGAAATCGGCAAGCGAGAGATCGAGGATATTCCGCTGGTCGAAGGCACGCCGCGCTATACGGCCAATGATGTCGAAGCGGAAAACGATGCACCGCGTCTGGAAAAGGTGAGCGATACAGACGCCTAGCGATGTCTCCGGTAATTGGATCGATAAGAGGCTTGGAGCCCGTCGTTTTTAACGGGCTTGTCCTGTTCGGCCTTTTAATCTTCGAATAACCATAGGAAATCGTACCCGGATCGGTCCCAATCGTTTTGCGTCGGCTTGCCTTTGAAGGACGCATCCCGTATTTAAGGACAAGTCGCAATCGAACGTGACCAAGGCACGCCTCGGCGATTTAGAACAGAAATGCCCACATCGTTCGGAACATACAGTCCTTTCGCCCGTCATTGCGGTGAGAGACAAGGAAAGGTTTTTATGCTTATCAAGAAACTGGCAATCGGCACTGCCGCTGCTTCGCTCATCGCGGCCCCGGTCGTCGCGCAGACCGCCCCCGTCACCGGTGAATCGGAACTCGGCGGCGAAAGTATCACGCCCGCATTCATCGTTCTCGCCATCGGCGCGATCGGTATCGGCGTTCTGCTTCTGACCGACGACGATGATGACGATGCTCCGATCAGCGCCTAAGCGCTAAGGACATTCGAAAAACATTGAACGCCCGGCCCTTCAAGGCCGGGCGTTTATCGTTTCCAGAACCTCGTATCCCAGCACAGCCGCAGCGATCGCGGCGTTGAGACTGTCCGCACGGCCCATCATCGGCATAGTGACTCTCAGATCGCAGGCGTCTTCATACGCTTGCGGCAGGCCCCGGCTTTCGTTCCCGACCATGATGAAACACGGCGCGCTGTAAGGTGCACCACGATAGGGTTGCGCATCGCGCAGGCTGGCGGCCACCAATTGTCCCGCAGCACCGCCGTCCGGCCCGCGAAGCCATTCTTCGAATGCCTCCCATGGTGCCTGCGCGATACGCTGAGTGAAGATCGCGCCCATGCTGGCCCGCACCGCTTCGACCGAGAAGGGATCGGCGCAATCGTCGATCAGGATCAGGCCACCGGCACCGATCGCATCGCCCGTGCGCAACATGGTCCCCAGATTGCCCGGATCCCGCAGCGCCTGTGCCACCAGCCAGATATCGGCGGACGATCTTTCGATCCGGTCGAGCGACGTGTCGAATTCCGTGAACACACCCGCGACGGCCTGCGGATTGTCCTTACCCGTGATTTTCGCAAGGATATCCGGCGCGGTTTCGATCACTTCGCCGCCCGCCGCTACGACCTCGCGTTCGAGCGCGTCCAGCAGCGGGTGCGCATCGCGCGCGCTCGACAGCACCAGCGTTTCGGGGATGTGGCCGCATTCGCGCGCATCGGTCAGAAGGCGCAGGCCCTCCGCTAGGAAACGCCTCGCCGCCTTGCGGCGTTTTTTCTCGCGCAGGGCGCGCAAGGCTTTGACGGTGGGATTGGAAAAACCGGTGATCTGGCGACGTGTCATCGAGCGGATCTCTCGCGAGGACGCCTCAGCTCTCGCCGAAACCGTCTTCGATCATCGCGGCGAGGTCGTCGGCAATGCGGGGCGCATCCGGCCCGGCGACGATAAGTTCGACCGTATCGCCTTTCGCAGCGCCCAGCATCATCAGCCCCAGGATCGATCCGCCGGCAGCCTTCGTCCCGTCCTTCGCCACATGGACCTGCGTTCCTTCGGGCAGGGCAGCGACGGCGGCCACGAATTTCGCGCTCGCCCGTGCATGCAGGCCGCGCTGGTTGACGATGGTGAGCGTGCGCCGGTCTTCGCCCATGCTGGCGTCGCCGCTCACGTCGCCGCTCACGTCGCCGCTCACTGGGCCTGCTTCCGCTCGGCCGCTGGCGGCGCTTCGTGCTGGCCGAGAAATTCCGACGCGACCGTGATGTAATTGCGCCCCGCCTCGCGCGCGGCATGCACCGCTTCGGTCACGCCGAGCGTCTTGCGCGCACCGGCCAGCCGGATGAGCATGGGCAGATTGATCCCGGCGATCACTTCGACGCGGCCCGCTTCGAGCAGGGAGATCGCCAGATTGGACGGCGTGCCGCCGAACAGGTCGGTCAGAACGATAACGCCTTCGCCGCTATCGGTTCGCGCGATCGCCTCTGCGATTTCGCGGCGGCGCAGTTCCATATCGTCGCTCGGCCCGATGCAGACCGTGGCGATCTGGTCCTGCTCGCCCACGACGTGTTCCATCGCATCGATGAAATGCTCGGCGAGATTGCCGTGGGTGACGAGGATCATGCCAATCATGCGAACCGTGCTGACTTCCGTTTCTGGTTCAAGCTTCGCAGCGAGACTGCGCCCATGATGATGACTGGATGCTGAGTCAACCGAAAGGGCCTGCTCAGGGAACCGGCCCTTCGACCGTATCGGCGGCCCGCGCGGCGAGATCGCGGTGGAGCAGAGTGGGCTCGTAACCCTCGTCCAGCAGGCGCTTGAAGAGGGATTCTGCAGAAAAGACCGAGCGGTGCCGCCCGCCCGTGCAGCCGAAGGCGACCGTCAGGTAGGCACGACCCTGCGCCGCGTAGAGGGGGATCAACGACTGGACCAGAGCGGCGATCTTCTCGAAAGCGGTATCGAAGGCGGGATCGGCTTGAATATGCGCGGCCACCGCCGGATCGCGTCCGGTCTGTTCGCGCAGTTCGTCGTTCCAGTGCGGATTGTCGAGGAAGCGCATGTCGAAGACGAGATCCGCGATCGGCGGCATGCCGCGCGCAAAGCCGAAACTGGTGACGGTGATCGTCAAGGCGCCGGAAGGATCCTGCGCAAACCGTTCCCGCATCGCCTGTTGCAGATGGTTGCGGCCATAGCCCGTCGTGTCGATCACCATTTGCGCCCATTCGCGCAAGGGGGCGAGCAATTCACGTTCGGCGCGGATTCCCTCGCTCACCGGTCGTCCCTGGGCCAGCGGGTGGCGTCGGCGGGTTTCGTTATAGCGGCGCTCGATTTCGGGACTGGCACAATCGAGGAACAGCGTGCCGACCGACAGATCGGATCGCTCGGTCAGATCTTCGAACTGCGCTCTGATCTCGCTGGGCACGAAGCCGCGGGTGCGGGCATCGACGCCGATCGCGAGCGGCGCGCAATGGCCCTCGCTGCGGGCAAGCAGGTCGGGCAGCATGCGGATCGGGAAATTGTCGATCGCTTCCCACCCCAGATCTTCGAGGGTTTCCAGCGCCGTGCTTTTGCCCGCCCCGGACATGCCGGTGACGAGCAGGATCTGCTGCGGAGCGGACGATTCGGCGGTCATCGCGCGAATATCGAAGCCGCGCCCGAAAAAGGGAAGCGGTTAGATGCGGTCATCCCAATCCGTGCAGCCGCAGGGCATGTTCCGCGCGCAGCGCCTGTGCGGCATCGCCCGTACGGAAGGCGATCGCAGGCAGCGCGATATCGAGCAGGCTGCGCTTCTCGATTTCGGGAACGCGCGATGCATTCGGATCGAGCCGAAGGATCAGGGTCAGTCGCGCCGAAACGGCGGGAAACTCCACGATCCCGGCTCCGCGTACCTCGATCAGGCCCCGGATCGCATCGGGCGGGTGGGTCCATATGTCCCCTCCGCGCCGCTCCAGCATGACGCCGTCATCGCCCACGAGCTGCGCGCCGCGATCGATCAGCAGCAGCGCGAGCGTGGATTTTCCGCTCCCCGGCGGCCCTTCGATCATCAGTCCCCGATCGCCCAGCGCGACGCAGGTGACATTGGCTAGCGGCTCGAAATGCGCGCCGCTCATCCTTCGCGCAGTGCGGGCAGGTTGAGGACGAGGCAGGCGCCGTTTTTCCCGTCGGGGCGACTTTCCGCCATCAAGGTTCCGTCATGGGCTTCGGCGATTGACCGCGCGATGGCGAGGCCGAGGCCCGAATGGTTGCCGAAATCCTCGGCCTGCGGGCGGTGCGAATGGAAGCGCTGGAACACCTGTTCGCGCCGCGCTTCGGGGATCCCCGGCCCCTCGTCGCACACGCTCAGAGTGATCCAGTTGTCCGCTCGCGCAAGATCGATAGTGATGGCGCCATCAGGGGGCGAGAACGACACCGAATTGTCGAGCAGGTTGGAGATGACCCGCTCCAGCCGCGAAGGCTCGCCATGAACCCGATATCGGCCTGGCTCGGCATCGAAGAGGACGTGGCGCCCTTCGTTTTCCGAGCGATTCTCGCGCGATCCGATGATGTTGGTGACCAGACTGGCGAGATCGACCGTCTCGAAGGTGGCGCGCGACAGCTCGGCGTCGATCCGGCTGGCTTCGCTGATTTCGGTGACGAGCCGATCGATGCGGCGCACATCGTGGGTGGCGATGTCGAGCAATTGAACGCGCAGCTCCGGATCGTCGACCCGATTCAGCGATTCGGTCGCGCTTCTGAGGCTGGCGAGCGGATTCTTGATCTCGTGCGCCACGTCCGCGGCGAAGCTTTCGACCGCATCGATCCGCATCCGCAGCGCATGTGTCATGTCGGAGATCGCGCGTGCCAGCATGCCGATCTCGTCGCGCCGGTCTGGCAGGCGGGGCACCTCGACCTGGCGATCGCGGCCCTGCCGCACGCGGACGGCAGCCTGCACCAGTTCGCGCAAGGGCCTGACGATGGTCTGGGCGAGGAACAGCGACAGCATCGTCGATACGAACAGAGCCAGCAGCGTCACCAGCGCCACGGTCGATCGCGCTTCGCGCACGCGTTCAGTGATGTCGATGGGATTGCGGGTGATCAGCAGCGTCTCGCCGTCGAGGCCGACGGGCGCGGCGGCGTTGATGACATGCGTTCCGTCCGCCGCATCGCGCAGCACGATCTGGGTCAGGCTTTCGCTGCGCGCTCGGTCGAGTTCGGGCCAGGCATTGGCGTTATCCACCTGCGGTTCGCGGTAATCGGGCAGGGGCGGTGCGCCCACCACCCGGTCGAACCAGCGATCGAGCGTCAGGGCGAAGTCGCGATTGTCCTCGGGCACGGCATCGATCGAGAATGTCGGCGCGGACAGGGCGAAACTGTCGCCCTCCAGCTCGCCATCGGCATCGTAGAGCCGGATGCGCAGGCGCTGTTCCTTGCCGATCTGGATCAGCAGGGCTTCCTGGCGTGCATCGGTCGCCCCGGCTAGCGCCTCGGCCGTGATCTGCGCTTCGACCAGGGCAAGTTTGAAGCGCTCGTCAAGCAATTGCTTGCGATAGAAGTCGAGATAAATGACCCCGCCGCCCAGCAGCACCAGCGGCAACACGTTCACGAACAGGATGCGGCTGGTAAGCGAGAGGCGCCGCGACCAGCGCGGTTTTTCCGCCGCCGGATTGGGGCCCGGCCCGTCCCTCAGGACATTGCTGCGCGCCGGATCGGCCATGGATCGGTCAGCTTTCGGCGAAGCTATAGCCCGCGCCGTAAAGCGTATCGATGGCGGAAAACTGCGGATCGACGCTGCGGAACTTGCGTCGCATGCGCTTGATATGGCTGTCCACCGTCCGGTCATCGACGAAGACGTCGTCCGGATAGGCGGCGTCCATCAGCTGATTGCGGCTCTTGATGACGCCGGGGCGCACCGCAAGCGCTTCGAGGAGGAGAAATTCAGTCACCGTCAGGGATACCGCGCGGCCGTCCCACGTCACCTTGTGGCGTGCCGGGTCCATCACCAGCCGCCCGCGTTCCAGCACTTCGCTGGGGCGGGGCGCTTCGGAAGGGCTTCCCGGCTCGTCCGGCAGGTCGATATCGCTGCGGCGCAGGATGGCGCGCACGCGGGCGAGAAGAAGGCGCAGGCTGAAGGGCTTCGAAATGTAATCGTCCGCCCCCATGGCGAAGCCCGCTTCCTCGTCCTGCTCGTCGTCCTTGCTGGTGAGGAAGATCACGGGGAGGGCGGAATGTTCGCGCAGGCGGCGCAGCAATTCCATTCCGTCCATGCCTGGCATCTTGATGTCGAAGACGGCGAGGTGCGGCGGATTTTCGAGCAGCGCCTTCAGCGCCGCTTCCCCTTCGGAATAGACGCGGGTGGCGAAGCCTTCGGCCTGCAACGCGATCGATACCGAGGGGAGAATGTTGCGATCATCGTCCACCAGCGCGATCACGGCCTGCGAGGCGGTGCGCTGGGGCGCCGGTTGAGCGGTTTCGAGAGGTGCGTCCTGAGTCACAGGGCACAGCTAATCGCTTTGGCGCGGCAAGACAATCGCGAGGCCCTGCCGGATCGACCGCCGAGGATGTCAAAATGGGTGAAAAGCGCAGCGTTTCATCCATCTGTCGCAAACCGGGGCAGACCTGCCGAGGGGAATTTGACGGACGCCTGTGCGCGCTTTATGGGCCAGCGTAAGGTCTGCGCATTCGTATGCAAGTGCCGCCCGCACTTCTTCGCATGCCGGTCCGTCCCAGACATCGAAACTCCCGCCCGGAGACACGCAGTGACCGCTTCGCTTTCCCACACGCTTGCCGACCAGGGTATCGCCACCGATGCCGCGATCCACGCCAATCTCGATTCGGCGCAGCTGACCGCAGCGGCTCTCGAAAACGGCGAAGGGCGCCGCGCCAAGCATGGGCCGCTGGTGGTCGAAACCGGCAAGCACACCGGCCGTAGCGCGAAGGACAAGTTCATCGTCCGCGATGCCGAAACCGAAGAGACGGTGTGGTGGGACAATAACGCGTCGATGACGCCCGAACATTTCGCCGCGCTGAAGGACGATTTCCTGGCTGCGCTCAAGGACAAGGACGCGCTCTATGTCGCCGACCTGTTCGGTGGGTCGCAGCCCGAATACCGCGTCAATGTGCGCGTCATCAACGAACTTGCCTGGCATAACCAGTTCATCCGCACTCTGATGGTGCGCCCGACGGCAGACGAGCTCGAAGGCTTCGTGCCCGAATACACGATCATCGATCTGCCCAGCTTCAAGGCTGATCCCGAACGGCATGGCTGCCGCAGCGAGACGGTCATCGCGGTCAATCTCAGTGAAAAGCTGATCCTGATCGGCGGCACGCGCTATGCGGGCGAGATGAAGAAGAGCGTGTTCGGCGTGCTCAATTACCTGCTTCCGCCCCAGGGCGTGATGCCGATGCACTGTTCGGCCAATATCGGCCCGGACGGCAAGAGCGCGGTGTTCTTCGGCCTTTCCGGCACGGGCAAGACCACGCTCAGCGCCGATGCCAGCCGTACGCTGATCGGGGATGACGAGCATGGCTGGTCGGACACGGCGGTCTTCAATTTCGAAGGCGGCTGCTACGCCAAGATGATCCGCCTGAACCCGGAAGCCGAGCCCGAGATCTTCGCGACGACGAAGATGGAAGGCACCGTCCTCGAAAACGTGGTCATGGACGAGAATGGCGAGATCGACCTCGACGACAACACACTCGCGGAAAATACGCGCGGCGCCTATCCGCTCGAATCGATCCCAAACACGTCGGACGAGAATATGGGCCCGCCGCCCTCGAACGTGATCATGCTGACCGCCGATGCCTTCGGCGTCCTGCCCCCGATCGCGCGGCTGACGCCGGACCAGGCGATGTATCACTTCCTGTCGGGCTACACCGCCAAGGTCGCGGGCACCGAAATCGGCGTGACCGAGCCCGAGGCAACCTTCAGCACATGCTTCGGCGCGCCCTTCATGCCGCGCCATCCCAGCGTCTACGGCAATCTCCTGAAAGAGCGGATCGCCAAGGGCGACGTGGCCTGCTGGCTGGTCAATACCGGCTGGACCGGAGGCAAATACGGGGTCGGCAATCGTATGCCGATCAAGGCAACCCGCGCGTTGCTCAACGCCGCGCTCGACGGGTCGCTCAACGAGGCGGAATTCCGCAAGGATCCCAATTTCGGCTTCGAAGTTCCAGTCGCCGTTCCGGGCGTCGACAGCGGCATCCTCGATCCGCGCTCGACCTGGAATAATGCGGACGAATACGATCGCACCGCGCAGAAGCTGGTGCAGCTTTTCGTCGACAATTTCACGCCCTTTGCGGATCATGTCGACCAGGGCGTGAGAGACGCGGCCCCCGCCGCCGCCTGACCGGTTTCGCCCCACCGGGCGCACGAGTTGGAGAGGAGAGTCCCCGGCCGCGAGCAATCGCGGACCGGGGACCCGTTTTTCCGCCCGCCGATATGATCGTTAGGGAAACGGGCGAAAGCCTGCTAGACCATCCGGGCTGACGTCGAAATTTGCGACGGACTTCGGCTTTTGATCACCGGTCGGCTTCGTTATCGCCGAGCGCTTTTTAGACGACGACTTCCTTTCTTCGGACGACCTGACGCACGACCGCGCCGCATGCTGCGGCGGGGCAATACCTCGTTCTTGAAAGGAACACCTCATGGCCAAGACCGGCACAGTCAAATTCTTCAATTCCGACAAGGGCTATGGCTTCATCCAGCCCGACGATGGTTCGGATGACAGCTTCGTCCACATCTCCGCCGTTCAGGCATCGGGCCTGTCGGGACTGACCGAAAACCAGAAGGTCAGCTTCGACACAGAACCCGATCGCCGTGGCAAGGGCCCTAAGGCCGTAAACATGCAGATCTCCGGCTGAGTTCAACCGGTTTTCTACGAATTGCGGCCCGGCATTCATGCCGGGTTTTTTCGTTCAGCCTGCGTTCAGGCACAGCCTTCTAGATTGCGATCATCGCCGACGGCCCGAACAGCCACGCCGGCAAGAGGCCGCAGCGCTCGCCAATACGGCGCCCGAAGCCGCCTAACTTCGCGCCCGCGCGATGTAGCGGTCCACGTTCTTCGCCATCACGTCGAGCGGCGCATTCCCGCCGAGCACGACGGCATCGTTGAACGCCTTGAAGTCGTAAGCATCGCCCAGGGCCGTTTCGGCTCGACCGCGCTGCCTTACGATCTCGCTATGGCCCAGCTTGTAGCCCGTGGCCTGACCGGGCCAACTGCAATAGCGGTCCACCTCGCTTACCACCTCGTCGTATTTCGAGCCGTTTTCCTCGACGAAGAACCGACGCGCCCGATCGCGGCTCCAGCGTTTGTGGTGAAGGCCGGTGTCGACCACCATCCGGCAGGCACGGAAGGCGAGGCTCTGAAGATAGCCCAATCGCCCGACCTTGAAATCGTCATAGGCGCCCAGTTCGTCCGCGATCTGTTCGCCATACAGGGCCCAGCCTTCGGAAAAGGCGTTGAAGGCCAGGATCGAGCGGATCAGCGGCAGGCGGTTGGAATATTCCCCCTCCCAGACATGGCCGGGAATGGTCTCGTGATAGGTCAGGTCGGCCAGATCGTATTTGCGGTGCAGGTCGGTGGTCCTCAGATTGATCCACATCCGGCCCGGAATCGTCCCGTCCTTGCTGCCCGCGCCGCCATAGGCTCCCGGCGCGCCGGGTTCTTCCGCCAGGGGCAGGCGGCGGACTTCGAGATTGGGATCGACCAGCGTGTCGAAGGCGCGCGGCATCTGCGCGGTGATCCATTCGATGCGGTCCTTGATAAAGGCCATGATCTCGGCCCGGCCGGGATCGCCTTCGGCGAATTTGTAGCGCGGATCCTGCGAGAGCGCCTGCATCCGCTCGCCCACCGTGCCGGTGGTATAGCCGATCTCTTTCAGGATCGGGTCCATGCGCGCATGCAGCGATGCGAGTTCTTCCAGCCCCTGCTCGTGCACCTCGTTGGGCGAGAGCGTGGTGGTGGTGCTGGCGCGCAGGGCCCAGTCATACCATTCGTCGCCCCGCGGCTGGCTCCACATGCCGGGATCGGAATCGGCCTCCGCCATTTCCAGGCGCAATTCGGCGAGCTGCGCTTCCAGCGCGGCAGCGATCGGGCCGGTCTCCAGAGTTTGCGCGCGATTGGCGTGGCTTTCGGGCATGCCTGCCTCGATCAGCCTGGCGCGCAGCGGGGCGGCGAACAGATCGCCCGCCATCGCCGACTTGATCGTCTCGGATAGCTGGGTGGTCGCTTTCTCGATAAGGAAATCGGGCGGCACCATGCCCATGGCGCGGGCCGCGCGCATCCGTTCGAGCTCGCCCGCGAACACGGCGGGCATGGCTTCCATCCGCTCGATATAGGCATCGGCATCGCTGCCGTCCTTCAGCGGATGCGTTGAATCCATGAAGCGCGGCAGGTCGAGATAGCTGCCGACATTCTGGATCACGACATAGGGTGCATTGCGCCAGCTCCCCACGGCGACATCGCCATAGGGCAGGGCGAACCCGTCGAGCGCGGTGGAATAGGCGCTCTGGACGACGTCCAGATTGGTCACCGTGTCCGCATCCAGCCCTTCGCGCGGGAAGGCGCGGACCCGATCGAGATCGCGGCGCAGCGTGGCGGCATAGAGATCCTGGCCGGTTTGGGACTGGTCCTCCAGTCGGGCGCGCAATTCGGCGTATCGCCCGGTATCGACGCCGAGCGAGGTAGCGCGTTCGGGTTCGTGTTCGAGGAGATTGTACGCCGCCACTTCCAGCAGGCGTTCGGCGCCGATCGC
>LULJ01000551.1_pt1 | contig 14615 bp, 16 predicted proteins | sample 728171 | NCBI WGS metagenome assembly LULJ01 (sample SAMN03860292, study PRJNA289734) | marine metagenome | biome: seawater column; feature: ocean; material: water; isolation source: Red Sea water column Station 169 - depth 25m | place: Saudi Arabia: Red Sea | collected 2011-10-15 | depth 25 m
TTTTTGGATTTAATATTCCTAATTTCTCAAAAGCAATTTGATCCAATGAATTTCCTAAATAATCTTGATGATCTAAAGAAATTGGAGTAATAGCTGCATACTTTGATTTTTTTAAAATATTTGTAGCATCAAATCTTCCTCCAAGCCCAACCTCTAATATCAGATAGTCTGCTTTATGATCTTGAAAAGCTTTAAAGGCTGCCGCAGTAGTAATTTCAAAAAATGTTATCAAGTTTCCTTCATTTTTATCTTCGCAATACTTCAAATACTCTAATAATTTTTGATTGGAAATTTCTTTTGATCTTAATTGAATTCTTTCATTAAATTTTACTAGGTGAGGTGTGGAGTATACGTGTGTTGAATAATTATGATGATTGAGAATTGATTTCAAAATAGCTGCTGTTGAGCCTTTACCATTAGTACCAGCTATGTGAATGACTTTCGGTAGTAAATTTTCATCAAAATTGATTTTCTTTAAAAGTTTTTTAATTCTCCCTAAAGATAAATCTGAAAATTTTGGATGTAGATTTAGTAGCCTTTGAAAAATGGGGTCTTTCAAGAATTTATTTTTTTACGAATGATAAAACTTTTGAAAGTGTTTGACTTAATTCTTTTCGATGGACAACCATATCAACCATTCCGTGTTCAAGAAGATATTCCGCTGTTTGAAAATCCTCAGGTAATTGTTCCTTGATCGTCTCTTCGATAACTCTTTTTCCAGCAAAACCAATCATACTTCCTTTTTCAGCAATAATAATATCACCAAGCATAGCAAACGAAGCACTTACACCTCCAGTAGTAGGGTGAGTTAGAACACTAACGTAAGGAATTTTATGTTGGTCTAGCATGTTCACAGCTGCAACTGTTTTAGGTAGTTGCATTAAACTCACAATACCCTCTTGCATCCTTGCACCTCCTGAAGAAGCAACAGATATAAATGGACAATTCAAATCAACAGCGTTTTGACAACCAATTTTAAATGCTTCACCAACAAATTGACCCATTGAACCACCCATAAAATTGAAATCTAAAATAAAAACTATAACTTTAGTGCTTCCAATTTCACCTTTAGCTAAAATAGCGGCATCTTTTTGATCAGTTTTTTTTTGTGCAGCTTTCATCCTGTCTGTGTATTTTTTAAGATCTTTAAATTTTAGAGGGTCATTATTTTCAAAAGGTACCTCGATTAATTCATAATTTTCGTTATCAAATAAATTTTTTAATCTACTATTTACATCCATCCCCATATGAAAGTCACAATATGAACAAACATTTAGATTTTCTTTTAAATCACTTACATACAAGGTTCTTTCTCCACATCCACACTTGGTCCATAAATCAGACGGAGGTTCTTTTCGATTAACAAGGGAGCTTAATTTAGGTTTTACATAATCTGTGAGCCAGTTCATTTTTAGATCTTAACCTCTTGAATAAATTTTTTAAGGCTTTTAAGGTACTTATTAAAATCCATCTTTATATCAAAATATTTTTGAATTAGAGCTGAGCCAATTATGACACCATCTGCATTTGTTTTTTTGGATATATCAATGACATCTTTTTTAGACTTGATCCCAAACCCAACTAAAACAGGAACAGAAGACATTTTTTTTATAGATTTAACATTTTTATTTATTTCTTTGTAATCTAATTTATTTGAACCTGTAATTCCAGTTGCTGATATATAATAAATGAATCCTTTTGAATTTTTTAGAAGTTTTTGTGATCTTTTTTTATCAGTCATTGGAGAGATTAACTTGATCAAGTGGATGTTATTTTTAGACAATGACTTTTTAATTGCTCCTTCCTCTTCAAAAGGCAAATCAACAATTATCATACCATCGACAATACCTTTAATATTTTTGATGAATTTATTTATTCCAAATTTGCGAACAGTATTTAAATAACACATGATAACAAATGAGGTATTATTTTTAGATTTACTCAAATATTTTATTAAATCTAGTGATTGTTGTGTTGATAATTTTGATCTGAGTGCAAGTTTATTTGCCTCTTGGATAATAGGGCCATCTGCCATCGGATCAGAAAAGGGAAGCCCAAACTCAATAATATCTGGTTGATGAGATAACATTTCATTAAAAATCTTTTTACTATTATTTAGTGTAGGAAAACCACACGTCATAAATAAAGATAGTATTTTTTTCTTGGGAAGAGAGTCTAGATTATTCATCAGCATCAAACCCTATTGCTTTAGCTGCAGTAAATAAATCTTTATCACCTCGTCCACACAAATTTAAAATTACAACTTTGTTTTTATGTTTATTTTTAAATGCTTTAATTAAATAGGCTAGGGCATGAGATGGCTCTAATGCTGGAATAATTCCCTCTAGTTTTGAACATGTTTGAAATGCTTCAAGAGCTTCTTTATCAGTTATACCAAAGTACTTAACTCTTTTAATATCTTTTAAGTAAGAGTGTTCAGGCCCTACACCAGGGTAATCGAGACCGGCTGAAATAGAATGAGCTTCTTTTATTTGTCCATCATTGTCCTGTAAGACATAACTGTAACTACCATGTAAAATACCGGGAGTTCCAGATGTCATTGTAGCCGCTGTTTCTTCAGTTTTAGCACCTCTACCAGCCGCCTCAACTCCAATAATCTTTACATTTTTATCATTTAAAAATGGATAAAATAAACCCATGGCATTTGATCCGCCTCCAACGCAAGCTATCAAATAATCTGGTAGTTTTTTTTCAACTTTTAATATTTGCTCTTTTGCTTCTCTCCCAATCACAGATTGAAAATCTCTTACCATTTTCGGATAGGGGTGAGGACCTGCTGTAGATCCGATAATATAAAAAGTATTTCTGACGTTTTTTATCCAATCTCTTAAAGCTTCATTCATCGCATCTTTTAGAGATTTACTACCAGATTCAACAGGAATAATAGTGGCACCTAGAAGCTTCATTCTAAAAACATTTGGTTTTTGTCTCTCGATATCTTTAGATCCCATGTAGATATAACAAGGAAGACCGAAAAGAGCACAAACAGTAGCTGTTGCAACTCCGTGTTGTCCGGCACCAGTTTCAGCAATAATTCTTGTTTTGCCCATTTTTAGCTCATCTCTTTTAAAATATACTTTTGGTCCATTGATATATTTAGATAAATTTTTAGCGAAATGTAAAGAGGAGGGCCTACCCACGTAGTTTTTAAAAAGATCATTTAGCTCTTTTTTGAATTTTTTATCCTTTTGAATTTTTTTGTAAGATTCATCTAAATTTAATAATAGGGGCATTAATGTTTCTGAAACATACATGCCTCCGAATTCACCAAATCTTCCAACAGGGCTAGGTTGTTTATATGTTTTCATTAATTATAAATCGATGAAATAATACCATCTATCAAAGAAAGACTTTTTTCACCTGGTTGTTCCTCTACACCAGAATTTATATCAACAAAATCCGCACCTGTTAAGCTAATAGCTTTTTTAATGTTAGTGACATTTAGACCCCCCGATAAAATAAAAGGAAGTTTTTTAACATTTTTAAAATCAGACCAATCCCAAGTTGTATTGTTTCCTCCAGGCATCTGATTTGAAGAGGGTTTTGCTTCGATAAGGAACTGATCTACATCAATTAACCCAGTTGTTTTAAAATCTTCTGGAGATATTGATTTATAAATCTCTTTCTTAAAATTACTTTTAACTTCACTTATAAAGTTTTGATCTTCATTACCATGAAGTTGAATTATATCAAAATCAAAAATTTCTAATTTATTTTTAATTTCATCAATTGATGGATTAACAAAAACACCCACAAATTTGTCTTTATGTGTTTTAAAATATTGGTTAACAAGAGCTAATGTTTCAGTATCTATAAACCTCGGACTCTTTTCATAAAAAATTAACCCTTGATAAGAGATATTTAAATCAAGACAGTGGTTAATAATAGCTGGATTATTTTGTCCACAAATTTTTATTTTTATGTTGTTCGCCATATTTTTTTAATAATTCTAATGGTTTTTTGCTTTCTATTAATTCTCTACCTATAACAACAAAGCTAGCACCATCTTGTAAAGCATTATGAGCAAAAGTAACTCTTTTTTGATCATCATTTCTGGCAAACATTTTTACACCAGGTGTTATTTTGATTAGTTTATTAAATTTTCCTAAACCTCTTAGGTCATTACCTGAACAAATAAGGCCATGAATATTTACATTATTAGCAATTTCAGTAAATTTTTTTACAAGTTTTTTTGTGCTTCTCTCTTTATATATTTTTTCGCTATCTTTTCCATCTAAGCTCGTCAATAAGGTTACACCTAAAATTTTAGTTTTAAGTTTATTTTTCTTAATAGAGTTTACGGCAGCTTTCATCATCTCTTTGCCACCTGATATATGCAAGGTAAGAAAATCAGGGTTTATATTTGATAAAGAGTCTATCGCACTGCTAACCGTGTTGGGAATATCGTGAAGTTTTAAATCAAGGAATAATTTACTTTTCGACTTCTTGATTTCTGTAATAAGCTCATTTGAACGGTTATTATAAAAAGATCTATACCCCACTTTAAAACCATAAACATGGTGGTACAGTTTCTTTACAATACTAATATTTTGAGTATTTGATTTTAGATCTAGGGCTATAAAAGATTTAAATTTTTTCATTTAACTTTTTATTGATATTTTCACTAGCTTTATATGTAACCTTCCATTTAGAGGGAATATATATTTTTTTTTTGTTTCTAGGATCAGAACCATATCTAGGTTTCATAAATTTAGATTTAAATATTCCAAAATTTCTTAGCTCTATAGAAATGTGATCAGAAATATTTTTTTCTAAAATATCAAAGAACCTGTTAAATATAGCTCTATTTATTTTAGATGTTAAATCAGTTTCAGATTGCAAAAAAGTCTTTAAAATATCAGACTTATTCTTCTTTGGAGTCCTTATCCTCATCCAAAGCCTTACCAAGAATATCCCCTAAAACAGATCCAGAGGATTTTGAGCCATATTTTTCTAACAAACTCTGTTCTTCATCTATCTCTAACTGTCTTATAGAAAGAGAAAATTTTCGATTTGTAAGATCAATAGAGCTAATTTTAGCATCTATTTTTTGACCCTGATTATATCTTGTAATATTCTGCTCTTCTTTATTTTTTGAGAGTTCTTTTCTTCTTATAGTCGTCTCAATAAAGCTAGCTACTTCAACATCAATACCATTGTTGCTAATTTTTGTAATTGTAGCAGAAACAATATCTCCTTTAGTTTTATCTTTAAAGAATTCATAAAAAGGATCTGCAGACAATTGTTTTATCCCAAAACTAATTTTTTCTTTTTCCGGATCTATCTCTAATATTTTTACCTGAATACTTTGGCCTTTTTGATACTTTTTTAGGGTTCTATCACCGTTAGAATCTGTCCATGATAAGTCATTTTTATGAATAAGTCCGTCTATGTTTTCATTAAGTTTTGCAAATATACCAAATTCAGTGATATTTTTAATTTCTGTATCAATTGTTTGATCTTTTTTGTATTCATTTAGAATATTTTCCCATGGATTTGGTTCAGTTTGCTTAATTCCAAGACTTATTCTTTTCTTTTCTTTGTCTATTTCGAGAATTTTTACTCTAATATTAAAACCAACTTCTAAGATTTTATTTGGATGTATATTTTTTTTAGTCCAACTTATATCATTGGAATGAACTAACCCTTCTAAATCTTTTTCTGTAAGTTGGACAAAAGCACCGTAATCAGTAATGTGGGTAATTTTTCCATCATAAATTTCATTATGAGTAATTTTATCCTCAATATTTTCCCATGGATCATCTTTAAGTTGTTTATATCCCAAGCTAATTTTATCTGAGTCGTCAGAAACTTTAAGAATTTTAAATTCATATTTTTTGCCAATCTCTAAAACATCTGAAGGGTGACTAATTCTGCTCCATGAAATATCGCTTAGGTGAACTAAACCGTCAATGCCACCAAGATCGACAAAAGCGCCATAATCTGTAAACGTTTTTACCTTTCCTGTTACAACAGAGTCGCTTTGCGACTTTTCTAATATTTTATTTTTAATTTCTTTTTGTTTTTCCTCAAGTATTGCTTTTCTTGATACAACAATATTGCCCTTTGAGTAATCCATTTTTAATATTTCAAAAGTTTCTTCAGTTTTGATTAAATGACTTACATCTCTGACAGGTCGCACATCAATTTGGCTTAATGGGAGAAATGCGTTTGTGCCCATAATTTTTACATATAGACCAGCTTTAGCTTTACCTACAATAAATCCTTTCACTCTTTCTTTATTATCAAAAAGTTTTTGGAGTTTTTCCCATGATTTCATTTTTATAGCCTTTTCATGAGAGACCTTGATGTTGCCTTCTCTATCCTCTAATTTTTCAACAAATACTTCTATTACTTGTCCGGTTTTTAAGTCGTCAGATGATCCTGTGTTAAAAAATTCTTCTCTTGGAATTTGGCCTTCGCTTTTGTATCCAATGTCAACTGTTATGTGCTGATCATTTATTTTTAGAATAGTCCCAGAAATTATTTTATTTGCAGCAATTGTGTTTTTAGTTTCGAATTGTTGGTCTAGCAGTTTGCTATACTCGTCGTTAGATATCATATGACATTAGTTACCTTTCAAGTTAAGTTAGGTCGTTTTAAAGTTTTATTGCTGTTTTTCAAGGAAAATTAATTAATTAATTGAGATACATGTTTGAAAAACCTAGGATAACTAGTTTTAACACAAGATTTATCTCTAATTATATTGTTTTTTTTGCAAATAATGTTTGCAATAAAAAAAGACATTAAAATTCTGTGATCATCTTTGTGTTTAATTATAGCCCCTCCTTTTTTTAAATTATTGTCACCATAAATATATAAATCATAATTTTTGATTTTAGATTTTACCCCGATTTTCTTTAAATTTTCATGGATTAGTAACAATCTATTGCTCTCTTTTACCGTTAGCTCCTTCAAACCTTTAAATACTGAAACACCATTTGCAAAGGAAGCAGCAACAGACAAGATTGGTATTTCATCTACTTGTAACGGAACCTGAATTGCCTCTATTGTCGTTGAGCTCAATCTTTTTTTTTGTTCAATTTTAAGGTCAGCAATTAGTTCGTTGTTAACCTTTTTTTTATTAATAATATTTATTTCTCCACCCATGCTTTTAAGAGTTTTTATAAAACCTACTCTCGTTCTGTTATATAGAATGTTTTTAACTATAAGTTTACTTCCAGGTTTAAGGCATGCTGCTGAGATAAAAAATGCTGCTGATGAAGGGTCACCGGGAACTTTATAATTTATCTTCTTTAGTTCTTTATTATTTCTCATTTCTATAAATCTATATTTTGAAACCTCTTTAACTTTAATGTTATATCCCATAGATTTGAGCATATTCTCGGTATGGTCTCTTGTTGATTTAAACTCTTTTATTTTTACGATACCTTTTGTATTCAAAGCCGAAAGCATAATCGCACTTTTTATTTGAGCAGATGGAATAAGTATCTTAAATGTGAGGGGTAATGCATTACCTGTACCTTTTAATTTAATTGGAGGAAATAATTTTTTTTTTAATTTGATATTTGCACCTATTTTTGATAGGTGCTCTGTAACTCTTTTCATAGGTCTTTGACTCAGAGATTTATCACCAACTAACTTTACTTCAATATTGTTTGAAGAAATTAAACCAGATATAAGCCTAATCCCAGTTCCGGAATTTCCAAAATCTATCAATTTATTCGGTTGAAACAACCCACCAGGCGGAAGACCATAAACATCATATTTATCATTTTTTTTTAATATTTTTATCCCAAGTAATTTCATCGCTTTAAGTGTGTTCATTACATCTTCACCCTCTAGTAAATTAAAAATTTGCGATCTTCCTATTGCCTGACCAGCTAAAATTAATATTCTATGACTTATAGACTTGTCACCTGGTGGGTAGTATGTACCTTTAATTAAGCATCTGTTATTTAAAGGCATTAGATTAATTATAATTTTTACCTAAGTATATTTTTTTTACTAATTTATCAGATACAATATCTTTAGGACTACCAGATTTAATTATTTCTCCATTATAAATTATATATCCAAAATCAACAATACTTAGGGCCTCTTTTACATTATGGTCTGTTATTATCATTCCTACATTCATCTTTTTTAATAATGAAATTGTGTTTTTGACTTCTTCTATAGCTATAGGGTCGATACCAGCAAATGGTTCATCTAGTAATAGAAATTTTGGTGTGCTAGCTAATGCTCTAGCTATTTCAGTCCTTCTTCTTTCACCTCCAGATAACAATTTTCCTTTTGTATTCTGAAAATTATTCAGCGAGAATTGTTGTATTAAGTTTTTAGTAATTTTGATTGAGTCGTCTTTGTTATGAAAAAGCTCTGCTATTGAAATAATGTTATCGTAAACACTTAGATCTCTAAAAATAGAGGCTTCTTGTGGTAAATAAGAGATACCCAATTTTGTTCTTAAACTAAGACTTTTATCATTCAAATTAAATTCATCTAAAAAAACTGTTCCTAAATCTGGTGCTAGAAATCCAGCTACGATGTTAAAAAGAGTTGTTTTACCACTTCCGTTTGGTCCAAGTAATCCATTGATTCTATTGCTTCTAAACTCGATATTTATTTTATGTAGGGCTTTTTTTGATTTGAAACTTTTACTAATTTCAACAAGCTTAATCGTTTGCATTATTCTCAAGCAAAACCTCAACAAGAGATTCTTTGTCAGCAGAATTTAGTATTCTTTTATTGTTATCAATGTCAGCAATAAGTTCATTTCCTGTAAGTAATCTAGTTGGAGACTCAATTGATACATCTCCAATAAGTTTAATTATATTATTTTCTCTTGTATAAATCGCATAATTTCCTTTAAAAATTTCTTCCTCATACTTAATTACAACATTGTCAAAAAGTTCAATAATAGTAAAAATTTCGTCGTTGTTTTCTTCTATATAATTAGCAACCATTTTATCAGCAAACGCAATAAACCTATCATTTTTAAACTCTACATCTACATTCGCGGTGTATGTTTTATTTTCTGAGTCCCAAATTAAACTTTCACCAGCTTTGACGTAACTTTCAGAGTGTGCATTTGAAAAAAAAAATAAATACAAAACTAAGAGAGATAATTTATTCACTAATGACAAATTCTACCTTTCCCTTAAAAAATATTTTACCATCATAATCTAGATTTTGAAATCCTTGTGCTTTTAATATTCCCATTTTATTAATTATTTCAACATATTCGTCACTGTTTGAAATTTCCTTAGAGAGATTGATTGATATATTTCTTCCATATATCTTATATTCTTTATTTTCTAGATGTGACTGACCCTCTAGATAAATATTATCATCATCAATTTTATTTAATTTCTCAGATCCAATTTTTGTAATACCAGAATTACTTAAAACTATTGTGGAAAAATTTTCTACTGTAATTTCTTTTTGACTAAAATTTTCAGTCAATGGTTTTTGGTTTAAAAAATATATAAGGCCTTGAATAGATAAAAAAACTATTATCAAACTGTTAATTATTTTTTTAATAAAATAATCAGTCATTTTCCAAACACTTTTTAATATTCACAATACCTATAGGTTTATTTTTTCTTGCAATAATAAGGCTTGTAATTGAGTGTTTATTCATAAGAACGATAGCTGAGGAAATTAACAAATCATCTGCTACAACTATGGGTTTACTTTTCATAATACTAGTGGCCTTTTCCTGTATATCAATCTTTGCTATTGATCTTCTTAAATCACCATCTGTTATAATACCTTTTATATTCTTACTTTTGTCTAACACTACTACACAACCGTATTTTTTTTCCGTCATAACTAATACAGCATCAATTATTGATGATTTATAATGTATGATTGGAATATCAGCATCCATAATTTCATTTAAAGTTTTTAATTTTTTTCCTATTTTTCCACCTGGATGAAGCTCGCTAAATGATTTTTTATCAAATTTTCTAAGGCTTAAAACACTGCAGCAAAGAGCATCTCCTAGAGCTAATGACATTGTTGTCGATGTAGTAGGAATAGTCTGCAACTTATCAGCTTCTTTATGTGAAGGTAGTATTAAATTAATATCTGAATTCTTTGATAATAAACTTTTACGGGTGGAAGTTATTGAAATTATCTTTATTTTTTTTTTCTTACTAAAATTAATTAAATCAGATAATTCATGTGATTCACCGGAATTTGATAAAACAATTAAAATATCATTTTTTTCTACTATACCCATATCTCCATGGCTAGCATCAACTGGATTTAAATATATTGCCGGTATTCCAGTGGAGGTAAAAGAGGCAGCAATTTTTCCTGCAATATTTCCACTTTTTCCTACTCCGGAAATAATTATTTTACCATTTTGGTTAGCAATTAATTCAACTGCTTGAACAAAATCTTTGCCTAAACTCCTTGAGAGTTTATTCAAAGCCATGGACTCTAACTTGATTACATCTTGCCCTACTTTTTTAATTTTAGATTTATTCATTTTTTATTTGTGTGCAAAGATATCTATTCCTTCCCACCCCTGTAAATCTAATTCAACTCTAATTTCCATAAACTTCATTATTGATTTGAAAAGCTTCAATCTTTTTTGATTATGTAACTTATCATTTAGAGAATTTTTAATTTTTGAAAGATACAAAACATCATTCATAGCATATTCAATTTGTTTCTTTGTAAGTCTTTTTCTACTCCAATCAGATGACTGTTCTGTTTTATCTAATTGTATATCTAATATTTCATAAACTAGATCTTTAAGACCATGTTTCGAGGAGTATGTACGAGTTAATTTTGACGCAACTTTTGTACAAAATACATTTTTAACATTGATTTTTAAATTTTCTTTTAGTACTGCCATATCAAATCTACCAAAATGAAAAATTTTGGTAAGGTCTTTATTTTCTAAAATTGTTTTAATATTTTTTGAGAATTTTGGAGATAGGTCTTCTTCAAATTTTATTAAATATACTTTTTTATCTGTTTCATTTCTCAATTGAATAAGACAAAGCCTATCTCTTTTAATATTTAAACCAAGTGTTTCAGTATCAATAGAGACATCACTTTTAAAAGATTTTAAAACCTTATTTGGGAGATCATTTTGAAATAATTGATAGTTTGACATCTTAGAACATATATTTATATAAGATAGATATCACAATGAAAAACAAAAATATCTTAGTGTTTGGATCCACAGGCTTTATTGGAAGAAGTTTAACTAAAAGGCTATTACAAAATGGTGACAAATTGATATGCCCTGTAAGAAATGCTAGCAGAGTAAAAAGAAATATACTTTCAGGGGATATTGGGCAGATAGAGGTAATAGAATTTGATATTCATAATTTAGAGGAAATTAAAACCTTAATTGCAAATTCAGACTTAGTAATTAATTTGATTGGCATTTTATATGAAAAAAATAATTTATCATTTGAACTGGTTCATTATTTACTGCCAAAAAAAATTGCAAATTATTGTGAATTATACAAAAAACCTTTTCTTCATGTTTCTGGCTTAGGTTCTACTTTTCAAACTAAATCAAATTATCTAATCAGCAAAAAAATGGGTGAGGAATTCATAGAAAACAACAATACTAATCATATTATAGTTAGGCCAAGCACTGTATACGGTGAAGAAGATAATTTCTTTAATTTATTTGGTAAGATGGCTAAAATTTTACCATTCTTACCTTTAATTAAAAATGGAATGACTAAATTTCAGCCAATTTATGTAAATGACTTATCTCTTTTAATTTTTAATTTGTTGAATAATTTTGAAAATCACAAAAACTCCAATATTGCTGCTGTAGGTAATGAAATATTTACATTTAAAGAAATTTTGAGTCATATATTTTTTTCTTTGAAAAAAAAAGAGAGATTTTTTTACATACCTTCTTTTTTGGCAATTATTCAAGGTAAAGTATTAGAAAAACTACCAAAACCTTTATTTACATATGATCAGTATGTCACCCTTTCTCATGATAGCATCTCGGAGGGAAGTCAAAAATTAGTAACTGAAATATTGAAACAAGATTTATCAGATATGAAGGTTATTACCTCAGAATATCTAAAAAAGTTCATCGATAAAGTTTAATTAAGATAAATAAATTAATAAAATTATACCTAATAAAATTCTATAAATAACAAAAGGTGTAAACCCAATTTTATTTATCACATTAATAAATACAGATATTGTAAAATATGCTGTGAAAAATGTAGTGATAAATATTAAAGATAGATTTTTATCTACAATAAAATTATCAAATTCTTTAATATTCGAAAAAAAAGATAAACAAATAATAGGTATGCCCATATATAAACTATAAATAGATGAATATTTTCTATCTTCTCCAAATATTCTGAAAGCAATTATACAACTTCCTGCTCTACTGAAACCTGGTAAGAAAGCTAGACATTGAAAAAGTCCAGCCAAAATAAATTTGGTACTTTTATTTTTAATTTTTAATTTAAATTTTTTTGCTCTATCTGAAACATAGAGTAATATTGCTCCAGTAATCGAAGTGTATCCAATTAACTTTAAGTTAATATAAACTACATCATAAAATTTTAGTATAAATCCAAGAATAATTGCAGGTATGGTCGCATAGATTAATAATTTCCAGTAAGCTTTGATGTTTGATTTTGAAAAATGTTTGTTTGCGAATAAGTATAATAACAAAGCCAATAAAGAGGCAAAGTGTGCTGATGTTTCATATACATAATTTCTAGATTCTAAGTTTTTAAAGAAGATTTCTAAGATATTAAGGTGCCCACTGGAACTAATGGGGATAAATTCAGTAATTCCCTGCAATATACCATAAAAACCATAAAAAATACTACTATTAGTCATAATTTATTATCATTTACGAGTTTACTTAATTCATAAATCTTAGTATTAATACACTCCATTTATTTATAGGAGAATAAAGTAATATTTTATTATCATGTTAGAGTTTCATAAAAAAAAATCTAAGAATCCTTCTAAAACTGAACCTGAAAAAAGAATAAAGGATTTTCAGGAGATTTATAGTCAGTTTGATAGAAATGACTCTATTGAACAATCGTCAAGATGTTCTCAATGTGGAATCCCATACTGTCAAATACATTGTCCTTTAAATAACAATATACCAGATTGGCTACGCTATATTGCAGAAGGCCGATTGGAGGAGGCTTACCAAGTATCTGCGTCTACAAATGCATTTCCAGAGGTATGTGGAAGAGTTTGTCCTCAAGATCGTTTGTGTGAGGGNATAGCATGGGAAAAAGGATGGGTTAAAAACCTATCATCACAAAACCAATACAAGCAGAAAGTTGCAATAATAGGATCCGGCCCTGCAGGGATGGCTGCATCAGCCTATTTAATTCAAAATGGATATAAAGTAGACGTCTATGAAAAAAATGACCGAGCTGGTGGCTTGATGATTTATGGCATACCTAACTTTAAATTAGACAAAAAAATTGTAGAGAGAAGAACAGAGTGGCTTACTGATAGTGGCGTTGTATTTAACTTAAATACGGAAGTCGGAAAAAATATTTCCTTTCAAGATTTGGAAAAAGATTATGATGCAATATTAATTGCAACTGGTGTATACAAAGCAAGACAATTAGACATTGACACCTCATCAGTCAACAATAGCATTCCTGCTTTGGAATTTTTAATTGAGAGTAATAGAACCGGTTTAGGTGATACTCCCTCAAAAAACAAATATCTCACAGCAAAAGACAAGCATGTTGTTGTTATAGGTGGAGGCGATACTGCTATGGATTGTGTCAGAACAGCCATTAGACAGCAAGCAAAAGAGGTTACTTGTCTTTACAGAAGAAATAAAGAAAATATGCCTGGATCAGCAAGAGAAGTTTTAAATGCAGAGCAAGAGGGCATTAAATTTAATTGGTTATCTGTTCCATCTAAAATTATTAGCGATAGTGCTACTGCAACAAGTATGACATATAAAGTGGCTACATTAGGTGAGGTGGACGAGAGTGGAAGAAGAAAACCAATTGATACTGGTGTTGAAAAACAAATAAAAAGTGACTTAATTATTCAAGCTCTTGGTTTTGAGCCTGAAGATTTGAACCAAAACTTCAACACTAATATTGAATTAACTAGCTGGAAAACAGTTAAAGTTGATTTTAAAAAGTTTCAAACTAGCAACCCAAAGATTTTTGCTGCTGGAGATATTGTTAGGGGCGCCTCTCTTGTTGTTTGGGCGATACACGATGGCCGAGAAGTTGCAAAATCAATTCATAATTTCTTACAGAGTTCAAAAATTAAAAAAGCATCATGAAAGAAAATCCATTAGAAATTTTTAAAATAAATAGACAAAAACTTAAAGATAATCACGTCTATAATGAAAAATATGAACATGATAATTGTGGTGTAGGTTTAGTTGCCTCAATAAATGGTGAGTCAAGAAGAGACATAGTCGAAAAAGGTGTTGAGGCACTTAAGGCAGTATTCCATAGAGGTGCGGTTGATGCTGATGGCAAAACTGGAGATGGCGCTGGTATTATGTTGGAGGTTTCAAATTCTTTCTTCAGCAAACAAGTTTTAAAAATGGGTCACAGAACAACTAAAGATACTGTGTTAGGTGTAGGCATGATTTTTCTGCCTAAAAGAGATTTTGG
>LULJ01002135.1_pt1 | contig 14534 bp, 16 predicted proteins | sample 728171 | NCBI WGS metagenome assembly LULJ01 (sample SAMN03860292, study PRJNA289734) | marine metagenome | biome: seawater column; feature: ocean; material: water; isolation source: Red Sea water column Station 169 - depth 25m | place: Saudi Arabia: Red Sea | collected 2011-10-15 | depth 25 m
GATCCGGTCGGCATCGAAGAACATGTGTTCTGTGCGGCACAATCCGATGCCCTCGGCCCCGAACTGGCGCGCCATCGAACAATCGCGCTCCGTTTCCGCATTGGTGCGCACGCGCATACGGCGGTGTTCGTCCGCCCATTCCATCAGCGTGCCGAAATCGCCTGCAAGCTCGGGCTCGATGGTCGCCACTTCGCCCGCCATGACTTCGCCCTTGGCGCCGTCGATGGTTATGACGTCGCCTTCCTTCAGCTCGCGCTGCCCGATGGTCAGCGTGCGTCCTTCGCGGGCGATTTGCACCTGCGATGCACCAGAAACGCAGGGCCGTCCCATGCCGCGCGCAACCACGGCGGCGTGGCTGGTCATGCCGCCGCGCGCCGTCAGAATGCCCTTGGCGGCATGCATGCCGTGAATATCTTCGGGACTGGTCTCGATCCGGACCAGGATCACCTTGTCGCCGCGATTGGCCCACAATTCCGCCGTATCCGCATCGAGCGCGATCTTGCCACTGGCCGCGCCCGGGGATGCCGGGAGGCCGGTGGTCAGGATGTCTCGCGGCGCATCGGGATCGAGCGTGGGGTGCAGCAATTGATCGAGCGCCATCGGATCGACGCGTAGGATCGCGGCCTTGCGGTCGATCAGCCCCTCGCCCACCATATCGACTGCCATCTTGAGCGCGGCCTTGGCAGTGCGCTTGCCGTTGCGGGTCTGAAGCAGCCACAGCTTGCCCTGCTGCACGGTGAATTCGATATCCTGCATGTCGGTATAATGCCGTTCCAGCAGATCGAACACGCGCGCCAGCTCGCCGAAGGCTTCGGGCATGGCCTCTTCCATGCTCGGGCGGTCCGCGCCGGCAGCTTCGCGCCGGGCCTTCGTCAGATATTGCGGGGTTCGGATGCCCGCGACCACGTCCTCGCCCTGCGCATTGACGAGCCATTCCCCGTAATAGGCTTTCTCGCCGGTCGAAGGATCGCGCGTGAAGGCGACGCCGGTGGCGCTGGTGTCGCCCATATTGCCGAACACCATCGCCTGAACGTTCACTGCCGTGCCCATGTCGTGCGGAATGTCGTTCAGGCGGCGGTAGATCTTCGCGCGTTCGGTATCCCAGCTGTCGAACACTGCGGCGATCGCGCCCCAGAGTTGTTCGATGGGATCCTGCGGGAACGGCTTGCCCAGCTCCTCGCTGACGATGCGCTTGTATTCGCCCACCAGCTCACGCCAGTCATCGGCTGACAATTCGGTATCGGCGTAGAAGCCGTTGTCTTCCTTGGCGATTTCCAGTGCTTCTTCGAACAGGCCGTGATCGACGCCCAGCACCACGTCGCCATACATCTGGATGAAGCGGCGATAGCTGTCCCAGGCGAAGCGGGCATCGCCGGACGTGTTCGCCAGCCCTTCGACCGTCTCGTCATTGAGGCCGAGATTGAGAACGGTGTCCATCATCCCCGGCATGGAGACGGCGGCGCCGGAGCGGACCGAGACCAGCAAAGGATCGGCCGCATCGCCGAACCGCTTACCCACCGTGCGCTCGACATGGGCCAGCGCGCGATGGTGAAGCCAGGGGGCACCGGCAGGCCGATACTGGCCATTTCGGCCAGGTTCGCGCCCTTGCCGCCAGTCACGGTCTTGTCCTTCTGCCTTGCATTCGTATGCGCGGCGTTCCCGCCGAATGTGAAGACCGTCTTATTCATTTCGAGCCCCGTCAGCTTTCAAAATATACACAGGGCGACGCCGAAACGCCGCCCGATCCGTTGTCGAGCGCCTAGCCTTCGATCCGCCCGAAATCCGCAACCTGGTGGACCGCATCGCGGAATCGGGCGAGAAGGGCGAGGCGATGGGCGCGCTTGTCCCGATCATCCGCATTCACCGTCACTTCTTCGAAGAAGCGGTCGATCGGCGCACGCAGGCTTGCAAGCGCATTCATCGCGGCGGCGAAATCCTCCTTCGCCAGCGCCTGTTTGGCGCGCGTTTCCGATTGGGACAGCGCTTCCATCAGCGTCTTTTCCGCAGGCTCGGGCGAGTAGGAAAGCGGCGTCTCGCGCCGTTCGGACATCTTGGCGTCGATTACGGCCTTCATGTCCGGATCATCGACAAGCGCGAGAGGATCTTCCTCGCCCGTATGCGCAATCTCGCCTTCCGGCCCCTGCCAATCCTCTTTCTTGAGAATGTTCGCGGCGCGCTTGTAAGCGGCGAGAAGGTCTGCGCCCTCGGCGGTTTCGATATAGTTCTGCAATGCTTTCACCCTCGCGAGCAGGCGGACGAGATCGTCCTCCCCTCCCAAAGCAAACACCGCGTCGATGAGATCGTGCCGAACGCCCGCCTCGCGCTGCTGGACCTTGAGCCGTTCGGCGAGGAAATCCGTCAGTTTTGTCGCAAGGGCGCGATGCGGGCGCCCTTCCCACGCGTGGACGATCTGATCGAGCGACAGCTTCAAATCGTTCGCCTGGACGAGACGCAGATATCCGAGCGCAGCCCGGCGAAGCGCGAAAGGATCCTTCGATCCCGTCGGAAGGATACCGATCTTGAAGAAGCTCAGAAGCGTATCGAGCTTATCGGCGAGGCTGACCGCGACGGTCAGGGGAGCGGTCGGCACCTCGTCGTCCTGTCCGATCGGCCGGTAATGATCTGCAATGGCATCGGCGACATCATCCGGAAGCCCCTCGGCCCGCGCGTAATAGCCGCCCATAAGACCCTGAAGTTCGGGAAATTCTCCGACCATTTCGGTGACCAGGTCGGCCTTGGAAAGCTCGGCGGCTAGTCGCGCGGCCTTGTGGTCGCCATTGGGCGCTTTGGCGTCGAAGACCAGCCAGTCGGCCAGCTTCGCCACGCGATCGACCTTGTCTGCGACCGTCCCGAGCTTCTCGTGGAAGGTGATCCGCTCCAGCCCCTTGGCGTGCTGGGCCAGCGTCTTCTTGCGATCCTGCTCCCAGAAGAAGCGTGCGTCGCTGAGGCGCGCGGCGAGCACCTTGCAATTGCCGTCGACGATCGCCGCACCGCCATCGCCCGCCTCGATATTGGCTGTGCAGACGAAGGCGTTGGCCAGATTTCCTGCGGTATCCTGGCACACGAAATATTTCTGGTTCACGCGCGCGGTGAGCTGGATGACTTCAGGCGGCACTTCGAGAAACGCTTCGTCGAAGCGGCCCAGGAGTGGGATAGGCCATTCGGTTAGACCCGCATTCTCGACCACCAGGCCCTCATCCTCGACCAGCGACAGGCCCGCTTCAGACGCGACCCTGGCCGCGCCGCTGCGGATCAGATCCTGCCGCTCCTCGTGGTCGACGATGACATGGCCTGCGCGCAATTTCAGCGCATAATCGTTGGTACTTCCGATAGTGATGTCGCCCGCGTGATGGAAGCGATGGCCGAGCGTGACAGCACCGCTGGTGACGCCGTGGACCTCACATGCGACCACCTCGTCACCCAGCAAGGCGACGATGCCCGACAGCGGGCGCACCCAGCGCAGGGATTCCGTGCTGAGCGAGACTTCACCCCAACGCATCGATTTGGGCCACGAAAAATCGCGAACGATGGCGGATATCGCCTCGCCAAGCAGGTCGCGCATTGCGCGGCCTGGCGTGTCGATCACGGCGAAATAGGTCGGACGCCCTTTGACGTCGCGCACTTCCAGCTGGCTCCGCGTCACGCCTGCCTTGCGGCAGAAGCCGTCTACCGCCGCATCGGGAGCGCCTTGGGGCGGCCCCTTGACCTCTTCGCTCACCGCCTGCGTCGCCTCGGGCAGGTGGCGTGCGATCAGCGCGAGGCGGCGCGGCGTGGACCAGACGGTGATATCGCCCACGGAAACGCCCGCCGCGTCCATCTCGCGCCGGAACAGCTTTTCCAGCTCGGCCCGCGCGCCCGCCTGCATCCGTGCAGGAATTTCCTCGCTGCGCAGCTCGAGGAGGAAATCACTCCGGTTGTCGGCGCCGCTCATTTCGACCACTCCGGATATTTCTCCGCCCAGCCGGGCGCTTCCTTCGCCATATGCGCCTCGCACGATCCGCGCGCCAGATCGCGCACCCGGCCCATATAGCTGGCGCGTTCCTGCACGCTGATCACGCCGCGCGCCTGCAACAGATTGAAGATATGACTGGCTTCGACCGCCTGTTCATACGCGGCGATCGGGACACTGGCGGCCAGCGCATTGCGGCACTCCGCCTCGGCCTTGGCGAAGAGGTCGAACAGGGTATCGGTATCCGCGACCTCGAAATTCCATTTCGACATCTGCTTCTCGTTTTCGAGAAATACTTGCCCGTAGCTCACGCCGCGCCCGTTGAAATCGAGATCGTAGACGTTGTCGACACCCTGGATATACATCGCCAGACGTTCGAGACCGTAGGTCAGCTCGCCCGCCACCGGCTTGCAATCGAAGCCGCCCATCTGCTGGAAATAAGTGAACTGCGTCACTTCCATCCCATCGCACCAGACCTCCCAGCCCAGCCCCCAGGCGCCCAAGGTCGGCGATTCCCAATCGTCTTCCACGAAGCGGATATCGTGCTTCAGCGGATCGATCCCGATCACGCCAAGGCTTTCGAGATAGAGGTCCTGAATATCGGGCGGGCTCGGCTTCAGGATCACCTGATACTGGTAATAATGCTGGAGCCGGTTCGGGTTCTCGCCATAACGACCATCGGTCGGGCGACGGCAGGGCTGGACGAAAGCCGCGTTCCACGGCTCCGGGCCGAGCGCGCGCAAGGTAGTCGCAGTATGAAACGTGCCCGCCCCCATCCGCATGTCATAGGGCTGAAGGATCAGGCAGCCCCCCTTGCTGCTCCAGAAATCGTGGAGCGCGAGGATCATGTCCTGAAAGGAGTTTTGCGGGTTCCGGTCCATGACGAGCGGCCATGCCGCAGGTGCGAAACGGGGTCAATGTCATGGGGACCGGCGAGGGGATGAGGACCGCGAATTTCTCCATCCTGTTTCGACCTTTCGGATTGCGCGGATTTTCGGCATGACCATTCACGAAATATTCGATGACGGGCAGCGATAGCGGTTCTTTAAGACAGACGCGGCCAGTTGCCCGATCGCCAGAGGTTTCCAGTCCAATGCACCGCTTCTTCGCGTTTTCTGCCGGCATAGCTGCCCTTCTGATGGCGCCTGCCGCCTGGGCGCAGGCCACTCATGCGAAACCGGTCCGAAGCGATGAAGCATTTGCTGTCCCTGCTTTCGTCCAGGATTACGATCCGAAGCCCGCAATCTGGAAATTGGCGGACGAGGACACGACCATCTATCTGTTCGGGACCTTCCACGTCCTTCCCGACGGGTTTCGCTGGCGCAGCGCCCGGTTCGACAGCATCGTGGAAGACGCCGACGAACTGGTGATCGAAACCAGCGATGCGGACAGCGAAGCAGGCTCCCAGGCCCTGATGGTTCGGGTGCTGTCCGAAATGAAGGATCGCGTCCCGACATCGAAGCGGCTCTCTCCCGAAGCCGGCGAGAAATGGCTCGCGCTGGCAGAATTGACCGAGATGCCGCCCGCGATCTTCGACAGGATGCCGCCGATGCTTGCCATCATGGCAGCGGGCGTGGGCCAGCTCGACATGATGGGCTCGGAGTCCGAGAACGGCGTCGAGACGATCCTTCAATCGGAATTCGCGGAGGCGGGCAAGCCGATCGGATCGATCGAGGACAGCAATGATGTCCTCACCAACATCCTTTCCATCGATGAGGACCTGTTGCTTGCCCAGCTGGAAACTGACCTGATCGCCTGGAATGGCGAGGATTCGGAAAGCTTCTTTCTTGGCGATGGCGAGGATGCCGATGGGCTGGATCTCGCTCTCGAACACGAGTGGGCGAAGGGCGAAGAGATCGACGACCTCGATTTCGGCGAGGGGGAGTTCGGCGTCCTGTTCGAGAAGATCCTGCTCGAAGACCGCAATCGGGCCTGGGCCGGGTGGCTGGACAAGCGGCTCGATCGCCCCGGAATCGTGCCGAGCGGATCGATTGAATTCCATGCAGCGATTGCCCATTTTTCGCCGTGTCGCAGGTGGCCTCGCTCTCTTCGGGTTGATGGCCCTCGCCGCCTGCGGATCGGAACGGCAGGCGGAGCCCGAAACCAAGGCAGAGCCGATCCTGTGGGAGGTGGTCGACGATGCGGGAGCGGTCGAAGGGTGGCTGTTCGGCACGATCCACGCATTGCCCGATGGCGTATCCTGGCGCACGCCACTGCTTGAAAAAACCATCGAGCAAGCCGATCTGCTGGTCGTCGAAGTGGCGGGGCTCGATAACGGCAGCGAGCTGACCGACATTTTCGTAAGCCTCGCCTTCGACGATCCGCCCGGACCGCTGGCCGAACGGATCGATCCGGCCCTGCGCAGTCAGTATGAAACGCTGCTGACCAAAGCCAAGGTGCGCAGCGACCATTTCGACGCCATGGAAAGCTGGGCCGCCGCGCTCACGCTGGCGCAAGTGGCGCAGGCGTCGAAAAGCGAGAACGGCGTCGATCGCGCTCTGATCGGCGACTTCGAAGGGCGCGAGATCGTCGAAATCGAGGGCGGCGAGCGCCAGCTCGGCATTTTCGACACTTTGCCGGAGGCGGAACAGCGCGACCTGCTCAACGCCATAATCGCCGAGACCCGCGAATACGACGACGATATGGGTCGCCTCGCCCGCACCTGGAGCGAAGGCGATGGAGAGGCGCTGGCGAAATTGACGCGCGAGGGCATTCTGGCCGATCCGGAGCTTTACGAAGCGCTCCTCGCCGGACGGAACCGGGCCTGGACCGCTCAGCTGGAAAACCTCTTCTCCACGCAGAGCAAGCCGCTGATAGCGGTCGGCGCAGGCCATATGTTCGGCCCCGATGGCCTGCCTGCCATGCTGGAAGCGCGCGGCTTTACGGTGCGCCGCATCCAATAGCCGTCGGATGCGGGAAAGCTTGCGTTTCCGGCCCACCCCGCTATAGCGCCGCGCTTCGGACCCGCCATGGTCATCCCTGGAGGCGTGGCGTCCGACACGTACAAGCAACTCAACGCATGCAAGGGAGCCTCCCGTCAATTGCGCCGCGAAGGTCGTATTCCCGCCGTGATCTACGGCGGCAAGGAAGATCCCGTGATGATTCACGTCGAAGAGAAGGAATTGGTCCGCCAGCTCGGCACCGGCCACTTCATGAACTCGATCGTGAGCATCGAAATCGGCGGCAAGACCCTGCGCACCCTTCCCAAGGATGTCGCGCTTCACCCGGTCACCGACCGTCCCGAACATGCGGACTTCCTGCGTCTCTCGAAGGGCGCCAAGGTCGAAGTCAACGTGCCCGTGGTCTTCATCAACGAAGAAGCGAGCCCCGGCCTCAAGAAGGGCGGCGTTCTGAACGTGGTCCGTCACGAGCTGGAACTGGTCTGCGACATGGATGCGATCCCCAGCGAAATCGAGATCGACGTCACTGGCAAGGAAGTCGGCGATTCGATCCACATCAGCGAAGTCGACCTGCCCAAGGGCAGCGAAAGCGGGATCACCGATCGCGACTTCACGATCGCCACGCTGGTCGCTCCGTCGGCGCTCAAGAAGAGCGAAGGCGCCGAAGACGGCGACGATCAGACCGGTGCCGGCATGGAGCCGGGCGAAACCGCCGCGACCGAACAGGGTCCGGACGACGACGCCGCTCTGGAACAGCAGGAAAAGAGCCCCGAATAAGGGTTTTTCTCCCGATACCGAAAACGAGACACCGGCCTGGCGACAGGCCGGTGTTTTCGTTTCATGCAGCGGTGCGGTTCGATCCGCGACCGGGCCGCACGGAAGGAGCAGGTCATGCGCAGAGTGCTGGTTTTGGGATCGCCGGGGGCAGGCAAATCGAGCTTCGCCCGTGCCCTCGCCGCGCTCACCGGGCTGCCGCTGATCCATCTCGATGCCCATTATCACCTCCCCGGATGGCAGGAACCGGATCCGGCGGAATGGGACGCGCGCCTTGACGGGCTCATTGCGGGCGGGACCTGGATCATCGACGGAAATTTCGGCAGCAGCCTGGACCGGAGGCTGGCGCGGGCCGACACGGCCATCCTGCTCGACTATCCGACGCTGGTCTGCCTGAGCCGCCTGTTTCGCCGCATCGCCACGCTGCACGGCACCGTGCGGCCCGATGCCCCGCCCGGCTGTCCAGAGCGGTTCGATCCGGCCTTTTTCCACTATGTCGCGCGCTTTCGCCGTCGCAAGACCCCTGCCATAAAACGCCGCCTCGCCGCCTTTGCCGGCACAGTCCACCGGTTCGAACAACCGCGTGTCGCGCAGGACTTTCTCGACGCGCTCGCTTGATGTAGCAGCCCTGCATGCAAATCTGGACCGGCCTCGGCAATCCCGGACCGCAATATGCGATGCACCGGCACAATATCGGCTTCATGGCCTGCGACGTGATCGCGGAAATGCACGGGTTCGGCCCGGCGCAGAAGAAGTTCTCCGGCTGGGTGCAAGAGGGTCGCATCGGCACTGCAAAGGTGCTGCTCCTGAAACCGGCGACGTTTATGAACGAGAGCGGTCGCGCCGTCGGCGAAGCGTTGCGCTTTTACAAGTTGGACACCGATGCGCTGACCGTGTTCCATGACGAGCTCGACCTCGCGCCCTTCAAGGTCAAGGTCCGCACCGGCGGCGGGCTGGCGGGCCACAACGGCCTTCGCAGCATCGACAAGCATCTCGGCCCCGATTTCCGGCGTGTCCGGATCGGGATCGGCCATCCGGGTCACAAGGACCGGGTGACCGGGCACGTCCTCGGAAATTACGCCAAGGCCGAGCAGGACGATCTGGTCCAGATGCTCGCCGCGATCGGCAGCGAAGCGGATCGGCTGGCGGCGGGCGAGGACGTTCGCTTCATGAGCGACGTCGCAATGCGGATGCAGGGCTAGCCCGCGCGCCGGGTCCATCCGAACGCCTGCATGCATCCGGTGAAGAAAGCGGGCCGGGCGCTTTCTTCCGCGATCCGAGCGGCCTGCGCCTCGCAGGTCTGTTCCGCCTGATGGAAGGGCTTGCGCGCCCCACCCGCCCACTCATCCTCATTCGTGGTTTCGCACCCTGAAAGAGCCAGCACCACACCGAGCAAGGCGGTCGAAAGAAGAACGGTTCGCATCATCGCCGCCATGCTTTCGCCCCATCGCGCTGACATGCAAGCGATAATCCGATAGATTCCCGCGCGAAGGAGACCCGACCATGACCGCCCTCACCCGCCGTACTCTGCTTGCCGGAGCAGCCGCTACCACCGCCCTCGCCGCCACGTCTTCACGCGCGCAGTCCGACGCGGTGCAGATTCCTGCCGAGCTATCGGGCAAGTCGATCCTGATCACCGGCTGCTCCTCCGGCTTCGGGCGGCTGGGCGCGGAACATTACGCCCGCCTCGGCGCGAGGGTATTCGCCACCATGCGCAACCTGCCGCGTCCCGAAGCAGAGGAATTGATAAAGCTCGCGCGCGAAGAAAATCTCGACCTGCAGGTGATCGAGATCGACGTTCTATCGGACGATCAAGTCGCCGCGGGCGTCGCCGAGGCGGAGCGGATCAATGGCGGTCCGATCGACGTGCTGATCAACAATGCCGGAATCGGCATTTCCGGCCCGGTCGAGGTTCAGGACATGGCGGCGACCATGCTCGCCTTCGATACCAATGTCTTCGGCTGCCACCGCATGGCCCGCGCCGTGCTGCCGGGAATGCGCGCGAAGGGTGCGGGGCAGATCTTCCAGATTTCCAGCCAATTAGGCCGCGTGATCGTGCCCCATGGCGGCCATTACAGCGCCACCAAATTCGCGCTGGAAGCGATGGGCCAGCAGCTCGCCTACGAACTCGTGCCTCACAATATCGATGTCACCATCATCGAACCCGGCGGCTATCCGACCGAGGTCTGGGTCAACCGCAACATCTATACCGGCGCCCTGAAGAACCGCGCCGAGGACATCCACACGAGCGGCTATCCCGAAGTGGTCGCGAATATGGGGACCGAGGACGGTTCGGGCCGAAGCGCCGACCCGATGGATGTGCCGCGCGCGATCGCGGGCACCATGGCCTTGGCGCCGGGCACCCGGCCCTTGAGAGTGCCGGTCAGCGGCGGCGCCATTCCCCAGACGGCAATCAATGAGGTGACCGCGCGCACCCAGCTCGAATGGCTCGGACGCTCCGAACGGCTCGGCCCGGTGATGCGCGCGATACACCTACGTTAAGTTTGGATATTGCCCCGGCCCGCATTCCGGGGCATTTCCCGAACCATGCTGTATTACGAAGAAATCGAAGTGGGCACCCGGCAGAGCTTCGGCCGCTACGAGGTCGAGGCCGATGCGGTGCGCGACTTCGCCGAGAAGTTCGACCCCCAGCCCTTCCACCTCAGCGACGAGGCGGCGGCGAAGACGCATTTCGGGCGCATATCCGCCAGCGGATGGCATACCTGCGCCATGACCATGCGGATGCTGGTCGAAAACATGTCCGTGGTCGAACAGGCAGGTCTCGGCTCGCCCGGGATCGATCAGCTGCGCTGGGTGAAACCGGTCTATCCGGGCGACGTGCTGCGCTGCGAGACGGAAGTGATCGAGAAGCGCCGCAGCAAGTCACGCCCCGATATGGGCCTTTTCAAGAGCCGGGTGAGCACTTTCAATCAGGACGATGTCCTGGTGCTCGAAATGGTCAGCAATGGCCTTATCCGGGTGCGCGATCCCGATACACCAGTGGAGTGACGGCTCAACTGCCGCAGCGCGCCACACCTTCCCGCTGATAGACGATCCGGTCCCGCCCGTCGCGCAAGGTCAGCGCGGCATCGTAAAGCGTGGTCTCGCCCCCGATCGGTTCGCCATCCCCGCGCATCGTTATTTCGAGCCCGAATGCGGTTCCATCGTAATGGGCACGCGTACCGAAGGGCATTTCGGCGCTGCCCATGTCGGGGGCCAGGCGCTGGATTTCGTTATCCTGCTTCACGTAAGCCGCCTCCACCATCGTCCGTCACAGGAATGGGCGGCGGCACGTTCGCCGCGCGGATCTCCGCCGAAGCCGCCGCATCGCTGGCCGCTTTCTCCTCCGGACTCTGTTCCGCCCCGCAGGCTGCAACGGCCAGAGCCAGCAAGAGAATCGGTGCGCGCATGATTGTCTCCCGAGCGATTATTCCGAGTCTGCCATCGAAGTAAGCAGCGATCGGTGGTCCGAATGCAGAGACCATTTTGAATCGACCGGAGCAAGGAAGAAAGCTCGTAAGGAAAGAAAGGTGAGCCGGGGCGAATGTCGGCTTACCGGCTAGCCGAGCTGAGAACTGTACGTCCGATTTGGGGTGGAAAGCGGACAATTAGTCCAAGCCGTTTGGAAGCTTGGTGGCACACCAGGGGCAGTGCGAAATCGTGATGACGGATGCCCCACCATCATGGATGATGAGTCCGTAACTATCCCGCGTTTTCGAGTGATGGATGAGGCAGTCCGGGCACTCAAATCGGTCCGAATGCTCGTCGCATATGTTCTCGACATTGGTGCGCATCATTTCACAGCAGTGTTTTGTCATGAAGTCCGGTCTCACAGCCGCGCTATGGCTACAATGGGGTCGTAAGCAGTTAGACCGCTTTTATAGCATTGCGAACAATAGCCGCCTGTCTGCTTCTAACATCGCAGCAGAGCTTCCGAATGGCCGGTTTGGGGTGGGAAGCGGACATTGCCGCTACCCAATCCTCTGATATGACAGAGCGATGGCTCCAAAATACCTACAACTTGAACAGGGCCAACAGCCCCCTTCGCTCGAAGCGAAGTCCTATCGGCTGGTTATTGTTGCAGAGGAAGAAGTGCCAGATGAATGGCGCAACCGAGTTGCCAACTGGATTTGGTCTATCGGAGCGCGCTACGTCATCGCTTGGGGTTGCTCGTGCGAAGAATGGCACGACAGTGTGGATTGGGCCAATTTAGAAGCGTTCGATTTCGGTAAGGTGCCGGATAAAGACCACATCATGACAACATGGCACGCCAAGGAGCCACTTTCAGAAGCCTTCTGGTTCGCCGGTTTCTGTGCAGACCATCCCGACCTCGAATTGAGCGAAACAATCATCCTCCACATCTCGGCTGTCAGTCGTCGGGAAGAGATGCTGGCACAGTATTTTGACAGCCAACTGGACCAATCAGCCAAGTGAATTGGAGTGTCCGCAATGGGGTCGTTTGCCGACCGTCCGCTTTTGACTAGAAAACTCTGCAAGTCGCAATTCGACGAAGAAAGTTCAGCGCCTCACTTCCTCCCGAACAGCTTCTCCACATCCTCCATCGACAGCTTGACCCAGGTGGGCCGCCCGTGATTGCACTGGCCCGAGCGCGGGGTGCGTTCCATTTCGCGCAGGAGGGCGTTCATCTCGTCGACACGCATGACGCGGCCCGCGCGGACCGATCCGTGGCAGGCCATGTTGGCGAGGACGAGGTCGATCTTTTCGCCGAGCAGCAGCGCTTCGCCGTGTTTGACCAGATCGTCGTCGATATCGCGCAGCAGCTTTTCGGGATCGCCCTGCTTCAGCGAATGGGGGACCGCGCGCACCAGCATGGCCGAGGGGCCGAAGCGTTCGATCACGAGGCCGTAGCGCGCAAGACCGTCGGCGGCATCTTCGAGCCGGTCGCAGGCGGTCTCGTCCAGTTCGACCACGTCGGGCATCAACAGCGCCTGGCTGCGCGAAACGGCGTCTTCCGCGCCCGCCGCGCGCAGACGCTCCAGCACCAGGCGCTCGTGCGCGGCGTGCTGATCGACGAGGACCAGCCCATCCTTCGCCTCGGCGACGATGTAGGTATTGGCCACCTGGCCGCGCGCCACGCCCAGCGGAAAGTCGCGGTCTTTCTCCGCGATCGGCGCTGCTTCCTCAGCGCGCCCATACGGCGCCGCGATGGTATCGTTCTCTACCCCGCGCCACGGTGCACCCGCCTCCGCCACCGAACGGGAGGGCGCGGACCAGTCGCGGCCGCCGAAGATCGATGCAAGCGCAGGCGACGGTTCGTCGCGCATTGCCTCCCCCTGTCCCCGCCGCGATCGGGCGTCTGCGCGCTGCGCCGATCCTCGCTCGCCAAGGCCTGCCGCAGGCCCGACACGATGAAGCCGCGAACCGCGTTCGCGTCGCGGAACCGCACTTCGGTTTTGGCCGGGTGGACGTTCACATCGACATCTTCCGGCGGCAGGTCGAGGAACAGGGCCAGCACTGCGTGCCGATCGCGCGCAAGCATGTCGGCATAGGCCCCGCGCACCGCGCCGGTCAGCAGCCGGTCCTTCACCGGGCGCCCATTGACGAACAGATATTGATGATCAGCGATACCGCGATTGTAGGTCGGCAGGCCCGCTATCCCGGACAGGCGGATCGGCCCCGCCTCGCCCGGCCGCTCCAGCTCGATGGCGACGCCATTGTCCTTGAGTTCACGGGCGACGACCTGCGCCACGCGATCGGCAATCGCCTCGTCCGGCTGGAGTGCCAGGATGCGCCGTTCTCCGTGTTCCAGCGTGAAGCCGATATCGGGCCGCGCCATGGCGAGACGGCGCACGACGTCGAGGCAGGCGGCATATTCGCTGCGCGGCGTCCGCAGGAATTTGCGCCGCGCGGGCACTTTGGCGAAGACCTGTTCGACCCGCACGCGCGTACCCGGCGGCAGCGCAGCGGGCTCGTCCGCCACGATGGCGCCGTGATCGACCACCTTGCGCCAGGCCTGCTCCGAGGCGCGCGGGCGGCTTTCCAACGTGAAGCGCGACACGCTGGCGATCGACGGCAGCGCCTCGCCCCGGAAGCCTAGAGTGGCAACTTGTTCGATAGCTTCGTCGGGCAATTTCGAGGTCGCGTGGCGTTCGAGCGCCAGCGCCATCTCGTCGGGTGTCATGCCGCACCCGTCATCGGTCACTTCCAGCGAGCCAAGCCCGCCTTCGACCAGCTTGATCGCGATCCGCGTCGCGCCCGCATCGATGGCGTTCTCGACCAGCTCCTTAAGCGCCGCTGCGGGGCGTTCCACAACCTCGCCCGCAGCGATGCGATTGACGAGCGTTTCGGGGAGGCGGCGTATGATCGGCATGGCGAGCCGCGCAAGCTAGCGACGAAGCGCCGCGATTTCGAGGCCGGGCGCGCAGATTTCCCCGGCAGGAGCCCGTGAATGTTTTGGCATTTTCGCCACACCTTCGCTAAGGCCACCGCTCCGCTGTCACAATCGGGTCGGAACTCTCGTAGAATCGAGGCGTAAGGCCCTTATCCACTTATGGAATCGGGTTAGAATGAGCTTCTGGAACAATCTCTTCAAGTTCGGCTCGCAGAACATGGCGATCGATCTCGGCACCGCCAACACGCTGGTTTATGTTCAGGATCAGGGCATCGTTCTCAACGAACCGTCGGTCGTCGCGATCGAAACGCTGAACGGCGTCAAGCGCGTGAAGGCGGTGGGTGACGATGCGAAGATGATGATGGGCAAGACCCCGGACAGCATCGAAGCGATCCGTCCCTTGCGCGACGGCGTCATCGCCGACATCGAAATCGCCGAAGAGATGATCAAGCACTTCATCCGCAAGGTGCATGGCCGCAAGAGCCTGATGCGCTATCCCGAAATCACGATCTGCGTTCCGTCGGGCTCGACCAGCGTCGAACGCCGCGCGATCCGCGAC
>LULJ01000847.1_pt1 | contig 14428 bp, 16 predicted proteins | sample 728171 | NCBI WGS metagenome assembly LULJ01 (sample SAMN03860292, study PRJNA289734) | marine metagenome | biome: seawater column; feature: ocean; material: water; isolation source: Red Sea water column Station 169 - depth 25m | place: Saudi Arabia: Red Sea | collected 2011-10-15 | depth 25 m
GATCAATAGGTATAGATGGCTAATTTAACTTTAACAATTGGAGGAAGACCACTAAAAATACAATGCTCCGACGATAATGTTGAAACAGTAAAAGAGATCGCTTCCTCAATTAGTAAACTCATAGATGATGAGAAGAAAGAGAATGTACCTTTTTTAACATCCACACTTATTGCCTATCTTAAATCTATGGAAGATGTTTTGAAAAAAGAAAAAATATTGCAAGACTCTTTGAACAAGAAATTATTTTATGAGAGCCGTATTCAAGAATTACAAAATGAAAATAATCATCTAAAATCTGACATTGAGCAAATTTTCAAAAAACTAAATGATAATATAATCATTGAATAAAAAACAAATTCGAAAACATCACCTGGACCTAAGAATGCAACTAAGCACTTCGGATTTAGATATTTTTTCCAATAAAATAAATTCAAAAATTATAGATTTAATTGAAAAAATTAATCCAAATAGTTCTGTTGGCTTATTTTATCCATATAAAAATGAGGTTGATGTATTAAGAATTTCTGATGATTTAATAAATAAAAATATCAAATGTTTACTTCCCAAAGTAATATCAAAAGGATCCTCTTTAAAATACTTCGAATATAATCCTCATAGTCCAAATTTGAAAGAAGGTTTTGGCGGTATCATGGAACCTAAGGGTGAAAAGACACTAGATCCTGATATAATTATAGCATCATGCTCTGCATTTAATGAAAAAGGATTTAGGGTGGGCTATGGAGGAGGTTTTTTTGATAGAACTATTGAAGAATTGAAAAAAAAAGGAAATTTAAAAACTATTTTAGCTGCTTTTGAAATTCAAAAAACCAACTACAATTTTCAGGAGAGTTTTGACCAAAAAGTAGATTATATTTGTTCAGAACAAAAAATCTATTCTTTATGAATTTTTTAGTGATAGGAGATGTTGTTGGTAGAACAGGTAGAATAGCTCTAAAAGAAAATTTAAAAAAGATACAAGATCAATTCAAAATTAGCTTTACAATAATTAATGCTGAAAATTCAGCTGGTGGTTATGGACTTACAGGAAAAATTTACGAAGAGCTTATAAGTTTGGGGGCTGACGCTATCACTTTAGGAAATCATGCTTGGAAACAAAAAGAGATCATAGAATATATGGATCAAAATCCAGATCATAATATTATCAGACCTTTAAATTTCGAAGTTGGATCTCCTGGTAGGGGGTTTAAAATTTTTACTCATAACAATGGAAAAAGAATATTGGTAAGCCAAGTTCATGGTCAAACATTTATTGACCTTCCATTAAGCAATCCTTTTAATTCTATTGATACACAACTTTTATCTATAATTAATGACCATGAGATAGATTATTCATTTTTAGAGGTACATGCTGAGGTGACATCTGAAAAAAATGGTATAGCTCAAAATTATGATGGAAAATTTACAGCTATATATGGGACTCATGTTCATATTCCAACCTCAGACGCTAGGGTATTAGAGATTATAATTCTGTTATTGGTATGAAAAAAGAAAGCGCCATCAAAAGAATGAGAACTGGGTCAAACTCTCAAAGACTGGAACCTGCAGAGGGATTGGCAACTATTTCTGGAGCGGTCATTACTACAAATGTGGGGGATAAAAATTCAATTAAATCTATTCAAATAGGTGGTGTTTTGGATAGTAATTTATTATCTTAGCTCATGGCAGGACATTCAAAATTTAAAAATATTCAATATCGTAAAGGTGCTCAGGACAAAAAAAGAGCAAAACAATTTGCAAAAATAGGAAGAGAAATTCAAATAGCCGTGAAGATTGGAGGAACTGACCCAGAGTCCAATCCAAGATTGAGACTAGCAATAACAAATGCTCGAAGTGTAAATATGCCAAAGGATAATGTAGATAGAGCTATTAATAAAAATAATACTGAAGCTTCTGATTATTCAGAAGTTCGATATGAGGGGTACGGTCCATTTGGAACAGCTTTTATAGTTGAGGCCTTAACAGATAATAAAAATAGAACAGCTTCAGAAATTAGATCTATTTTTTCAAAGAATGGGGGGAATTTGGGGGAGACAGGAAGTGTGAGTTTTAATTTTAATAAAGTAGGAGAAATACAAATCAAAAAAGAAATAGATGATAGTGCACTGGAGGATTTACTTGATCATGGTTTAGAGGATTACAATACAGATGACGATGTAACATATCTTTATTCTTCTTTTGAGGAATTAGCATCTTTTGAGAAAATACTAGTAGATAAAAAATTTGACATTGAAAGTGCAAATATTATTTGGAAGCCAAATTTAACTGTAAAAATTGAAAAAAAGGAAGATCTTGACAAGCTTATTAGATTAAATGAAGAGTTAGAGGATAACGATGATGTTCAAAATTGTTTTTCAAATCTAGACTTTGATAGTGAACTTTTAGAGGTTAATAATGCCTGATAAAGCTTGGAAAAATAGGGAAAGACTTGTAGCAAAGTTTTTTGGAGGTATGAGAAATGCCCTTAGTGGGATAAATTCAAAAGTTACTCATTCAGATGTAATTCACGATAATTTATTCATTGAGTGTAAATTAAGAGCTAAACATACAGCTATTAAATTATGGGATGATACAAAATCTTTAGCAGACAAGGAAAAAAAGACCCCAGTCATTGCATTATGTGAAAAAAATAGACCTGGTTTTTGGATAATGGTACATTCAGATGATTTTGAGAAAGTCTCTAAAGAACTTAAAAATAAAAATATAATTGATGAAGAATAATTAATGGAAGAAGTAGTCAACTTAGCATCCCTTGAAGGTTCGGTAGATTTCTCAATGATGGGAATGTTTCTAAAATCTGACTGGGTTGTAAAATTTGTAATAATATTGCTTGTGATTTTTTCAATTCAATCTTGGAAGACAATCATTCAAAAAATTTTGTTAATAAATAAACTTAAGAAAATATCAAAAAAATTTGAAAACCATTTTTGGTCTGGGGTGTCTTTAGATGAGCTATACAAACAGATTGACGAATTTGATCAAGAAAGTTTCTCAAATATATTTAGAAATATTATGAATGAATATGAAAAATCTCGAATTCAGAAAAATAAAATAGACTCAGCCTTCATTCAAAGACTTTATACCTCTCTTGATTTAAGTATTGCTGTTGAAGATACAAATTTAAATAAAGGATTGTCTTTTTTGGCTTCCTCTGGATCTGTAGCACCTTTTATAGGATTATTTGGAACAGTTTGGGGAATTATGAACAGTTTTCAAGCAATAGCAATTGCTCAAAATACTAATCTCGCTGTAGTTGCACCCGGTATTGCAGAGGCTTTATTTGTAACTGCTTTGGGCCTTTTCGTAGCTATCCCCTCAACCGCTTATTACAACCTCATAACTTCTAAAATTGATAATTATTTGTCAGAGGCAGAGAGTTTTGGGAAGGATTTAGTTAATATAATTTCACGCCAAGTTAAATAATTATATGAGAAAAAAACATCGACCTGTTTCTAATATAAATGTTACTCCGATGGTTGATGTTATGTTGGTTTTACTTATTGTGTTTATGGTCACAGCTCCCCTTTTAACTGTGGGTGTTCCAGTTAATTTGCCAAAAGTTGAGGCTAATTCTTTAGATGCACAAAAGGAACCACTTGAAATCTCAATTAATGAAAATAATGAAATTTACTTAGGTGAAGAATTAATACCTTTTGATGAGTTAATATTGAAAGTTAAAACTATTGCGGGCTCAAATACTGACATAAGAATTTTTTTAAGAGCTGATACCACAATTAATTATGGAGAAGTAATGAAAGTTCTTGGTGCTCTAAACACATCTGGTTTTCTAAAAATTGCTCTTGTAACGAAAAAACCAAGTTAAGTGTCTACAATTTCACTATTTAATCCTTTTAGAAACTTAATCTTATTCATCGAAAATTTCAGTTACAAAAAAAGTGATTTTTATTTTCAAATATTCTCTTTTCTATTACATCTACTAATTTTGATACCAATGATAAATTTTACTTTTGAAAAAAAAATCAGTGATATTCCAATGATTTTACCAGTTGAAATGTTCATTATTGAAGAAGAGACAGCCGCACCTGAATTTGTCGAGGAGATAAATGAAATTGTTCCAACATTTCAAGAGGAGACCCCAAAACAAAATGAAACTGAAGCTATTGAACCAGAAATAAAAGAAATAGCATCTCAAGAGTCAATTGATCCAATAATTCAGGATACTAATGAAGAAGTATTAGTTGATAACTCTGCAGACAAAACAAATGAATTTATCATTGATGAGAAAGTAAAACCTGAAATTAAAAAACCAGAAGAGGAGACACCGCCACCAATAGATAATGATTTTGAAATTAAATTAAAACAAAAACCTGAACCTAAAGAAATACCTGAGCCTAAAAAGGATATTGAGATTGTTGTTAAGAAAAAGCCTGTAAAGAAAACTTTTAATGTTAGTACTGTTCTTAAAGATCTAGAAAATCAAGATAAAGAGTTTAAAAAAGAGCAGGAAGCATCTGAAGTCAAACAAGAGGAAGTTTTCACAGAAAAAGTTGGTCCAAGTATGACTATTTCAGAAATTGATCTATTAAGGCAACAATTACATGGCTGTTTAAATCTTAATGTTGGTGTCGCAAATTTAAAAGAAATAAAACCTGTCATTTACATTGAAGTTAACCCTGATCGAACTGTAAAAAGTTCTAAAGTGGTCAATAAAGAGAAATTAAATGATCCATCATTTAGAACTGCTGCTGAAGCTGCAATGAGAGCAGTAAATAATCCAGATTGTAGTCCTCTTTTATTACCCGCAGATAAATATGAACAATGGAAAGAAATTAACTTTACTTTTGATTTCAGCTGGATGTTTGATTAATAAAAATTTAAGATAATAATTTAGTAATCGGCTACAAATATTCTTATGATTAAAAAAATTTTAATAATTTTGTTTTTTTCACTGAATGCAAACGCTGCTTTAGAGGTAACCATTGCTCAAGGTAAAGTTGAGCCTACTCCTATAGCTATTACTCAAATTTTTGGAGCTGATTCAGATACAGCTAGATACGGAAACACACTTAGACAAATTATTTCAAATAATCTTACTAATTCTGGACTTTTTTATACTGTAAATGAAGACCTTTATATTCAATCAGACAATTTAGTTGAAAAAGTGCCTCGTTTTGAGGACTGGAAATTAATCAAAGCACAGTTTTTATTAAGTGCAGATGTCAGTAAAAATGACAAAGGGATTAGACTAAGAATGAGGCTTTATGATGTCTTTAATGCAAAAGAGATAGAAAAATTACAATTAACAATTCCTGATGAGAGTTTAATAAGAAGAGTAGGTCATACTGTAAGCGACATTGTTTACGAGAGGATTACCGGTGAAACAGGTTACTTTGATACAAGAATTGTTTATGTTTCTGAAATTGGCCCTTTAGATCAGAGAGTAAAAAGATTAGCAATTATGGATCAAGATGGACATATAGATAGTCATCAATTTTTAACAGATGGAAAAAATATGGTATTAACTCCTCGCTTTGCACCAAATAAACAATTAATAACATATATGGAATACAAAAATAATCTTCCAAGAGTTTATATTTACAATCTTAAAACAGGTGAAAGAGAAATTGTTGGAGATTTTCCTGGAATGACTTTTGCACCTAGATTTTCACCAGACAGCCAAAGTGTAGTAATGTCTTTTTCAGATCCTAATAACGCAGCTAATTCTGAGATATATTTAATGGATTTAAATACGCGGTCTCGCTCAAGATTAACAAATGATTCCGGAATTGACACATCACCTTCTTTTTCTCCTGATGGAGATAAAATTGTTTTTAATTCTGATCGTGGTGGTAGCCCTCAGTTATTTATTATGGATAAGAATGGAGATAACATAAAAAGAATTTCAAAAGGTAGAGGTGTATATGGAAACCCAGTTTGGTCTCCAAGAGGTGACTTGATAGCTTTTACCAAGTTAACCCAGGGTAATTTTCATATAGGTGTTATGGATATAAATGGAAATAATGAAAGAGTGATTGTGAGGGATTTTGCGTTAGAGTCACCGGCTTGGTCCCCAAATGGTAGATATTTAATATTTCATAGACAAAAAAGGTCAAATCTTGATGGCACAGGTGGGGAAGTGACAATTCATTTTATTGATATTACTGGATACAATGAGAGGGTTATTCCGACCCCAAGGGATGGAAGTGACCCTGCTTGGTCACCTTTGTTGTAAAAATTCTATAAAAATCAACAAATTATAATTAATTTAAATAAGAATTATCTTGATTTCCAAAAAATTCAGTGTTTATTTACCATAACTATATTAAGAATATATTTACGCGGAGATTTATTATAATGTTAAAAAAATTGTTTATGCTTATTGTTGCGGGTTTTTTCCTTGCTTCATGTGCTGCTACTAAGACTGAACAAGGTGGAGACGTTGACGCAGCAGGTACCCAAGAAGATTTAATTGTTAACGTTGGAGATAGAGTGTTTTTTGAATTCGATAGCTCAGAATTAACCGTTGATGCGCAAGCTACACTTGATGCACAGGCAGCTTGGTTAATGCAATACCCTGACACTAACATAACTGTTGAAGGTCATGCAGATGAAAGAGGTACTCGTGAGTACAACTTGGCTCTAGGAGATAAAAGAGCATTTTCTGTATATTCTTACCTAGCCCAGGCAGGAATTGACACCAATAGAATGGAATATGTAAGTTGGGGTAAAGAAAGACCTGAAGTAATTGGATCTGATGAAACCGCTTACAGTCAAAATAGACGCGGCGTAACCCTAGTAAGTAATTAATTAAAATTTCATTAAGGTGCTCTTTTTTATAAAGAGCACCAAAACACTTATGAAAAAAATAAACAAAATATTGGTTATTTTTTTTCTACTTCTTTTTAGTAATCAAACCTACTCTGAAAAACATAATCAAGTTTCTGTAGAGCTTGATAGAATAAAAAATGATATTATTGATCTTCAAAAGTTTGTTTATAAAAATGAGTCATCACTAAGTAATAATGTTAATTCAGATGCAAAAAATGATTTAGATGAATTAAAAATATTAATAAATGAGATTTCAAAAAGTATCATTTCATTAGAAAAACAAATTTCAGATATTAAAGATGATGTAAAAAACCTATATTCTTTATACACATCATCTGACTCTGACATAAAAAAAACTATTAGTGCATCTGATAAATTAAACATAGAAGAGAGCTCCTCAAATATTGTAGAGAATTCTGAGGATGATCAAATATTAGGACAAATCAGCCTGTCTGACCTTGATGGAGATGAAACAAAAAAGATAGAAATACCAAATGAGGAGTCTGATGATGCAATTTCTTCATTAGATCTTGAAAAAGAGGAATTAGATGAAATAGAGATAAAATCTATCTCAGTAGTGAATACCTCAATGCTTAATGATTTAGAAATGCTGATAGAAGAGAGAGAAATAGAGCTTAATAAGCCAATAATTGACGTTGAATTAGAGTTAAAAAATGCAAAAACAAGCTTTGCAAGTTTTGATAACAAGTCTGCAATTGAAAGTTTACTGTTGATAATTAATTCAAATACTGATCAAGATGAATATCTAGCTGAAACTTATTATCTTCTTGGCAGGACTTATTTTATGGAAAATGAAATCATTGAAGCAGTAAAATATTTTGGAATAAGACACAGAGATTTCTCATCATTCACTAAATTTAAGTCTGAAAATTACTTTTGGCTTGGAAAGTCTCTTTTTGGTATTGGAGATCAAGAAAATGGATGTTTAATCATGGAAGATCTAATTTTTTCAAATGCTTATTTAGAAAGCAAAGAAGTAATTGAGTCTGCAAAATCTCTCCAATCCGAAAAAGATTGTGGTTTAATTATTGACTGAAGAAGTATCTCTCTCAAAAAGTGTCAAGAATTATCTTATAAATAATATTAAAGCTAACGACAAAATATTGATTTCAATTTCTTGTGGTTTGGACAGTACAGTCTTATACGATGCAATAATTAGATCAAAATATTTTAATAAAAAAAATATTTATTGTATGATTTTTGATCACCAAATAAGATCTGAGGGAAAATATGAAATTAAACAATTTATTAACATTTATAATCTTACAAATAAAAATCTTTTCGTTAAGAGATTGTTCTTAAAAGATAAATCAAAAGGTTTTCAAGAAAAATCAAGATCTATTAGATATGATTTTTTATACAAATTTTCAAAAAAAAGAGATATAAAGCACATTTTTTTAGGCCACCATCTCGATGACTTAAATGAAACTTATTTCTTGAGAAAAACCCAACAATCAAGTGCTACTGGATTATCAAATATTTTTTTAGATAAATACAAGAGTATCAAATTACATCGACCATTAAAGAAATACACAAAAAAGCAAATTAAAAGTTACGCCATATTAAATAGACTTACATGGTTTGATGATAGAAGTAACTTAGAGTTAGATTACACAAGAAACAAAATAAGAAATTTTTTATATTCAAAAAAACTCTTTAATCAAATTAATAATGAAAGACTAAGCTTCTTTAAAATATTTCATTTACATCAGCTACACAAAAATTTTTTTAAAAGAAAAAGAAATAACATTTTTGAAATTGACACAAATAAGTTCAACTATCTAGATGAAAACCTTAAATTTATCGTAGTACAGACATTTTATTACGAATATCGTCATTTACTAAAAAAACAAATTAGAGATGAAAACATCAAGAATTTTTTAAAAATACTTAAAACTCACCTCATTAGTACTAAAGAAATGTCAGTATTTTCAGGAAAAATTAGTGTCTTAAATAAAAAAACGTGTATAAATCTTACTTAGTACTTTAAACGTAAGTAACACTAACTATATTAAACATATGAAAAATTTTTCAAAAAATATTTTTGTCTGGATAATAATAAGCCTTATTTTGCTTGGATTATTCAATGTATTTAAAAACTCTCAAAGGGATTACTCCTCAGTAACATACACATATTCAACACTGTTAGATAAAGCTCAAAATGGTGAAATTAAATCTGTTGAAATTCAGGGAAACAATATTTTTGGTCAAACTATGGATGGCGTTGACTTTTCAACATACGCTCCAAGGGACCCTAATTTAATTGAAACTCTTAACGACAATCAGGTAGCTATTAATGCAAAACCTGAACAATCTGGTATGCACCCTCTACTAAGTATATTTGTTTCTTGGTTTCCAATGCTTCTATTAATTGGTGTTTGGATATTTTTTATGCGTCAAATGCAATCAGGTAAAGGTGGAGGAGCACTAGGTTTTGGAAGATCAAAAGCAAAGTTACTTAATGAAAATAAACAAAGAGTTACTTTTAACGATGTTGCAGGTATTGATGAGGCTAAACAAGAATTAGAAGAGGTTGTTTCTTTTTTAAAAGACCCACAAAAGTTTCAAAGATTGGGTGCTAAAATACCAAAAGGTGCTCTTTTGGTTGGACCACCCGGTACCGGAAAGACACTTCTTGCTCGAGCTATAGCTGGGGAAGCTGGCGTGCCATTCTTCTCGATTTCCGGATCGGATTTTGTAGAAATGTTTGTAGGTGTTGGGGCTAGCAGAGTTAGAGATATGTTTGAACAAGGTAAGAAAAACGCTCCTTGCATTATATTCATTGATGAAATAGATGCTGTTGGAAGACATAGAGGTGCTGGATTAGGCGGTGGTAATGATGAGAGAGAGCAAACTCTCAATCAGCTACTTGTTGAAATGGATGGTTTTGAAGCTAACGAAGGTGTAATTATTGTTGCAGCAACTAATAGACCAGATGTTCTTGATCCCGCATTACTAAGACCAGGAAGATTTGATAGACAAGTGGTGGTACCTGCTCCTGACATTATTGGAAGAGATAAAATTTTAAAAGTACACACAAGAAAAATTAAAATGGATAAATCCGTTAAAACTATAGCTATTGCTAGGTCAACTCCTGGTTTCTCTGGAGCTGATTTAGCTAATATTGTAAACGAAGCCGCACTTATAGCAGCAAGGAAAAATAAGAAAATTGTAACTATGGATGATTTTGAAGATGCAAAGGACAAAGTAATGCTTGGAACACAAAATAAATCAAAAATAATATCAGATAGCGAGAAGGAAGTAATAGCTTACCACGAAGCCGGACATGCTTTAGCAAACTTACATTGTAAACACGCCGACCCAATATATAAATCATCAATTATTCCGACTGGTAGGGCTTTAGGTTTTGTCATGAGCGTCCCTGAGCAAGACAAAGTAATTCATCGTAAAGATGAGTATCTAGATAAATTAGTGGTTACCGTGGCAGCACGAATTGCTGAAGAGCTAATATTTGGTCCAGAAAAAATAGGCTCAGGAGCCGCTGGTGATATTCAACAGGTCACAAACTTGGCTAGATCTATGGTAACACAAATGGGCTATAGTGATAAGTTGGGAAGGGTGAGATATACTGGTAATCAGGAGGAAGTATTTTTGGGTCACTCTGTTACACAATCTAAAAATATTTCTGAGGAGACTGCAAGAATCATTGACCAAGAGGTTATACGCCTCGTTGAAGATGCAGAATCAAAAGCTAGAAAAATACTCACGGAAAATATCAAAGATCTTCATACTATAGCTAAAGGACTTTTAGAATATGAAACACTAACTGGTGAAGAAATTAAAAACTTAATAAAGGGTATTAAACCAAAAAGGGATGACGATTTAACATCTGATAGTTCAGATGACTCAGATAATCAAAAAGAAACAGTTAATAAAGGCCCTTTACCATCTTTTACAAAAGATCAAGATTTTCCTCTTCCAAACTAACGATAAGTCCAATATTAAATACTTCTAATGAGGTTATTTGGTACTGACGGGATCAGAGGTGAAGTAGGAAAGTATCCTCTGACACCTGAAAACGTGCTTAAACTGGCTAAAGCCTCATCTCTTGTTTTGAGAAAGAAAAATTCAATCTCAAGAGTCGTTATTAATAAAGATACTCGATTATCCGGATATATATTTGAACCAGCTTTAACATCGGGTTTCTTATCAATGGGAATAGAAGTAATTTTGGTAGGGCCTTTACCTACACCTGCTCTAACAGTTTTAGGTAAGTCATTAAGAGCAGACTTTTCAGTAATGATTACGGCCTCTCATAATCCATACAGAGATAACGGACTAAAATTTTTTTCCGGTCAAGGTTTAAAAATTTCTCCAGAGGAGGAAAATAAAATTGAGGATTTATTTTTTAACTACGATTTTGATAACTTTAAAATTAAACAGTCAAATTATGGTAAAGCTATTAGACTTAAAAATGCGTTAGGAAGATATTCCGAAGCACTTAAACATAGTGCAGATAGAAATCTTAATTATAGTCAATTAAAAGTGACTTTAGATTGTGCAAATGGAGCATCCTATAAGGTAGCGCCAGAGGTATTGTTTGAATTAGGTTTAGACTTACACACCATTGGTAACAATCCCTCTGGCACAAACATAAATCAAAACTGTGGTTCTTTATTTCCTCATAAAGCATCAGAGTTAGTTAAAAAAAAAAGATGTGATATCGGAATTTGTTTAGATGGAGATGGCGATAGAGTTATAATTATTGACGAAAAAGGTAATGTATTAAATGGAGAGGAAATAATTTTTATTTTTGCCAAATATTATTTACATGAAAAAATAATAAAAAAAGGCTCTGTGTTAATTACTAACGAAGTTGCAAATTATGGTCTTGATATAGCCTTAAAAAAATTAGGTCTAAAATTAAAACGAGTAAAAGTTGGTGATAAAAATATTTTAAGGGAAATTCTAGAAAATGAATATTTTTTTGGAGGTGAACCATCTGGACATTTTATATTTAAAGATGACATTTTAATTGGCGATGGTATGTCAACTGCTATTAGATTACTCACATTAATTCTTAAAGAAAAGAAAAAGTTATCAGTATTAAGAAATGGTATCGATTTACTTGAAGAATTGAACATTAATCAAAGAATAGATCGCGAAAGATTTTACCTAAATCAAGAGGTTATTTATAACAAACTAAATAATCTACTAAAAAATTTAGATATTTATTACAATATTCGTCCTTCGGGAACAGAGCCATTATTAAGAGTGAACTTGCAATATCATAAAAGAAATATAAAAGTAATTATTCTTAATAAATTAAAAAAACAAATAATAAAAGTAATTTCAGATGCTTGTTAATTCTTTTGACACTAAATACTCACTAACAGCAAAAAAATATGAAAGTTTGGATAACTTATTTACTAAAACTGTAAGTGCGAACAAGAAATTTTCAAGAATTTTTACATCTGTAATTGAAGATAAATCTTTAAAGTCATTATCAGATGCAACTCTTCGTTCGGATATTACAGGACAGGTTATTAATACAATTTTGACCCACGACTCAAAATCTAAGCACTTCCTTTATTACATGGGAGATGTTTTTAAAAAAGATAAAATGAATATTGATAATATTAAGCAGTTTAGACAACATGGTGTTGAAATTATTAATTTATCTAAAAATGACTCTTTCAAAGAAGCTTTACAAATATTAGATAAGTTTCTTAAAAAAATTATTAAAAAAAATTACACTTATGTTTTTACTGATCCAAAAATACCAAAAAATAAAAGTTTACTTTTAGATAGTATTAGCCATAAAAATAATATTTCTAAATTTGTCAATATTTTTAAAAAAAAAATTGATGCTCCTTTTGAATTAAATTTAGAAAAAGACTTTTTTTCTCAAGACTATCATCAGGATATTTTTTTTTATGTTTATTCAAATACCACAAAAAAAATATTAGCCCAAGGTGGTGGCTATAAATATAAAAAAAATAAAAAAAAAATTGAGGGTTTTGGTTTCTCATGCAATGTTGATTACATTGCTGAATTAATTTAATGAACAAAGCTGTTATAGGACTTCAATGGGGCGATGAGGGCAAGGGTAAGATAGTTGATTATCTCTCAGAAGAATTTGATTTGGTTGTTAGATATCAAGGTGGTAACAACGCTGGTCATACTGTAATTGTTGATAATACGACTTATAAATTAAACCTTATACCATCCGGTATCATTCGTGGAAAAGTTTGTTATTTAGGTCAAGGTGTTGTACTTGATCCTAATCATTTTTATAATGAGTTTGATCAAATTACTAAAATGATTGAGAGACCTAAGATATTTTTATCTTCAAATATATCTCTTATCTTAGAATATCATAAGCAACTTGATAAAATTAATGAATTAATCTTAAAAAACGAAAAAAAAATTGGAACCACTTCTAAAGGTATTGGACCTGCTTACCAAGATAAAGTTGGAAGGAAGAGTATTAAACTTTACGATTTAAAATCTAAAAATATAGTTGAAGAAAAATTAGAAACAATTAAGAAGTTTTATGACCCTATTCTTGAGAGTTTTGATGAAAGTAAAATTAATATTGATAAAACAGTTCAAGATTTATTGAGTTTTTATGATTTAGTTAAAGAATTAATAGTTGATAATTCTTTTATCAAAAGAGAATTTAAAAATAAAAAAATATTATTTGAAGGTGCTCAAGGGGCACTTCTTGATTTAGATCATGGCTCTTACCCCTTTGTAACATCATCAAATACTGTTTCATCAAATATAGTTATTGGTTCAGCAATGCAGGTTGATTATAAAACTGTTGGTATTTTTAAAGCCTATGCTACTAGAGTTGGCAATGGTCCATTCCCATCTGAATTATTTGATAATGTTGGCGATTATATTGCTGAGAAAGGTGTTGAAATTGGCACAGTTACAAAAAGAAAAAGAAGGTGTGGTTGGCTTGATTTAGTTTCTTTAAAGTATAGCTGTGAAATAAATCGTGTTAATGAACTTTGCATAACTAAAGCTGACGTGTTAAATAATCTCTCAGAAATCAAAGTATGCAAAAGCTATAATTCAAAAAAATATGAGGAGATAAATTTTAGTGATAGTGACATTTTGGAGTCATTGTCCTTAGACGATAATGACTTTGAGTTATTTTCAAGTTGGGGCGAAATTAAAGATTTGAGTAATTATGAAAACTTACCTGAAAATCTCAAAAAATTTATTTCATATATTGAAGAATACCTAAGTATTCCAATTAAAATTATTTCATTAGGGCCTGAGAGAAATCAAACAATTATTAGGTAATTTAAGATTTAGTCAAAAGTTTCTGATCTGAAATAGTTTTGATTTCCTCTTGAAGTTTTTTAATTGCTTTATTCTCTATTTGCCTAACCCTTTCTCTACTTATTGAATATTTCTGGCTAAGATCCTCTAATGTTTTAGGCTCTTCATCTAATCGTCTTGCAGTTAAAATTTCTATTTCTCTTGGTTCAAGTTTTGTTACAGCTTGATTATAAAGCGCTTTTCTTTTTTTTAATTCATCACTTTGCTCAACTTTTGAGACAGTATCAACTGTTTCATCTTCTACTTGATCAATCCATTCTGAGTCATTTTCATCATTTAAGGG
>LULJ01000810.1_pt1 | contig 14427 bp, 22 predicted proteins | sample 728171 | NCBI WGS metagenome assembly LULJ01 (sample SAMN03860292, study PRJNA289734) | marine metagenome | biome: seawater column; feature: ocean; material: water; isolation source: Red Sea water column Station 169 - depth 25m | place: Saudi Arabia: Red Sea | collected 2011-10-15 | depth 25 m
GATCATTATTTATATTAAAATCTAGTTTTCTCAATCATCTTAACAAATTTTTTTTAGAGTCATTCCATTTAGATTTGTACATTTTAAATAGTATATCTAAACTAGGATGGTTACGCCCCTTTTTTTATGAATGATAAAGAAACAATAATTTCATTATTAAATGAGTTTGCCAATCCAAAAAAAATGGCCTCATTTTTTGTTAACAATGCGACTACAGATTTTTTATTCATAAGACCAAGTGGAAATCCTATAGATGCAAAAGGGTTCGAACAAATGATTACTGATGAAATTGTTCAAGAAAAGGCAGAAATAACTAAAATTCACCGATTCGAATTTTTAAGCGAAAATATAGTAATGTGCATTTTTACACTAGGTTCAAAATTTACTTATAAAGGAACACCTAATGATGACTTACCAACAGTTACGTCAATTTTTAAAAAAGTAAATAATGTTTGGAAAATTCACTGGATGCAAAGATCTACAGGAAATTCGGATTTATCTTTATGGGATTAGCAAAGTTAATAGCACTTTTAATGGTGCTACTACTTGTAGGAAGTTCTTTTGTTGGTTTAATTTTGTATTTTATAAAATAAATAGATAAGATAATATAAAGTAATAATTTCTTGTTTTAGAAAACAATTGCTTATTATATTGAGAAATTTGATTTTCAGGTAAAAATAAAAACTTTAGACAGACTAACGCCTATATCTAAAGCCAATAAAGCAATTAGTAACTTACTCATTTTTTAGAACTCTCAACTATTTTTTTGTAAAGTTCCTCAGAAATAGGTTGCATAACCTTTTAAAAATCTAATTACAAATTAATTATTTTAAAATTAATTTCTCGTTACTAAATATACGAATATATGAATTTTTAAATAGGCAAAAAATATATTCACTATAAGTTCTTCTTATAAAGTATTAATAAATACTTAATCCAAAAACGTCAATAAATGTCCAAACTTTTTTAAAAAAGAAATTAGAAATCTTATTTCAAGTAAATAGATCCTCTATAAGTAAGCTTTATAATCTTTTCTTCTTGTTTTCTACAATATACGAATGACTTTCCATTGAAATACATGTTTACCATGATGCAGCTCCTGAACTTGCTCAAGTCCCCGTCCTATGGCTTGAGTCGTACTGCGGTCTATCAGATGGTAGATCGGACGATTTTGTAGTATTAACTACAATCTATTTATAAAGTATTTATACTTAGATGTCAACAATTAATAGAAACTAAACTTCAATTTAAAATTAGATTCTGCTCTCAGAAACTCCTTAAAAAGAATATAGAACATATAACTACGAGTAACTCCCATAAAAACTGAAACAAATGCTAGAACTACACAAATAGGGCAATGTGGGAATCCCATTATTTATTTTCCAATATAAATTTCAATTCAGTCTCTGCATTAAGAATATCGATTCTTCTCTTGAGCAGTTTAAAAAATTTAATTATTTTTTTCAAAATTAAACCCTCTTTAGGCATCAATAATAATATTATTTAAGAATGAATATATCAATGAGCAAAAATACTGAAGCCATTGATATAACAAAAGTTTCGTAGCAAATTTATACAATAAACAACACCAACATATGCTCATATACTCTTGCTCAATTAGCTTATTCAGAGTCAAATATTAAATTGGTGATCTAGTTACCTTGCAGTGCTATTTTTCTTTTGCTAAAAAAATAGAGCGGACTAAAGTCCAATACTCCACGAGGATTTAGTCCGCTGCCTAAAGCCTGAGAGTGCAAATTTTTCTTAATTAATATGCAAGTATGCTTTATGAGGTAAATATCTTGATTGCGTAATAAATTTATTTTGTATATTGCTATTACAAAAATGATGAGTTTATTTAAATTAGTTACTAAATCCTCGTGGAGAAAGCTTTAGTAAATTTCTTTTACTGGTTACTGATAAGATCAGCCGAATCTCATTATGGAGAATCATTTGTATCTGTAGAAGTTCCATCTAATTCAATCAAAAGTTTTTCTTGATTTTAGAAAGTTTTTAATACTTAAATTCATAGCTTTCTGAAAATTGAATAACTAATTTGAGTTAAGTTGGTTAATTATCTCTATTGCAAATAAAGATAAGGTTGTTAATCTTGCACTTAAAGAAGAAACTTAATTTCTTAAACTGATGCAATTTGATCATTTAAATTTCAATGAAGATGATGGCCTCATGTCCATAGAAGATTTAAGGGCTTTACGTCTTCGAAAAAAGAAAATTGAAAGTGATAAGAAAGCTAGAAAGTATATCCTGGATATAAATCAAAGATATAGAAAAATGAGTACCCGCAAAAGTAATAACTTTTTAAGGAATATGAACCCTTTTAAAAAGGCCGCATAAATTGTTAATCTTGATTTTGTTAATTTGTTTAACTTTGCAACTTTCAGAGTAAGATTTTAATGGTGTTTCTTTGGAAGAGTTTCACCAAGAGGGGTCAATTTTTGGCCCCTTCTTTGCGGAGATATTTTTTAATTGAAACTCGTTATAAAATTAAAGTAATACTTTCCTAGAAAGCGAAAGTGATATAAATCTTTTGTTTAAAGTTTTTATTACCACTTAATGAAAACTCTATATCTTCAACTAAATCCTCTTATTAAAAAAACAAAAGTTTTAGCTTATGGACCATTTCCCATAATTTATTGAATTTTTTCATTTGCGATTTTTAATGGCTTCACCTACAAGTTGGGAATTCTACAAAGAAGTTGAAACTAAAACTCTATGGGTCAATATTTGTACCCAAAATTTAGAAGGAGTAGCTATTTCGATCAATAAATGGTGGAAGACAAGATATCCAGCATACAAAATCAGAATAGTTTCTAAAAAAGAATTTGAGCTAGTAAAAATGCAAGCTGAGAAAAAGGAGCAATAAAATTATTCTTTGGTAAATATTGATGCTGAATATTTAATTTTTGCAGCTATTATAAGATCAATAAATTAAAGAACAAATGAACTCTGCATTTGCAAAAGTCTCAAATTTGAAAGTTAACAGGGCTTCTAAAATAGCTATTACTCTCGCATCATCAACTTTCTTTTTGTATGCCTTGGGTCAAGCACCAATTTTTAAAAATATTCTTGCAGGTGCCTTCTCTTGCTCTGGCTAAATAAAATACTGTTTTTTTAGAGAAGCTAAAAAGCTAAAATAGACTGTGATTGACAGTCGATCTAAACTTAGAGGGATAAACCCCTCTTTTTTAATGTTTAATAGATTTATTGCTGAAAAGATAATGACTCTTCTTATTTCTCTTTTCAGCTGATGAATATTTCCCCGCACCTATTAATTGATGCTGTGATATTAAGCGCTGCCCTTACGATAACTTTGGTATTAAGAGCAAAAGGTAATGCTGCCAGAAAAGAAAAAGAAAATAAATGATTACTAAAGAAGAAGAAAAAGAATTTAAAAAACCTAAATTATATAGATTTTGGAACTTTCTTATTTATGGAAGTTCAAAAGCTATTGGAGTTTTCTTAGTTTATTTATATTCTGCTTATGTCTTTATAAATAAATGACTTACATCTACGGCATAGCGATTACTTATGGGGTTGTGAGTCTTTTATTGCTTGGTGGGTTTGCATACTTTACTTTTAAAATGAGACGCTAATTTTTATATCTTTTCCAATAAAGATTTATTAGATAAATTTTTTGATTTTTGTAGAGAATATCGACAAGAAATTCCACATCAAAAGATGGCTGAGATTTGAAGAGAATATGCAGATAATTTTTTGAAGATATTTTCCTTGCAATTATTCATAATTTGAGATTTTTTTTTGATCCTTAATCCGTACAATTTTGTTCCTCTAACCGCACACATAAAACTTGAAATTTACTATTCAAATGAATTAGAACATAGTTGTAGTAAAGGGGTAAGTCTTATGGCACTAAATGACACATTTACTATCCAAGAAATTAATTTGGATAAAAAAGACCTTTCATTTGATAATAAGCTCAAAAAAATTGAAGCTTATTGGAATAATGAATGTACAGAACATCCGAGTAACAACCATTGCAAGATTTTTTGTGATTAAAACTTTAACTTTTAGGTATTCTTACGCTTGATTTTTACATAAAACCCGTACTAAAGAATAATCAGATAGAAAGGAGGCCAAGCAAATGACTAATTTAGGTATAGAAATTTTATTTTGGACAATTTTAATTTCTTATCTGGGATTAAGGTTTTCTCAAACTTGGAATGGATTCAAAAAACAGTATTAATTAGGAGAATAGAAAATGAAACTACAAACTCAGTTCACGGTTCCAAACAAAAAATTAAAAGATCTTGATTATGTTAAAAAAGTAGATTTTTTAGAAGAAATTTTAAATAAAGAATGTATAGATTATCCAAATCAAGAAGATTGCTTGGTTTGTTGCAATTAGAAATCAAAAAATAGCTGTTTTTTAAAAGTAAATAAATTTTTATTAGTATTTATAAATTTTCTAAAAGGGAGTTAGCACTATGGAATTAAGATTCTTCCCAATAAATATTTTTAGAGAGACTCCAAAAGTCACATTCTTCGATGCAGGCATAGATAGTTCTAATGGTTCTGATGTTGTGATCCATTCTGGAGAAGCTATATCTCCTCCAGATGATTTAAAAGATGAGCAATATTACGTTCACAATCATCAAATTGACCACAATTTAGTTATCACTGGAGAAAGGACATTTGTTTTAATAAATCCTTCCTGGGATGAACCTCATCATGTGATTTATTTAAATAGATCTATGGGAGCATTAGAAATTCCTGTAGGAACTTATCACAGATCTATCTCAGGGAAAGAAGGTAGTATTGTTTTAAACCAACCCAAGAGAGATAAATTTTTTGATCCTTCTAAAGAATTTACCCCTCAAAAGTTAGACAAAATTAATTTAATTAAGGCAAGAAAAAGTCCGCCTGTTTATTGGATTTACGAAAATAACAAAATCAAAAGAGTATATTTTAATCCTCTAGAAAGAAAAGTTAAAACTCTTGTTTGAAATGAAAAAACATATATCCCCTAGTAATAATTTAAAAAACCTGAATTTAATTATTAATTCTGATACTTATAAATTGGCTCACGAAGATATTGGTTTACTTAGCCGAAATGAAATGCGTGGAGTCAGAATGCTTCTTGAAATTGATTAGAAAATTTGCTTCTTATGAGTCATTACTATCAATCCGCAAGGGAGTTTTCTAAACTTGCTTCAATTAGTAATCAAAATAAAAACTGTAATTCTCATGTGATTGTGACAGGTGGGGGGCCAGGAATTATGGAAGCTGCTAATAGAGGTGCATTTGAAGCAAATTGTAAATCTATAGGGTTAAATATCAGTCTGCCTAATGAACAAATCCCAAATGCTTTTATAACTCCAGGTCTTTGCTTTAAGTTTAATTATTTTGCATTAAGAAAGATCCATTTTGTCATGCGATCAGTAGCTGCTGTATTTTTCCCTGGAGGTTTTGGAACACTAGATGAATTATTTGAACTATTGACACTTTGTCAAACAGGAATGAAAACTAAAATCCCAATCATACTTTTTGGTAGAGATTATTGGAATAAGATAATTAACTTCGAATATCTAGCTGATCTTGGATTAATTTCAGATGAAAACTTAAATCTTTTCCAATATGCAGACACCGCACCAGAAGCATGGGAAATTATCAAATCAACAAAAATCTCAGCTTAAAGGTAAGCTAATTATTTTTAAATAACTTTTAATTACTTAATTTATAATTTGTTTTAACAGTTTTTATTATTGAATCTTGTGGTTCTTCACTTGGGAAACAATTAATAATCCTATATTTGCCTCCTTTTTTATCAGTCTCAACAACTGTAAATTCAACGTATTTACCAATTCCATCTCTTAAATCCTTAACTTCAGTATTAATTATCTCTTCTTTATCATTTTCGATAATACGAGATTTACCTCCGCAACTTAACAAAGCGTTCCCCTTAGTGAGAAAAAAATCTTTGTCATTACTGCAAGAAGATAAGAAAGATAAAGAGACTATTATTAGTATAAAATTTTTCATAATCAACTTTTTTGTACTTAACTACATTATCAATAAAGCATATTAAATATGTAGTCAAATCCCTACCAAATTAAAAATTTAATTAATAATATTTGTGAACTAAATAGTAATTATTTTAGAAAGAAATGCCTGATGCATTTAGAAAATCTTTATAAATATTTTGCCAGTGTATAATCCTTTGTTCAAGTCTATTAGGCGGACCAAGTTTAAAATTTTCGAGATAAGACTTATGAACTGATTCGACAATAACTTTATCTTCTCCAAGAAATTCTAATATACTTTTTTTCCAATTTTCTAAATCATTTTTACATAAAGAAGCAGAGGCTAATTTAATTTCAATAATACACTGACCAATATTTTTAGGAAGATAATTTATTAAAACAATCCCTTTACCAGGCCAGATTATTAGATGGGTCCATGGGAGTAATCCAAAGGTATATAGATTTCCTTCACTACTAAGAGGGGTAACAAGTACATTACAAAATTCACTGAAGAAATACCTGTAGTTTTTAATTGGACCTTGTTCTTTATGTAGGGTATCTTTATGAGCTATTGCTACATGATAATCGTCCAGTGTATTGTCATGGGCAATTTTCCAATTGCAATTTAAGGTATCAGAAAATTCAGAAAAAATACTGTAATTCATATCCCATTGATCATTACATTTTCTCCCAACAAGCTCAATTTGATCATCTATAGATATTGGTTTCTTGCTGAAATTAATCCAAATTAAAGGTCCATTTATTAAAGAGTTAACTTTTTCTAAAAAATAATCCTCTGTTTCTATTTTTGTTTCAAAATTGTACTTTAATGGCAAGGTTTTTAGTTTGCCAAAACTATCAAAAGTCCAGCCATGGTAAGGACAAAAAATATTTTTAGAAGGATTTAATTTTGTTTTTGGCAAACACAATTTTGACCCACGATGAGGGCATCTATTTTTGAAAACAGTTATTAAGTTTTTTTCTGAACAAGAGATTAATAATGATTGATTAAAGAATTTTTTTTCCAATATTTCGCCAGGTTTAATTTCTCCTATGAAAATCAATGGGTGCCAATAATTTTTTGAATAGTTTTCTAATTCAAGTTCAAAAATTTTTTGTTCGCTATAAAGCCAAGTAGGCAAAAAACTAGTTGACATTATTTATTTTTTTTGGAGGCCTCTTAAAAAATCAGATAACTCATATCTTAATTTTGCAAAATCCGAATCAAGTTTCAATTTATCTAAATCTCCTTTTTGTAGATCTACCTTAACTTCTTTTATGATTCTTCCAGGATTAGGTGCCAAAATACATATTTGCTGAGAGAGAGCTAATGCTTCTTCAATATCATGGGTTATAAGTAAAACTGTCAATGAAGTTTTTTTCCATAATTCATAGAGAAATTTCTGCATAGATTCTCTTATCTGTAAATCTAAGGCTCCAAAAGGTTCATCTAAAAGTAGAATTTTAGGGTTAGTCGCTAGAGCTCTTGCTATTGCAACCCTTTGTTGCATTCCTCCAGATAATTCTTTTGGATACTTATTTCCCGAATCCTGAAGACCTACTACTTCTAATAAATAAGATGTCCTATATTTTATTTCTTTCAACTTATAAGAATTTAAATTCATTCCAAAGGCAATATTCTCAGATGCTGTGAGCCAAGGGAAAAGACTATATTTCTGAAAAACCATTCCTCTATCCAATCCTGGTCCACTAACTATTTTTCCATCTACTTTTACGTTCCCTTTAGATGGACTCTCAAGCCCAGCAATAATCCTCAATATAGTACTTTTACCTGATCCAGAGCTCCCAACAAGAGTTTTAAATTCGCCAGAACTTATTGAAAAGCTTATTCCCTCAATTGCCTTTTTTCTATTTGAACCTTCCCCAAAATATTTTGAAATATTATTAACATCTAATTTCATTTAAACAGCCCATTTACATGTACGTCTAAGTAGCAATCTAAAACTCATATCCAAAGCAAATCCTATTAATCCAAGAACTATTAATTCTGCAAATATTTGATCTGTGCGAAAAAATCTTTGAGCCAGTTGAATCCTTTTACCTAAACCAACTTCTGCTGCAATTAACTCTGCAACAATTACTAAATTCCATGAAGTTGCGATATTAATTCTTAAAGTATCAATAATACTTGGCAATGAATATCTGGCTATTACTCTGATCAATAAATCTTTTGTATTACCTCCTAAAGTAAGCGTTGTTTCAATGAGTTCTTTGGGTACAAATTTTACTGAATCCATAACCATCAAAACATTAAAGTAAACGGTACCAATGAAAATTAATGCAATTTTTGGAGCCTCTTCAATTCCTAAATAAATAATAAGTAAAGGAGAAAAAGCAGCGGCAGGCATATACCTAAGCATCGCAATTAATGGTTCACATAACGCACAAAAAGAAGGGAAAGAACCCATTAAAATTCCTAAAGGAATTGAAAAAATTGTTGCAATTATAAAACCAGCAAATACCCTACCAGTACTTGCAAAAATATCTTCAAATAATATTCCACTTTCAGCCATATCCAAAAGAGAATAAAAGACCGCTAAAGGTGATGGTAAAAACATTTCACTTACAAGTTTTAATTGACAAACTAATGTCCAAATTAAAAGTGGAAGCAAAAGTGAGGCTATTTGAAGAAATATTTTATTTAATTTTTTCGGTTCACTACCAAATGAAAAGAGGGATAAAAAATATTTATCCCTCTTGATTAATTTCGAACTAACCATTTTAATTTTGTATTAATTAACTGATGTTTTTAACGAACGAAGAGTCAAATAATTTACTCATATCTGGTTTTTCAGGAATAAATCCTACCTTTACCATAAAGTCTGCCATTTGTTTCGCTGCATAAGGCATATATTTCATACCGAACCCATCACTAAAAGCTTCTAAATTTTCTTCCAAAGAAAAGAACCTAGTTCCACCTTTATATTGTTTGTATTCGCGTGTTGGGATCCCAGCTCGCTTTGCCATGATCTTTTCAGATTTTCTTGGATTTTTTTCCATGAATTCTCTTACATCCCACCATGTTTTAACAATTTTTTGAACATCATCTGGTCTTTCAGAAATCAAATCTCCGCTTACAGCTAATAAATCAGGGATTGCACCGGGATAATCTTTTGAACTAGCAATAACTCTTGCTCCAGGCCTCTTCATTGCAGTTCCTGTAAATGGAGGGAATGCACCAACTGCATCAACTTTTCCTGCTGCGAATGCAGTTGCAGCCTGATCAGTTGGAAGACCTTTAATAATTACATCATCTCGAGTTAATCCAACATCATTCAGAGCTAAAACAAGTAAAAAATCATCTACAACACCTTCTTCTACTGCTACTGTTTTACCTTTTAAATCAGCAACACTTTTAATTGATTTATCTGCAATTATTTGGTCATTCCCTGCAGAATTATCATTAACTAAAACAACTACTTCCCCTCCATTCTCTCCTGGCAAGAACGAAATAGTATCATTAAGAGTCTGTGAATTTCCATCAATTTTACCAGCAGCAAAAGTTTCCATGGATTGGACATATCCATCAAACCATTTCATCTGAACATTAACTCCATTTTTTTCAAACATTTTTTGATCAACAGCTATCGCCCAGGGCCACCATCCTGCCCAGTTACTGTATCCCAAAGTGATTGGATCACCTTTTGGAGCTGCAGGACTTGATAGTGTACTTAATGAAATAGCTAATATTAGAGCCAGCAAAGAGGCAAAGAAAACTCTCAATTTTTTAAACATTTTTGAAAAAAAATATTACGTACTATCAATACTCAAGAAAAAGCAAATCTAAAGTTGTAATGACTGATACTTTTAAGAGATTACTCTTACTTAATCAATATTAATTATTTTTAAATTTCAGAATCTTTTTACTAATCCAATCTTGCCATAAATCGAATCCAGACTTGGTTATCGAAGAAATTTCTATCACATCTGCCTTAGGGTTAGTTGAAGCTATGTTCGATTTTAATTCGTTAATATCAAAATTCAAATGGGGTAACAAATCAACTTTAGTTATCAAAATTAAATCTGCTTCTCTAAACATTATTGGATATTTTAAAGGTTTATCCTCACCTTCGGTAATACTTAAAAGAGCAACTTTAAAATGTTCTCCAATCTCAAATTCTGCAGGACAAACTAAATTTCCTACATTTTCCACTAACAAAATATCTAGTAAATTAGGATTTATTTTTTTTTCTAATAATTTCAAACCTCCACTAACCATATTTGCATCGAGATGGCATGCTCTTCCAGTTGTAATTGGTACTACTGGAATATTTAATTTTTCTAATCTTGCCGCATCAAGATTAGTGGTCATATCACCCTCTAAAACAGCACTGTGAAATTTTTTTGAAAGATCTTCTAAAGTTATTTCAAGTAATCTCGTTTTTCCTGCACCAGGACTACTCATTATGTTCAAGCAAAGCAAATTATAATTATTAAACTTAACTTTATTTTTCTCAGCTTGATGACTATTTTGATGAAGAATATTTAATTCAATTTTGTCTGAAATTGGTAAATGCATTTATATTTGAAAATACGTCTTTATTCTAGATATTAAATTTCTACTTTTCTTTAAAATCAATAGATGCGATTTTTAATTCCCTCCCACTAATAATTTCCTCTAAATTAAAATTGCAACATGGAGATTTATATCCATTCTCTTTCTTTGGAAAATATAATCTATTGCATTTAGAGCATTTCCCTTCAAAAGGTATTGTCTCAATTGTAATCTCAGAGGAATCTAACCAAGAACCCAATACTGCAGCATTAAAAGTATTAATTAATGATATTGGTTCTACGCAAGTAAATTCCCCAATCTTAAGATTAATCTTTTCAACAACTATTTTTTTTTTATTTTTTTTCTCTGCCCACTCTTCCATGGAAAGAATAAGGCATTTTGTCATATCTACTTCATGCACGAAAATCTATCTCCATTTTTGATCAACTGACATATTGCATTTATCTGAAATCCATTCTGGTTTAGATTTTCTTGGAAGCTGACCACTTACTACGAGATGTGCAATTGAATCACAAATAACTCTAGTAGCTAATAAAGCTGTCATATCGCTTACATCATATGGAGGCGAAACCTCAACAAGCTCAATTCCACATACATTAACTTTTCTGATAATGTACTCCAAAAGTTTTAATGCCTCTCGAGGTAATAAACCCCCAGGTTCAGGCCAACCAGTTCCAGGGACAAATCCAGCATCAATACAATCAATATCAAAAGAAATATATACACAGTCAGTTCCATCCGTAGCTTTTTCAATCGCAAAATCAGCGGCCTCTTTTAATCCCATTTCACAAATATCAGTAACTGTTAAAACATTTGTACTTCTTTCCCTGCAAATTTTCACTCCTTCTCTTGGTACTTGCCAACCTCCAATTCCTAATTGAACAAGATTTTTTGCAGGTGCATTTTTCATATTAGTTGCATGAAACCATGGACAGGTATGCATTCTTTCATCTAAATCTGTTTCTTGAGTATCTACATGTCTATCAAAGTGAATGATCCCTACTTTTTTATCTCCTAAGTGGCGACAAACTCCTCTAACTGTAGGAAAACCTATTGAATGATCTCCACCTAAAATAATTGGAAATGCACCGCTAGCAAAAATATGAGCAACCCCCTTTGAAATTTGATCAAAACTTTTTTCATTATTAGCTGGAATTGTAAAAATATCTCCTACATCACAAATAGATATCTGCTCTCTCAGATCCACTCCCATTTCGTAATTGTAAGGAGTATAAAGAGCAGAAATTTTTCTTATTCCTTGAGGTCCGAATCTTGTCCCTGGTCTATAAGTAGTTCCAGAATCATGAGGAACACCAACGATCGCAACATCATAATTTCCCACTTCATTTACATTTTCAACATATGGAGCTTTCATGAAAGTATTGATACCTGCAAAATGGGGTAATTCTCCTCTTGAAAATGTAGATATATTTCTATCGACAATACTTTTTGCTCCTTCTAAACCATATTCCTTTGCTCGGGCAACCTCAGTTTCCCATCCTTTCAAAGGTAATTTTGATTCTTTTTCTAAAGCATCCATTCCTTCACTGGGATGCTTCCTTATAAAGTCTTGATTTTTAGATGATTCAGTAGTCACAAATTTAAAATTCTTTTTACACTTATTTCAATATTGTCAATAAAAATAAAAATGAACCATAAACTTGCTTTAAAAGATTCTCATTTAAACATTGTTAAATAACTTTTCGTAAAAATAAAATAAATAACTTTATTAAAAAAGCCAGCCGGCTTTATTAAAAAAAGTATTTAAAATATTTAATAACGGAATAAATGATAGAAGAAATAATTAGTTAAAAAGTATTAGATATTTTATTTTTCATATTTTCAATTTTATTGATTAATTCATCTAACCATTCTGTATTATTTTGCTCTTGTCTTTTATGGCTTTGACTTTTTTGAGTACTCATAAATTTCTTATATTTAGATTATCCATTTAATATATCTTTTGAAATTACAGGAATCAATAAGCAATATTACCAAATCGGTTGATAAGACAAGCTTTAGTAGCATTTCATACAAACCTAACCAACACAAATTAACTAAGAAAATCTAAATCTCTTCAGTTAAGTATTTTCTACGATGTTTTTATTTTAAATTCTGATTTGAATAAGAAAAGGGTATAGATATTCCTATGGAAAAATCATTTCTAAATTTCATTTATTGGATCTTGGTAAAGTCAGCTGAAAGTTACTACGGAGATTCATTAAAAACAGAAGTACCATATACACCTTATTTTTAGTTTTGGCGGACTTTAACTTTTAATATTAGATCTCTAGTTTGAGATCTATTAGTTTGGAATTAATTTATCAAAAAACACAATATGGGTTACTTATAGATTCTCTACAAAATATTCTCTTACGTTGAATTTCTTTTAGTGATTGTGAATAAATTTTAGCGGTAAGGATCGCTCCAAAATTAACTAAAATTATAATTAGAAGAAGTAGCTCAATTGCGAGGTTGGTCATAAGATTACCCTCCTTAAATCTATATAAAAACTCTATAAGGTCAAAATAGTTATTGAATAGAGTTTAAATTCCTATTTTTAGCCATCGAGATTCTCTGGTAATAATCTAGGTTCACAATTTTCGACGCATTCTTCTATCTTTAAAGTATTTCGTTTTGAACGTACTCATGTAATTATCCCTCAATCAGTTGGTCCAACATAGAGGTGCTTATTGAAATTTCCTAGAGCAAAAATACTGATTGTGAATATAGTGAAATATTTAAAACTGATTAATTTATAGTTTATATTTTAGGTATTACAACTCTTGATTCTTGTGTATAACTCATACTAAATAATTTCTAAAAAGAAGGTTAATTATGACTTACGGAAATCTAATTAAAAATAAAATTCAACATGCATTTGGTGGTTTGTTTGATACGTTATCAATTGAGAGAAAACTAACTGATGCTCAAATGGAATGTATGCAATTCGGAATTTGTGATTATGCTCCAAGACAAGTTGAGGAAGTTCCCTTTTTTCATTATTAATTTGAATCCATTTTAAAGTAAGGGTAATTAGCTCCTCCTCACCCAATCAGGAGATCCACTAAACCAATCAGCAAGATCATCATTTTTGGGATCAAAATGATTTTCAGTTTCTAAGCCATCAAGGCCTAGATTCTGGATGAGTCCATTTATTCCATCTGATTTTTGCTTGCCATATCTCCTCAAGCTATTAGCTTTCTTAAGCCATGTCCATATAGTTGAATTATGTTTTGCAAGCTTTTCTACATAAATTCTTTCTTCCAATGCTACAGGTTCATCTAATGAAATCCTCTTTACAATATCCTTAATTTTTAAACGAGTCTTGTTGGTTAGAAACATATTCATAAAAGAAGTTAATGTTTTATAAAAGTTTTTTTTATGAATGTCTTGTCAATCTTTATTTCAAGAAAAAGTATTTTTTAGAGGCTTTTCAAGGACAAATATATGTATTTAGCAACAGGTACATTTATTTGGTAAAAAAGACTACTTAATTTGATTTATATAACTTATACATAAACAACTCCTATATAAGTTTCTCTACTTAATTTAAGATTTAATTTATAAAATTGAATAATGAAATTTTACATTTACAATCAATCTAAACTAAGAGGAACATAACCCTCTTTTTACTGGCAAAAACTTTTTATTTAATCACTAATGAAAGGTCAATGGACAAAAGTTTATAGTGGTGATTTACCTCTTAGTTCTTGGTGGGTAGATTCAGGTAGTGACTGTGAATATATATCTATAGTTTTACCAGAGGTGTTTGGGATCAATCACTGGATAAGAAGTTTTTCTGAAAAATTAGCCTCACAAAACGTACCTGTATTAGCATTGCCTCTTTACGGTAGAACAGCTCCAAAATTAGATTTATCATACAGC
>LULJ01001015.1_pt1 | contig 14413 bp, 14 predicted proteins | sample 728171 | NCBI WGS metagenome assembly LULJ01 (sample SAMN03860292, study PRJNA289734) | marine metagenome | biome: seawater column; feature: ocean; material: water; isolation source: Red Sea water column Station 169 - depth 25m | place: Saudi Arabia: Red Sea | collected 2011-10-15 | depth 25 m
CATGAGGTTACTAGTCCACAAGCTTTTGAGGGACTTAGAAATACTCAAAGAAAAGTCAGGCACCCAAAATTAACTTTAGCTGTAGCAGACCATAATGTGCCAACAACCGATAGATCAAAGGGTATTTCAGATCATGAATCTAAAATTCAGGTAGAGACCTTAGAGGAAAATTGCAAAGAATTTGGTATTAAACTTTTTAGCATGAATGATAAGCGACAAGGTATTGTTCATGTAACTGGTCCAGAACAGGGTTTTACGCAACCCGGAACAGTTATTGTTTGTGGGGATAGCCATACTGCAACTCATGGAGCATTTGGTGCTTTAGCCTTCGGAATTGGAACTTCAGAGGTAGAACATGTTTTAGCAACTCAAACACTTGTTCAAAAAAAAGCAAAAAATTTTAGAATAAATGTTAATGGTAAACTTCCAGTAGGTGTCACTTCAAAAGATGTTATTTTACAAATAATTGGAAAAATTGGAACCGCAGGTGGCACAGGTTGTGTTGTTGAATATGCAGGTGATTTAATAAGGTCGCTAAGCGTTGAACAAAGAATGACGATATGCAATATGACAATAGAAGGTGGCGCAAGAGCTGGATTAATAGCACCAGATGAAAAAATATTTAAATATTTAGAAGGAAAACCAATGTCACCAAGAGGCGAAAAATGGAATAAAGCTTTAGAACATTGGCAAAGTTTAAAAACTGATGATGATGCAAACTTTGATAAAGAAGTAAGTTTGCAGGCTAACGAAATTTTGCCAATGATAACTTGGGGAACTTCGCCCCAAGATGTAATTACGATTGACGGCAAAGTTCCAAATCCAAGTGAAGAAAAAGACGAGGACCGTAAAAATTCCATAGAGAGATCCTTAAAATATATGGGTCTCAAACCTGATATGTCAGCCAGAGATATCAAAATAGATAAAGTTTTTATAGGTAGTTGCACAAATGGTAGAATTGAGGATCTAAGAGAAGCAGCAAAGATTTTAAAAGATAAAAAGATAGCTTCCCATGTTCATGCAATGGTAGTTCCAGGGTCTGGATTGGTAAAACAACAAGCAGAACAAGAGGGATTAGATAAAATCTTTGTTAATTCAGGATTTGAATGGAGAGAACCAGGTTGCTCAATGTGTTTAGCTATGAATGCAGACAAGTTGAAACCTGAAGAAAGATGTGCCTCTACCTCAAATAGGAATTTTGAAGGAAGACAAGGAAGAGGTGGAAGAACTCATTTAGTTAGTCCTGGAATGGCTGCAGCCGCTGCCATATCAGGAAGTCTTGATGATGTGAGAAAGTATCAAAATTAAATGCAAAAATTTAGCACATTAAGAAGTATCCCAGCTTATTTACCAATAGTAAATATTGATACAGATATGATTATTCCAAAACAATTTCTTAAAACAATTAAGAGAACTGGATTGGGTAAAAATTTATTTTTTGAGATGAGATATGATGATAATGGTAAAGAAATAAATGATTTCATTTTAAATAAAAATCCATTCAATAATTCAAAAATTTTAATTGCAGGAAAAAATTTTGGCTGTGGTTCATCAAGAGAGCACGCACCATGGGCATTATTAGATTTTGGTATTACTTGTGTTATAAGCTCAAGTTTTGCTGATATTTTTCATAATAATTGTTTTAAGAATGGAATTTTACCAATCACACTAGATGATGAAAAAATAAAGGAGTTATCAGAGTATACCAATAGAAAAGAGGAAATTTTTGTGGATCTCAACGAGGAGAAAATTGTTTACGGAAACAACGAGGTTAAATTTAAAATTGACCCATTTAAGAAAAAATGTCTTTTAGAGGGATTAGATGACATAGCTTTATCATTAAAAAAATCTGATAAAATTGAAAACTTTGAAAAAGATCTAAAAAATAAAAAGCCTTGGATCTTTAATGATTAAAGTTAAAAAAAGAAAAATCCTTTTATTGCCGGGGGATGGGATTGGACCAGAAGTTATTGGTGAAGTTAAAAAAATAATAAATTGGTTCAATGATAAAAAATCTTTAGATTTTGAAATCGATGAAGATTTAGCAGGAGGTTGTTCTTATGACAAACATGGGACACCGATTACTGATGAAGTTTTTTATAAAGCCTTGGAAAGTGAAGCTGTTATGCTTGGTGCAGTTGGAGGACCTAAATGGGATAATGTTGAATTTTCAAAAAAACCCGAGAGAGCACTTTTAAAATTGAGAAAAGAATTAAAATTATTTGCAAATTTAAGACCCGCTATATGTTTCAAGCAATTAGTTGAAGCATCTACATTAAAACCTGAGATCGTCTCAGGATTAGATATTATGATCGTGAGAGAGTTGACTGGTGGAATTTATTTTGGTGAACCTAGAGGTATTAAACCAATTGAAAATGGTGAAAGAAAAGGAATAAATACTCATACTTACACTAGTAGTGAAATTACAAGAGTAGCAAGAGTAGCTTTTGATTTAGCGAAAAAAAGATCAAATAAAGTTACATCTTGTGAAAAATCTAATGTAATGGAGGCTGGACAATTATGGAAAGAGGAGGTTCAAGCACTTCATGAAAAGGAATATAAAGATGTGGAATTAAGTCATATGCTTGCCGACAATTGTGCAATGCAGTTATTAAGAAATCCGAAACAATTTGATGTCATTGTTACAGATAATCTTTTTGGGGATATGCTTTCAGATCAAGCTTCAATGTTAACCGGTTCATTAGGATTATTACCCTCAGCCTCATTAGGTGCAAAAAATAAAGATGGAGAAATGAGAGCGATGTATGAGCCTATTCATGGGTCTGCACCTGATATAGCAGGGAAAGGTCTAGCAAATCCGATAGCAACAATTTTAAGCTTTGCAATGGCTTTAAGATACTCCTTGGATCTTGATAAAGAGGCAGAGGGCTTAGAAAAAGCTGTTCAGGATGTCTTAAATGATGGTTTAAGAACCAAAGATATTCTATCTAAGGGAATGAAAGAAATATCAACATCTAAAATGGGTGATGCGATCATTTCAAAATTGCAATAATTAATTAATTATTTTAAACTTTAAATATGCCAAGCTATATAGCACCAGTTGATGATATGATGTTTCTTTTTGAGAAATTAAGGGACAATAAAAATTATAATGAACTTGAAAAATATAAAGATGTAAGTCCAGAGCTAGTAAAAGATATTTTAGAAGAAGCCGCAAAAATCAATCAAAATTTGATTTTGCCACTCGCAAAAGCTGGAGATGAAAATCCTGCAATTCTAGAAAATGGAATCGTAAGAACTCCACCAGGATACAAAGAGGCTTATCAAAAATATATTGAAGACGGTTGGACTTCATTATCTTGTGATCCAAAATACGGAGGACAAGGCATGCCTCGAACTGTTAGTGCATTTTTTGATGAAATGATATCATCTGCAAGTCTAGCATTTAAACTTTACAGCGAATTAACTTTAGGAGCTTACAATTGTATTCATCACCATGCCACAGATGAAATAAAAAATAAATATCTTCCTAAAATGGTTGAAGGTAAATGGAGTGGCACAATGTGTTTAACCGAACCAGTCTGTGGAACAGACTTAGGTTTATTAAAAACAAAGGCGGTAGCACAACCAGATGGAACATATAAAATCACAGGGCAAAAAATATTTATTACCTCTGGTGATCATGATTTAACAGAAAATATTATACATTTGGTAATAGCAAGAGCAACAGATTCGCCTAAAGGGACTAAGGGAATAAGCTTATTCTTAGTTCCAAAATTTATTGTAAAAGAAGATGGAACTGTTGGCTCAAGAAATGGGATTTCTACTGGATCAATAGAAACAAAAATGGGTATTAAGGGTTCAGCTACATGTGTATTAAATTTTGATGAGGCCACAGGAATAATGATTGGCCCTAAAAACAAGGGATTGAGTCAAATGTTTACAATGATGAATCTAGAGAGAATCGTTGTAGGTATTCAAGGTTTAGGAATTTCAGAAATTGCTTATCAAAATTCTCTTAATTATGCAAAAGAGCGAAAACAAGGAAAAAGCAATAATAATAAGTCTGAAAATGGAAAAGCAGATTCAATTATTGAGCATGCTGATATAAGAAAAACTTTGTTGAACATGAAGTCTATAATTGAGGGAGAAAGAGCGTTATGTTTCTGGTTGTCTCAACAAACTGAAGTTAGTTTAAATCATGATGATCTAAAGATCAAACAGGAGGCCTTGGATATTGTCTCGTTAATGACACCAGTTGTTAAATCGTTATTTTCTGATTTAGGAATGGAAATAACAAGTGATGCAATGCAAATATTTGGTGGATACGGTTATACAAAAGATCAAGGTATAGAGCAATTGTATAGAGATAACAGGATTACGCCGATTTATGAAGGAACTAATTCAGTACAAGCAGCTGATTTAGTTTTTAGAAAACTGTCAACTAAGAATGGAAACATAGTCGATAAATTTATGAATTTAATTAAATCTGAAACTAATTCAGATGATGAAAAAATGAAGCCATTTGTTGATACATTAAATTATAATTTAGGAATCTTAAAAAAATTTAGTGATTGGACTATTGATAAAATAAAGACTAACAAAGATGATGTCAGTGCAGCCGCCAATGATTATTTGAAGACACTTGGTTATATATCTCTAGCTTTTTCTTGGGTAAAAGTTTTAACTGTAAGTTTTAAAGATTTTGAGGAAAATAAAAAGTTTCATGAAGATAAAATAAATACTGCGAAATTTTATTTTGAAAAAGTTCTGCCGAGAGCTGAACAACATTATAAATCTGCCATCTCGGGAAGTTCAAATATCATGAATTTTAAATTTAATTAAAATGAGTCATTACGACACAAATTTAGATAAAAACGAGGCTAATTATATACCCTTAACACCCCTAACTTTCTTAAAAAGAGCCAAAGATATATATCCAGACTATGAGGCGGTTATTTATGAGGATCGTAAATACTCTTGGACTGAAGTCTATAAGCGTACTGTAAAATTTGCAAGTGCTCTCACTAAAATTGGTGTTAAAAAAGGTGACACTGTCTCATTTTTAGCTTTTAACACTCCAGAAATTTTTGAAGGTCATTACTCTGTACCAATGACTGGTGCAGTTCTAAACACAATCAATATTAGATTGGATGCTAAGACTATTGCATACATTTTAAATCATAGCGACGCAAAAGTATTAGTCGTTGATAGGCAGCTTCATGGTGAAGTTAAGAAAGCATTGAACACACTAAATAAGAAAATAATCATTATTGATATTGTAGATAAATTTGCCGATCAATCAAAGTGTGAAAAAATTGGAGAGTTAGAATATGAAAGTTTTCTAAATACTGGAGATGAAAATTTTGATTGGAAAATGCCCGAGGATGAGTGGCAGGCGATTTCATTAAGTTATACATCTGGAACCACTGGAAATCCAAAAGGTGTTGTTTATCATCACAGAGGATCTTATTTGATGTCTACTGGAAGTGCAGTTGCTTGGAATATGCCAAATAGGTTAAATTTCTTAACTATTGTCCCAATGTTTCATTGTAATGGTTGGGGTTACCCGTGGACCGTGCCTATGTTAAATGGAAGAACTATTTGTTTAAGAAATATTGATGTGAAGAAGATATTTGAATTAATAGACAAACATAATATAACCCATTTTGGTGGAGCACCGATTGTATTAAACATGATCACTGGCGCACCTGAGTCTGATAGAAAAAAATTAAAACAAAAAGTCTTTGTTTTAACTGCTGGAGCCCCCCCGCCTAGTATAATATTTAAAAAAATGAAAGAACTCGGATTTGAAGTTATGCATGTTTATGGATTAACAGAAACTTATGGTCATGTCACTCAATGCGCATGGAATGAATCTTGGAATAAATTTGATGAAGAAAAACAGAATGAAATTAAAGCAAGGCAGGGAGTTAGATATCCAAACACCGAGGGAATAGCTGTTATGGATCCTAAGACCATGAAAGAAGTACCAAAAGATGGAAAAACTATTGGTGAGATTATGATTAAAGGCAATGTTGTGATGAAAGGGTATTTTAAAGATAAAGATGCTACCAACAAAGCAATGGATGGAGGATGGTTTCATTCAGGTGACTTAGCGGTAATGCATTCAGATGGCTATGTAAAAATTCAAGACAGGTCCAAAGATATTATTATTTCAGGCGGTGAAAATATTTCTTCAATCGAGATAGAAAATACTTTAGCTAAGCATCCTTCAGTGTCCATTGCAGCTGTAGTTGCTAAACCAGATGATAAGTGGGGAGAGGTACCTTGCGCATTTATTGAAATGGTTAAGGACAAACCAGTGACTGAAAAAGAGCTAATTAGTTTTTGTAAAGAAACTTTAGCAGGGTTTAAGGTCCCAAAACAAGTAGTTTTTTGTGACTTACCCAAAACATCAACAGGTAAAATTCAAAAATTTGAATTGAGAAAAAAGTTTTAGAAAATAAATGAAAGGTTTTCCTATAGTAAAATCTAGAAGAGTAAGAAGTTCGCCTTATACTTCAAGGATTGAAAAGCAAGGTGTAACTGCTTACACAGTATATAACCATATGCTTTTACCCGCAGCATTTGGATCTTTAGAAGATTCTTGTAATCATTTAAAAAAAAATGTTCAAGTTTGGGATGTTGCTGCAGAAAGACAAGTTCAATGTAGATATTTTAGCAATTCAAGGCCCAAAATCTTTTGACTTAATGGAAAAAATTTTTGGCAAAAAAATAAAAGAATTGAAATTTTTTGGTTTCGATTATTTTGATTTTAAAGGGATAAAACATTTAATTGCTAGGTCGGGATGGTCAAAACAAGGCGGTTTTGAAGTTTATGTAGAAAATACTAAATCTGGTTTAGATCTTTATGATGAATTGTTTAAAGTCGGAAAAGAATTTGATGTTAAACCAGGATGTCCAAATTTGATTGAGAGAATTGAAAGTGGCTTACTTTCTTACGGTAATGATTTTGATAACCAAGATAATCCATTTGAATGTGGGTTTGAAAAATATGTTCATTTAGATTCTGATGTCAATTTTTTAGGAAAAGAAAAATTAATCAAAATAAAAAAAGATGGTATCAAAAAAAAATTAATGGGTATTCAATTAGATACTAATAAAATTAATTTAACTAAATCTTTAGATATTAAAGATGAAAATGGAAATTTTGTCGGTGAACTTAGGTCAGCCTGTTATTCACCTCATTTTAAAAAAGTTATAGGTATAGCAATGATAAATGAGCCATATTGTAAAGCTTCTATGGCTGGAAAGCTGGAAATTGAGGGAAATTCATTTACTGTAAAAGTTTGCGATTTACCTTTCATCTAGTATAAAACTTACATCATGAATATCGTAATAGTCGGAGCTACAGGAAATGTAGGTAGAAAAACTCTCGAAGTTCTTGAAAAAAAAGAACTGTCTATCGATAATTTATATTTGGTGGCTTCATCAAAAAGTGCAGGAAAAAAAATGAATTTTAAAGGTAAAGAATTAGAGGTCTCTGATTTAGAGAGTTTTGATTTTTCAAAAGTTAAAATTGCTTTTTTTGCAGCTGGAGGAAAAATTTCAGAAAAATTTGCATCAAAAGCTGCAAAAGACTGTATCGTAATTGATAACTCAAGTTTTTTTAGAATGGATCCTGACGTACCTTTAATAGTTCCTCAAGTAAATCCTAATCATTTAAACGATATAAAAAAAAATATTGTCGCAAATCCAAACTGCTCAACAGCTCAATTGGTAATCGTTTTAAAGCCTTTACATGACTTATTTAAAATTAAAAGAGTAGTTGTATCTACATATCAATCAGTTTCTGGGGGTGGTAAAGCTCCTATGGATGAATTGATTGAACAAACAAAGTTAATCTTACAAGGCAAAAACGTTGTATCAAAAAATTTTACCAAACAGATTGCATTTAATGCAATTCCTCACATTGATGTTTTTTCTGATGATGGTTATACGAAAGAAGAACTTAAAATGAGCAATGAAACAAAAAAAATTTTAGATAATAAAATTGATCTAACAGCAACTTGTGTAAGGTTACCAATTACTGTTTCACATTCAGAGTCTGTAAATTTAGAATTTGAAAAACATTTTTCGCTTGAAGATGTAAGAGGAGCATTAAATAACTTTGAAGGTTGTAAAGTTATTGATGAAAGAAAGGATGGCGGATATTCAACACCTTTAGAGGCAGCGGGAAAAGAAGAAACTTTTATTTCAAGAATAAGAGTGGATAAATCTATAAAAAATGGATTAAATCTTTGGATTGTTTCCGACAACTTATTGAGAGGTGCGGCTTTGAATGCCGTAGAAATAGCTGAAACGTTGATAAAAAATAATTATTATGGAAAATAAAAGACCATTATCCCCACATATTCAAATTTATAGATGGCATGTCTCATCTTTAGTATCCATATCGCATAGAATCACAGGAATTATAAATATCATTGCTATCACTCTAATTTGTTTGTGGGTATCATTAATTTTTATTAGTGAAAATAATCACGAGATGATTAATTTATTCTTAAGTTCTAAAATTGGTAAATTTATTATTTTAGGTCTAACATGGTCTTTTTCATTTCAAATATTAAGTGAAATAAGACATTTGATCATGGATTTGGGCTATGGATTTGAGTTAAAGACTTCTAAAATTACAGGTCTGTTAGTTATGTTTGGTTCTTTAATTTTAACAGTGATATTTTATATAATTGGGAAAAATTTAATTTAACATGATAAATGCAACGAAGAAGTGGATTTTTTTAAAAATAAGTGGTGCATTACTAGTTCCACTGATGTTGTGGTTCATTTTGAACTTTATAAAAATCTATGACCAAGATTACTTAAATTTTGTAAGCTTTTTTTCAAACCCTTTAACTAAGTTTTTATTTAGTATATTTATTGTTAATGCTTATTTCTTTTCTGCATTAAGTATAAGTGAGGTTTTTGAGGATTATATTAAGCAAGATAAAATCAAAAATGTCGCAAATAGGCTTTTATATATTTCGGCAGTGGTAATTCCTCTAATTACAATTATATTAATTAATTAAATATGAGTTCTTATAAAATAGTTGATCATGAGTATGATGTTGTTGTTTTAGGTGCGGGTGGGTCCGGACTAAGAGCTGCAGTAGGTTTAAGTGAAGCAGGATTAAAAACTGCATGTATTTCAAAAGTGTTTCCTACCAGAAGTCATACTTCTGCTGCGCAAGGAGGAATATCAGCTGCGCTTGGTAACATGGGAGAAGATGATTGGCGTTGGCATATGTATGACACAGTCAAAGGTGCAGATTGGTTAGGTGATCAAGACAGTATTGAATACCTATGCAAAGAAGCTCCAAAGGCAGTAATTGAATTAGAAAAATACGGTGTACCGTTTAGTAGAACTGAGGATGGAAAGATTTATCAGAGACCGTTTGGTGGTATGACCAAAGATTATGGAAATGGAATCGTCCAAAGAACTTGTGCGGCTGCTGATAGAACCGGACATGCAATTCTGCATACTCTGTATGGACAAGCTTTAAAACACAAAACAGAATTTTTTATTGAATATTTTGCATTAGATTTGTTGATGAAAGATGGAGCATGCAAAGGCTTAATTGCTTGGAATTTGAATGACGGAACGATCCATAGATTCAGAGCCCATACAGTAATTATTGCAACAGGTGGTTATGGAAAAGTTTATTATTCAGCAACCTCAGCACACACATGCACTGGAGATGGAAATGCTATGGTTTTAAGAGCAGGTTTGCCACTTCAGGATATGGAATTTGTTCAATTTCATCCTACAGGAATTTATGGACATGGTACACTAATAACTGAAGGTGCTAGAGGTGAAGGAGGCTACCTAACAAATTCTAAAGGTGAAAGGTTTATGGAGAGATATGCACCTAAAGCAAAAGATTTGGCATCAAGAGATGTTGTAAGTAGATCAATGTCAATTGAAATAAATGAAGGAAGAGGTGTTGGAAAAGATCAAGATCATGTTCATTTGAATTTAAGCCACTTAGATAAAGATATAATTGAAAGTAGGTTGCCAGGTATTACTGATGCTGCGCGATTATTTGCAAATGTTGATGTTACAAAAGATCCAATTCCTGTAGTACCAACTGTTCATTACAATATGGGCGGTATTCCAACGAATTACAAAGCAGAAGTACTGACTGTTAACGGTTCAGAAAAAACTGTGCCTGGATTAATGGCAATAGGAGAAGCTGCATGCGTATCAGTGCACGGAGCTAATAGATTAGGTTCCAATTCGTTAATTGATTTAGTTGTTTTTGGAAGAGCAGCAGCAAAAAGAGCAGCAGAATTAATTAAACCAGGAACGCCTCATGAACAAATTAGTGAGACAGAAACACAAAAATGTTTGGATCGTTTTGATAAATTAAGGAATGCAGAAGGAGATATTGGTACAGCAGAATTGAGACAATCAATGCAAAAAACAATGCAATCAAAATGTGCAGTTTTTAGAACAGAGAAAACTTTAAAAGAAGGTGTTAACGAAATTAGAAAGACCTACGATGGATTAGGCTCTGTATCAGTAAAAGATAAATCTTTAATATTTAACACAGATTTAATAGAGACACTTGAATTTGATAATTTAATAAGACAGGCAGTTGTAACAGTAGATTCAGCGTATAACAGAAAAGAGAGCCGAGGAGCTCATGCGAGGGAGGATTATCCAAAAAGAGATGACGAAAAATTCATGCAACATACTCTTGCTTGGTGCAACGGAAAAGATACTAAAATAAGTTATAGGGAAGTTCATAAGTCTACTTTAACTAACGATGTTCAATATTTTCCACCTCAGGAAAGAGTGTATTGATGGTACAAATTAATTTACCTAAAGACTCAGAGATAAAAAAAGGTAAATATTTTAAAGATAAAACTGGCTCAAAAAATTTAAGAAAAGTAAATATTTATAGATGGGACCCTTCAACTGGCGAAAATCCTCGCATTGATACCTATGAGGTTGATATGGATAATTGTCCATCCAAAGTTTTAGATATTTTAAATAAAATTAAAAATGAGATAGATCCAACATTAGCTTATAGGAGATCTTGTGCCCATGGGGTTTGTGGCTCATGTGCAATGAATATGGGTGGCAAAAATGGTTTAGCATGCACAAAACCACATGAAGAAATAGATGGCGATATAGATATTTATCCATTACCACACTTAAAAGTTAAAAAAGATTTAATCGGAGATTTAGATGGATTGTATAAACAATACCAGTCAATCGAGCCTTGGTTAAAGAATAATTCCAAATCCGAAACAAATGAAATTATTCAATCTAAAGAAGATAGGGCTAAACTAGATGGTGCATATGAGTGTATTATGTGTGCTTGTTGTTCAACATCATGCCCAAGCTATTGGTGGAATGGTGATAAATATTTAGGTCCTGCAGTTCTTTTACAGGCATATAGATGGATAGTTGATAGCAGAGATGAGGAAAGAAATTCCAGACTAAAAAAAGTAGCAGATGAGCTTAAACTTTATAGGTGTCATACAATTATGAACTGTACTAGTGCTTGTCCTAAAGGTTTAAATCCCGCAAAAGCTATTGCTGAAATAAAAAAGATGTTAGCAACTGCCAATATTTAAACAATAGACTAATAAGAGTTTTTAATCTAAAACACCTTATTCATGAAATTAATTGAACATTTCGTTGGTGGAAAAATAATTCCTGGCACTTCAAATAAAAAAGGCAAAGTTTTTAATCCGGCTACAGGTGAACAAGAAAAAGAAGTAAGGTTAGGCTCTAAAGATGATCTGGATAAAGCAGTTTTAATTGCTAGAGAGGCCTTTGAAGAATGGTCTTTAAAACCTCCACTCCAAAGAGCCAGAATAATGTTCAAATTTAAGGAGCTTATAGAAAAAAATTCAGATGAGTTAACAAAACTAATTGTTTCAGAACATGGAAAGGTTTATGAGGATGCAAAAGGTTCTCTTACTAGAGGTTTAGAAATTGTAGAATTTGCGTGCGGTATTCCTCATTTGCTTAAAGGAGAATTTTCAGAAAATGTTGGAACCAACGTTGATAGTTGGTCTATGAGACAGCCTTTAGGAGTTGTTGCTGGTATCACACCATTTAATTTTCCCGCAATGGTCCCTATGTGGATGTTTCCAATAGCAATTGCTTGTGGAAATACTTTTATTTTAAAACCATCCGAAAAAGATCCATCATGCTCGATTAAGTTAGCTGAATTATTAAAAGAAGCTGGACTTCCTGATGGAGTTTTTAATGTTGTAAATGGTGATAAAGAAGCGGTTGATGCAATTTTAACAAACAAAGACATTAAAGCAGTAAGTTTTGTTGGTTCCACTCCTATTGCTAAATACATTTATGAAAACTCAGCTAAAAATGAAAAAAGAGTTCAAGCACTTGGTGGTGCAAAAAATCATTTAGTTGTTATGCCTGATTGTGACTTGGATGGTGCAGTAAATGGCTTAATGGGGGCTGCTTATGGGTCTGCTGGAGAACGATGTATGGCTCAATCGGTTGCAGTTGCAGTGGGTGATATAGGAGATGAATTAGTGTCAAGATTATCAAAAAAGGCTGAAGCTTTAAAAGTTGGTCCTGGGATGGACAAGGACTCTGAGATGGGCCCATTAGTTACAAAAGAACATCTTGAAAAAGTAAAAAGTTATGTAGACCTGGGTGAGAAAGAAGGTGCAAAATTAATAGTTGATGGAAGAAATTTAAAATTACAAGGATATGAGAATGGTTTCTATATTGGTGGCTGTTTGTTTGATCATGTTAAAAAAGATATGAGAATTTATAAGGAAGAAATTTTTGGGCCTGTTTTATCTGTTGTGAGAGTTAAAACTTTCGAAGAAGCAGTAAAATTAATCAATGATCATGAATATGGGAATGGAGTAAGTATTTACACTAGGGATGGTGATGCCGGAAGAACTTTTGCGAGTAAAATTCAAGTAGGTATGGTTGGTATTAATGTGCCTATTCCTGTGCCGATGGCTTTTCATAGTTTTGGCGGATGGAAAAGATCTTTATTTGGCGATAGTGCAATGCATGGCATGGAAGGAATTAAATTTTATACAAAATTAAAAACAATAACATCTAGATGGCCTTCAGGTATTCGGTCTAATGCCGAATTTGTGATGCCAATAATGAAATAAAAAATGAGTAAAATATCTTTAATTGGAGCAGGACAAATTGGTGGAACTCTTGCACATTTAATAGGAACAAAAGAACTAGTTAATGAAGTGGTTTTATTTGATGTGGCTAGTGGTATTGCTAAAGGAAAGGCATTAGACATTGCACAATCTTCATCTGTAGATGGATTTAACGTCAGGTTTTCTGGAACTGATAATTATGAGGATATAAAAAATTCAGACGTAATTATAATTACTGCAGGTGTCCCAAGAAAACCTGGAATGAGCCGCGATGATCTTCTTGGGATTAATTTAAAAATTATTAAACAGGTTGCTGAGGGGGTAAAGAAAAACGCTCCAAATGCCTTTGTGATTTGTATCACTAATCCTTTAGATGTTATGGTTATGGCATTCCAAAAATTTTCAGGTTTGTCATCAAATAAAGTTGTTGGTATGGCAGGTATTTTAGATAGTTCAAGATTTAAATTATTTTTATCACTAGAATTAAATGTGCCTGTAAGAGAAATTGAGGCAATGGTTATGGGTGGTCATGGTGACACCATGGTTCCTATGCCAAGATTTACAAAAATTTCAGGTAAACCATTACTCGAGTTTGTAAAGGATGGAAAGATCTCTTTAGAAAGAATTGAGGAAATTAATCAAAGAACACGAGATGGTGGTGCAGAAATAGTCAAATATTTAGAAAAAGGATCAGCCTTTTACTTCAGGTGTTCAAATGGCAGAAGCATATTTGAATGATCAGAAAAAATTATTACCTTGCGCTGTACAATTAAATGGAGAATACGGTGTGCAAAATGTTTATGCAGGTGTTCCTGTTGTAATTGGAAAAGATGGTGTAGAAAAAATTCAAGAGATTGATTTAGATGAAAAAGAAAAAAAAGAATTCATGCATTCAATAGATGCTGTAAAAGCACTGTGGGAAGCCGCGTCTAAAATAGATCCTGATTTATCTAAACAATAAATGAATATTCACGAGCATCAAGCGAAGCAAATATTAAAAAAATATGGAGCTGTAGTTCCTAAAGGGGTATTTGCACTCAGTGTTGATGAGCTTATTGAAAAAGCAAAAGTATTAAAAACTGATAAATATGTTCTTAAAGCCCAAATTCATGCTGGTGGTAGAGGAAAAGCAGGTGGTGTAAAAATTTTAAACTCAATGGAGGAACTTACAATAGCGGCCAAAGAATTACTTGGAAAAACACTAATAACTCATCAAACTGGTCCTGAAGGTAGAGAGGTAAAAAGATTATACGTTGAGGAATCTTCAAACATAGATAAAGAGTTTTATTTATCGTGTCTAGTTGATAGAGCA
>LULJ01000967.1_pt1 | contig 14386 bp, 18 predicted proteins | sample 728171 | NCBI WGS metagenome assembly LULJ01 (sample SAMN03860292, study PRJNA289734) | marine metagenome | biome: seawater column; feature: ocean; material: water; isolation source: Red Sea water column Station 169 - depth 25m | place: Saudi Arabia: Red Sea | collected 2011-10-15 | depth 25 m
GGAGTTCATGGTAATCCCACCTGGAAGGCCTCCAAATGTATTATAACAATAATTTTTTCTAATCTACAATAAAGTTAATTATTTTTTTTCTCTAAATTCATGTGCTTTGTAAACACCTAGGACGTGCATATCTTCACAGTGGAAAGCAAGCTCTTCTAGTGAATTTTTTATTTTTTTATCATCCAAATGTCCGTCAATATCACATAAGAAAAAGAATGACGAAAATGAATTTTTTTCTGGGAAACTTTGAAGTTTCGTCATATTCACTCCATTAATAGCAAAACCGGACAAAGCAGAATACAAAGCTGCTGGCCTCTCTCTAAGTTTAAATAATAATGATGTAATGAAATTATTTTTATCAATTTCTGGCTGAATTATATCTTTACCCATTATTAGAAATCTTGTGTAGTTATCATTCACATCCTGAATATTTTCTTGTAAAATTTCTAAATCATAAATTTTAGCACTTAATTTTGATGCAATTGCAGCTTTTGTTTTATCTTTTTCTTCTGAAATATATTTTGCAGAACCTGCAGTATCAGCTCTTACATTGGCAGAAAATTTATTTTTTTTAATAAATTCTGAAGCTTGACTTAATGCTTGAGCATGGGAATAAACATTTTTAATATCTTTTAATTTTGATCCTTTTATACCAATTAAATTATGATTGATTGGGAAAAAAAACTCTTCATAAATATTTAACCTATGTTTAAAAATTAAATATTCTACTCCAATGTTTCCTGTAGTTTTGTTGGACTCTGGTATGATTGCTCTAATATTGCTATCTTTATGTGCTTTTTCAAAACATTCATCGAAAGTTTTGCAAGGAATAGTCTCTATATTCGGAAACATATGTTTTGCACAACTTTCACTATAACTTCCAGCAATTCCTTGGTAAACAATCTTCATTTTGTTATTTATTCAATAAATTTGTGTATTCTTCTAGATCTTTTTTAGTATCAATTCCAGAGGAAAAATAATTTGCCAATAGCACATCGATTTTCATATTATTATCGATTGCTCTTAGTTGTTCTAGTCTTTCTTTGATTTCATTTTCACTTTTTTTCAAATTAACAAACTTTTTTAAAGCTGAATACTTAAATAAGTATATACCAAAATGCTGGTATATATTGTTATAACTGTCTTCTTTAATTACTCTATGAAAATTCAAAGCTTCTGATATTGAGTTATCAGATATTTTATTTTTTGTAATAACTTTTACAATATTTTCATTATCATAATCTTCATTTTTCTCAATGTTGTATGCTAATGTTGAAATATTTAAGCTTTTTTCCTTTGCTAGCTTATTTAAATTTTTAATATCTAAAGGATTGATCATTGGTTCATCACCTTGGATGTTCATAATAAAATCTATATCTTTTAAATTTAATTTTTGAGAGGCTTCAAATACTCTATCCGTCCCAGTTGTGTGATTTATATCTGTCATTATAAATTTACCTCCATTTTTTCTTACTTCTGAGGCAATTTCCTTGTCGCATGTTGCAACATAAACCTCTCCAATTTGGCTTTCTATAGCTTTTTCATATACATGCATAATTAGAGTTTTATTATTAATTTTTATTAATGGCTTTTGGGGGAGTCTTGTTGCTGCTAATCTTGATGGAATTATTATAATTGAATTACTCATATATTCATATTTTATGCGTCTTTGAGACGCAAATTTATAAATTAAATTTCGTATAAATTTTGTTTAACATGTTATACGACCATAATAAAAAGAAAACATGGATTCATTTGAAATAAACAAAATTATTGCAGCTGTTCTTCTTATTGCACTACTTGTAATTGGAATTGGGAAAATTTCAGATATCGCTTTCCATGTTGATAAGCCAGAAAAATCGGCTTACAAAGTAGATATTCAAGAAAGCAGTCAAATTTCAAGTTCAACGGCAGAAAAAATTGAGGAAAAGGTTGATATTGCTGCATTGCTTGCATTAGGAGATATTTCTCATGGAGAGAAAGTTTTTAAAAAATGTTCTGCTTGCCATTTAGTAAATAAAGGTGGAGAGAATAAAATCGGACCAGCATTGTATGGTGTAATAGGAAGAAAAGTTGCATCAAAGCAAGATTATAAGTATTCAAAAGCAATGGCAGCATATGACAAAGATTGGACATTTGAAGAGATGAATGGTTACTTAAAAAAACCTCAAAGTTATATTAAGGGGACTAAGATGGCATTTGCTGGATTAAGAAAAGAAAAAGACAGAGCATCAGTTATTTTGTATCTCAACCAAAATTCAGATAAACCACTACCTCTACCTTAATTTTCCAAAACAATACAATAGAATACTTTTTTGAACATGAACTCTGTTCAATGCCTGTTGCCAAACATGGGAATTTTTTCCTAAAAATACTTCATCCTCCACTTCGTCTCCTCTTGGCAAACAATGCAAAAAAATACAATTTTTTTTTGCGTAATTAAATATCTCTTTTTTAATTTTAAATTTTTTAAACTGTTGTTTTTTTCTTTTTTTGTTCACTTTGTCATTGAGAGATATTACTTTATCAGAAAAAATTACATCTGCATCCAAAGCTGCTTTTTTTGGGTCATGATAGATAAAAATTTTTTTCTTATTTTTGCTTACCCAATCTTTAACTTTCTTACTTGGTGCGAATTTTTTTGGACATCCAATATTTAATGTAAAAGAAAACTTAACAGATGCTGCAATTAAACTATCCAAAACATTATTGGAGTCTCCTATCCAACAAATTTTTAATTTTGTTATTGGTTTTTTTTTTATTTCCTCAACAGTAAAAATATCTGATAACACTTGAGTTGGATGAGATGATGGACTTAAACCATTTATTATTGGGATAGTTAAATGCTTTTGAAAATCATCAATTTTTTTATCATCATCAGTTCTCAACATGAAACCATCACCATATGTAGATAGAATTTTAGCGGTATCAGCAATCGTCTCACCACCTTGTCCAAGATGGAGTTCGTTAGATCTGAGTGTCAGTGTTCCACCTCCAAGCTGTTTAATGGCTAAATAAAAGCTTATTCTTGTTCTTGAACTAGCTTTTTCAAACATTTGTACCAGCATTTTACCTTTAAGAGGCGATCCTTTGTCTGGCTCTAAAATATTTAATTTTTTTCTTTGTTTTTTTCTTTGTTTTGCATCAACAATTATTTTTCTAAGATCTTTACTTGGAATATCTTTTAAATTTATAAAGTGTTTCATTTTATTTGGTTACAAACTTTTTCAATAATTTTTAAAGCTATATCAATTTCTCTTTTCGTTACATTTAATGGAGGTAAAATTCTTATGACATTTTCAGCTGCTCTAATAGTCAATAATTTATTTTCCATTAATTTTTTTATAAACTCAGTTTGATCCTTAAAGAGTTGTAAACCAATTAATAGCCCCACACCTCTTACTTCTTTGATTACTTTAGGATATTTAATTTTTATTTTATTAAGTTCATTAATAAAATATTTTGACAATTTGTTTACATTCAATAATAAATTCTTATTTATTTGATCTAAAACAGCATTACCTACTGCCATTGCAAGAGGATTTCCACCAAATGTTGAGCCGTGCGTACCTGGCACCATAGCTTTAGCAACTTTCTTTGTCATCAGGACTGCACCAATAGGAAAACCACCTCCAATTCCTTTTGCTATGGGGACTATATCAGGTTTAACCTTTGAGTATTCAAAAGCAAAAAATTTTCCTGATCTTCCAATGCCGCACTGAACCTCATCAAGAATTAAAAGTATTTTTTTTTGATTGCATATTTTTCTAATAGCTTTTATGCACCAATTTGGAATTACTTTAATACCTCCTTCACCCATGACTGTTTCAATCATAATAGCTGCTGTATTTCTTTTAATTAATTTTTTAAGTTTTTTGTGATCACCAAATTCAAAATGATCAAAACCTGGAACTTTTGGCCCAAAACCTTCTGTCATTTTTTTTGAACCGCTTGCATGTATTGCTGCAATTGTTCTGCCATGAAAAGAATTTTTAATACAAATAATTCTATTTTTGTGCTTCTTGTTTATCGAATAAAAGTATCTCCTAGCAACTTTGATAGCCGTTTCAGTTGCTTCAGCACCACTATTTTGAAAAATTATTGCGTCTGCAAAAGTTTTTTTTACTAATTTTTTGGCTAGTTTTTCGCCCTCTGGAATTCTGAATGCATTTGATACGTGCCAAAGTTTTTTTGATTGTTTGTTAATTGCGCTTATGAGCTTTTTGTTGGCATGTCCAAGAGAATTTACCGCAATACCCTGAACAAAATCTAAATACTTATTTCCATCTGCTGTTATAAGAAAGCTCCCCTTTCCTCTTATAAATGATAAATTTTTTCTTTTGTAGTTAGGTGCTAAAGCGCTCATATTTACTTATAATTTTTTTTAGTTTTATTTACAGTTTATTTTGCAACCTCAAGTATTAAAATTAATTTAATTGTTGAAAAATAATAAAAAAAACTTGTTTTAGAATAAATAATGCAACATGATGTTGCCTTATATATTAAATATACTAAATGTAGTATCATTAATGAGTTGGACACAAGAAAAAGTAAATAAATTAAAAGAGCTTTGGGGCAAGGGTAGCACGGCTAGTCAAATTGCAGAAATTATTGGGGGTGTTTCTAGAAATGCAGTAATTGGTAAAGCTCATAGACTTAATTTATCACAAAAAATCAAAACAAGGTCATCTATTCATCAAGCCAAAACTTTAACAAAACAGAATTTAACTGAGACAAAGTTTAAAGGCAGAAGAAGTAAATTTAAATCCTTAATTTTAGATAAAAATTTTGAACCTGCTAAGAATTTAACCTTGGAGGAATTGACAGAGGATACATGTAAATACATGGAGGGAAATCCTAACGAAAAAGAAGCTAGATTTTGTGGGAGAAAAAACGTTGAAAAATTCTCTTATTGTCCGTTGCACTTGATGATCGTTTTTCAACCCAAAGGGAAGAAAGAAGATGTTATCGATAAAAATGAGGATGTACCGAAATTTATAGCAAAAAAAATTAAATCTGCCTAATCCAATAATTTTTTTTTTGCTTTTTCATATTCTTCATCTGTTAAAATTCCTTTTTTGTTTAACTCTTCTAATTTAAGAATTTCATCAGATAAATTATTGCTATCTTTTTTATCCGAAACCTCAACGTCGTAATGAGCATCATCATTTGAATCACTGACATTTATATTTCTTCTTGCTTCGATTCCCATGCTTATTGGTTTTGCGGATATATAAACGACTAATAAAAGAAGTATTATGCAAATACCAATAACAATATAACTAATCATTTTATTTTTTCACTTCTTTTTCTAAGGAGTATTGTCCACCAGTTCTCCAATTGTAACTATATTTATTAATTTCATCTTCAAAAATTTTTTTTGCAGGCAATCCTAAATCATTGTTCGTTTTATAATTATTAGATTTGATATTATCATATTTTAATAATTTAAGCTGATCTTCTGTTATTAAGGGTTTAGGAAGATTTTGTAAAATTTTAGCAGATACTTTAGCAAGCGGCAAAGGTAATGGAAATAATAATCTTTTTTTGTCAATTGAATTTAGTAATTTCTCAATAATTTCTCTAAATGTTAAAACTTCAGGTCCAACACATTCTAGAACTAAATTCTGATTTTTACCTATAATTATTTCAAATAAAATATCTACAAGATCACTTACGTGCATTGGACAAAATTTTGTTAGACCTTTATAGTAAAGAGGCATAACAGGTAGTGCACTTAATAAACTCATAAATTTAGTGGTAAATTTATCATCTACAGAATATACAATGGATGGTTTGATTATAATTGAATTTTTGAAATTTTTAATTACTTTTTTTTCCCCATCAATTTTACTTAAAGCATAATTACTATCTAATGCTTTTTCTATTCCCAATGCAGATAAATGTATAAATTTTTCGATATTGTTTTCACTTGCTAATTTAGATAGCATATCTGGTAAAACAGTATGAATGGTCTTAAATGAGTATTGTTTTTTTTCAAAGAGTATGCCTATCAAGTTAATGCAGACTGAGCATCTTTTCATTAATTCATCTAATTTGCCTATATTAAAATTCTTTAATTCTACCAATTCAAGATATCCTGGATTTGCTTGAGTCTTCAATATATATCCAGCACGATGAATATTCCTCGTTACCGCTATTATTTTATAGTTATTTTTTGTCAGCTTTCTTATCAGATTTCTGCCGATTTGACCTGTGGCACCGAAAAGTAGAATTTCTTTTTGATTCATATATATATTCTATCAAATGAATATAGATATTAAATTACACAACGAGGATTTGCCAGATCAATTAGATCTTAGTGACAAAATAGCAGTAGATTGTGAATTTATGGGACTTAATGTCGAAAGAGATAATCTTTGTTTAGTGCAGATTTCAAATGGTAAGAATGATGCGCATATTGTAAAGCTTAATAGAAACACTTACAAAGCACCGAATTTAATAAAAGTGCTTAATGATAAAAAAATTAACAAAATTTTTCATTATGCAAGAGCGGATTTATTATTTATAAAAAAATATCTTAAAACAGACGTACAAAATATAAATTGTACAAAAATAATGAGTAAACTTGCAAGAAGTTATAGCGACAAACATGGTCTGAAAGATTTAATTAAAGAGTTTACTGGAAATGATATAAACAAAAATCTTCAGTCATCTGATTTTGGAGGCGAATTATCAGAAAAACAATTACAATACTGCGCAAAAGATGTTATTTTTCTGCATAAAATTTATGAAAGATTAATTAATATTCTTATTAGAGAAAAAAGAGAAAACTTATATTACGACTCTATTAAATTTATTTACAGTAGAGTCAATTTAGATTTAGCATCATTTACATCAGATATCTGGTCACATTAAAATGAAAAAAAAAGACAGTAGAGCAGTTGCACAAGGCGTAATACAATTTGAAATAAATGCTTTAAAAAATTTAAAAAAAAATATAACAAAATCTTTTCAAAAAATAGTCGACGTTATTCTCTCATGCAAGGATGGTAAAATAATTATCTCTGGTGTTGGCAAAAGTGGAATAATTGGAAAAAAGTTATTAAATATGTAACTAGAAATAAAAATATAAAATTAATTGGTATTACATCTAAGAAAGACTCAATTCTATACAGAAATTCAGATGTTGCATTTTTAATGCCAAATATAAAAGAAGCTGGATTAGAAAATATAGTTCCAACCTCTTCTACAACTGCACAGTTGGCCTTGGGTGATGCTATTGCGATTGCATGCATGAAAGTTAAAAATTTCACAAAATTTGATTTTAAAAAAATTCATCCGAGTGGAACTTTATCTGTAAAATTGAAAACTGTTGGAGACTTAATGACTAAAAGAAATAAACTTCCAATTGTTAAGGATAATATTAATATGAAAAAAGCCATAAAAGTTATTAATAATAAAAACCTAGGTGTTTTAATAATTGTTAAAGGTAATGGGCATACTTCCGGATTAATTACAGATGGTGATATTAAAAGAATTGCTCAAAAGTATTCTGATTTTGAAAGTTTAGAATTAAAAAAAGTTATGAAAAAAAATCCAATTAGTGTAAATGAAAATACACTAGCAACATCTGCATTATCATTGATGAATTCAAAAAAAATTACTTCTTTGTGTGTGCATAAAAAAAATAAAATGAATAGAACAATTGGTTTGGTTCATATGCATGATATTTTGAATTCAAATATTAATTAATGTCGATAAAATCTTTATTACAAATTATATTGATTCTGTTAATCTTTATAATCATTGGTGGTGTTTATTTTATATATTTCTACTCAGATCCAAAGAAAAAGATGGGATTATCAGAGGTTAATGGAAATTTAAATATATCGGTTGATAAAGTAATATTAGAAGACAACGAGGCAACTGATAAAAATGATCTAACAATAAGTAAGGTCGAAGATTTAAAAAAAGTAAATGATGATAAAAAAATCACAAAAGAAAAACAAAAATATAAGAAATTTGAGAATTTAACCAGACAAATTCAATACATTACATCACATAGTAATGGAGATGTATTTAAAATATTAGCAGATACAGGAAAAACAAACTTAAAGAATAGAAATTTACTAGATCTTGAAAATGTTAAAGGTTCAATAATATCATCGGAAAGGCCTGATATATACATATCCTCAAAATTTGCTGAATATAATTATTCTGACCAAAATTCAAAATTTTATGATGATGTAGTAATTAAATACAATGATCAAGTTATAAAATGTGATAACTTAGATTTAAAAATAAGTGATAATATTGCTATAGCTTATAATAATGTAATATTACAAAATAGAAATTCATTAATGAAAGCTGAAAAAATAACTATGAACATCTTAACTAAAGATATAAGTATTAATTCGGATGAAGAAATTGAAATAACAAAAAATTAATGGCTGTAATAAAAAAATTTAAAATTAAAAGTTACGAAAAAGTTCAACCAATTATTGAATTAAAAAATATATCTGTTTTTTATAATAAAAGACAAATTATAGAAAATTTAAGTTTGAATATAAATAAACAAGAAATTTTAGGAATGCTAGGTCCAAATGGTGTGGGAAAATCTACAATATTTAACTTAATTACAGGATTAAAAGATCCAAATTTTGGGGAAATAATTATCAATGGTGTAAATGCAACTAAATTACCAATAAATGAAAGATTTACAAAATTCAAACTGGGTTTAGTTCCTCAATATGGTGGGCTAATTCATGATTTATCCTTAATTGATAATCTAAAATTAGTATCAGAAATTCATATAAAAGAAAAAGAATTAAGAGATCATAAAATAAATAAGATTATAACACAGTTTGAATTTGAATCTTTATTGATGATTAAGGCAAAAAATTTATCAGGAGGTCAGAAAAAAAAATTAGTGATTGCGATGTCATTAATGAATGATCCAAAAATTTTATTACTTGATGAACCATTTGCTGCATTAGATATTTTAACAATAAAGATGCTACAAGAGATTATTATCAATTTGCAAGCATCTGAAGAAATTTCTATAGTCGTTTGTGATCACCAAGCTAGAGATCTTTTAAATTGTGTTGATAGAGCTATCATTCTATCAAATGGAAAAATAATAGCATCTGGTAGTCCAAAAGAAGTAATAAGCGATGAAGATGCAAAAACCCACTATTTTGGAGATGAATTTAATATAAGTTAATTCATCAATGAAAAGTTACATTCAAATTAAGAACAAAATTTTAAAATTTGATAAAGTAATTAAAGTTAGTGGAGATAAAAGTATATCAATCAGATGTGTTCTTTTAGCATCTCAAGCCATTGGTAAATCAAAAATCTATAATCTACTAGAATCTGAGGATGTAATAAACACATTAAAATCAATAAAAAAACTGGGAATAAATTATAAAAAAATTAAAAATTATTATGAAATAAGCGGATTTGGTTTAAGCGGTTTTAATACTAAAAATAAAATAATATTAGATGCGGGAAACTCTGGAACTTTTGCAAGATTAGTACTCGGTTTATTGGTTGACTCAGAAAATGAAATAACAATTACTGGTGATAAAAGTCTTTCTAGACGAGATTTTTCTAGAGTTACAAGTCCACTAAAGATATTTGGTGCAATTTTAAAATCAAAAGAAAATCAATTACCAGTCAAAATAAGAGGATCAAAGTTTTTAAGGCCAATTGAATATTTTGAAAAACTGGGTAGCGCTCAATGTAAAAGTTCAGTCATTTTAGCTGCTTTGAAAACTCCAGGTATAACTAAAATTAAAGCTAAAAAGTCAAGAAACCATACCGAACTTCTTTTAAAGAGTCTAAAACTACCAATTCAAACATCATCTTCTAAATATTATGACTATATTAAAATTAAGGGTCAAAATAATTTTGGTAGTTTTAATTATTCAGTTCCAGGAGATATTAGTTCTTGTTCTTTTTTTTTAGTTTTAACATTGTTATCAAACAATTCAAAGTTAACAATTAAAAATATTAATATAAATAAATCTAGAATAGGAATTTTAAAAATTCTTAATAAAATGAATGCGAATATCTTATCAAAAAATAAAAAAATTTATAAAGGTGAGACTATTTCAAATTTAATAGTGAAGAGCAAAAGTAATTTAAAAAGTATAAATTGTCCAAAAAATTTAAACAGCTCAGCGATAGATGAATTTCTAATAATTTTTTTGGCAGCTGCTAAGGCTAAAGGAGTTTCTACTTTTAGAAATTTAGACGAACTTAATAAAAAAGAAAGCCCAAGGCTAGATATTGGAATAAAATTTCTTAAAATGATTGGCGTGAAGGTAATTAGAATTAAAAATGATATTAAAATATATGGCAATCCTAATTTAAAACTAAGTGGTCAATATGTGATGAAAAATTTTAGAAAAGACCATAGAGTGTTTATGATGTCATGTATAGCAGCTTTAACTTTAGGAGGAAAATGGAAAATATATGATAAAGATTCCATTAATTCCTCTTTTCCAAAATTTGTTAAAATTTTAAAAAAATTAGGAGCAAAAATAAATTGAGAAAAGTAACCAAAAGAATTGAATTTAAAATTGCAGCAGATGGAAGTAGTGCATCTGGAAAAACAACAGGGGGTAAACTAATTGCAAAAAAATTAAATATGAAATTTCTTTCAAGTGGTAAACTATATAGGTTTTGTGCTCTTAAAGCTTTGGAAAATAAAAATAAATATAATTTAAAATTTATTAATAAAATTGCCAATTCAATTACTTTAAAGAAATTAGATAATAAAGAACTCTATAGTCCTGAGGTAGCAAGATTATCTTCAATAATTGCAAAAAAACCTTATGTCAGAAAAGCATTAAAAAGTTTTCAAAAAAATTTTATTAAAAAACATAAGTTAGTTGTTGTTGAGGGAAGAGATATCGGTTCAAAAATAATGCCAAATGCTGACCTAAAACTTTTCTTCACGTGTTCTACAAAAGAAAAAGCAAAAAGAAGACTTAAAGAGTTTAAACATTTAAATAAAAAGATAACTTTAAAAGAAGTAGAAAAAGCCTTGATTCTAAGGGATAAAGAAGACACTAAAAGAAAAATAAGTCCCTTGATTATGACAAAAAATGCTGTATTAGTCGACACCACTAAATTAACAATTAAGCAAATGGATGCAAAACTTGCTAATTTAGTGAAGAGTTCGATTAAAAAAAAATATGGAAATTTATAAAGATCTAAAAACGCAAAAAAATCAGGATTTTGAAAAACTATTAAATTCTCAATTATCAAAAAATAAGATTGAGGAAGGAAAAATAATTGATGGTAAAATTACAAAGATTACCGAAAAATATGTATTTATATTTATAGCTGGATTAAAAAGTGAACCAATCATTGATGTAAATGAGCTTAAAATGATAGGTTTTAAAGACAAGATCATTGTGGGTGAAACTATACCAGTTTTACTAGAAAAAATAGAAGACAAAAATGGAGAAGTTTTAGTATCAGCTTTGAAGGCACAAAAAATAAAAGGTTGGTATGAACTTGAAAAAGCATATGAAGATAATGAGTCTATTTTAGGAAAGATAACAAGCAAATGTAAAGGTGGTGTAATTGTTGAACATACTAAAACTGGATCTCTTATGTTTTGTCCTGGATCTCAAATAAGCGACAAACCCTTAAAAAATATAGATCATTTAATTGGAGTGGAGCAAAAGTTTGCAATCATTAAATTAGATAAAATCAGAGGGAATGCATGTGTATCTAGAAGACAGATAGTTTCCTCAAACAAAAGAGAGGATAAAGCAAAGATTATTGAAAAGTTTAAAGTAGGAGATGTTATTAAAGATGCTGTTGTAAAAGGTTATTCATCTTTTGGCTGTTTTTTTGAAGTAAATAATGAAATTGATGTATTAGTGCATCTACAAGAAATATCTTACTCAAGAGTTAATCACCCAGATGAAATTTTCAATATTGGGGAAAAACATGATTTAAAAGTAATATCTGTAGATAAAGAAAAATTACAAATTGGTTGTTCAATAAAACAACTCTCCCCAGATCCATTTGAGCATATATCAAATTACGAAATAGGAAAAAAATATAAAGTTAAAGTTGATAAAATTACCGATTACGGTTGCTTTTGTTCATTAGAACCTGGTCTAAGTACTTTGCTACATAGTAGTGAAATGAGCTGGACGAAGAGAAATATTGTTCCAAAAAAGTTATTTAAAATAGGAGATATGATTGATTGTGTTATAACCGAAATTGATAAAGATAAAAGGCGTATTGCAATATCACATAAACTAACAATTGAAAATCCATACCAAGCATTAATAGACAAGTTTCCTGAAGGAAGTGAGGTCAATGGTACGGTTTCAAGTGCAAATGAATATGCATTATATGTAAAACTTGATCAATTTGATATTGATGGTTTTCTGCACGCTAATGATCTTAGCTATACAAATAATCCAGAGGATGAATTAAAAAAATATAAAAAAGGGGATAATATAAATGTTAAAATCCTTGAAATTAAAAAAGATGATCAGAAAGTAAGAGTTGGATTAAAACAACTTTCTAAAGACCCATTCGACTGGTTCAAAGACAAAAAAATAAATGATATAATCACCGTGCAAGTTATATCCTCAGACAACAAAGGTTTAGTTGTTAAACCAGAATCCTGTGAGTTAGATTTCTTGATAAAAAAATCTAACATAGCTGTAAATGCAGCTGATGCCAGACCTTCAAGATTTGTGGGAGGTGAGAGAATAGATGCTGCAATTTCTGAATTAAATTTTGAAAAAAGGAAAGTAAATTTAAGTATTAAGTTACTTGAAGAATTACAAAATAAAGAAGCTGTCTCTAAATTCTCAAGTCCATTAAGTGGTAAAAATTTACCATTTTCATCTTTGTCTGAGAAACTTGGAGATAAAAAAAAAAAAGATGAAGAGTAAATAATTGGCTACAAGAAAATCAGAGCTATTAAAACAATTTTCAAATAATTACCCGAACTTTTTAAAAAAAGATTTAAATAAACTAATTTCTATATTTTTGTCAGAAATAAAAAATTCGTTAAAAAGACATGAAAGGGTAGAATTAAGAGATGTTTTTTCTTTAGAACCTAAACTACAAAAAGCAAGACTAGCTCGAAATCCAAAAACTAATGAAAAAATATATGTTAATGAAAAATACACTATACTATTTAAAACATCAAAATTTTGGTCAAAAAAAATAAATGAATGAAAATAAAATATTTGTTGCTTGTGACTCTAATAATATTAATAAAATAAAAAGAATTATAAGAGATTCTAAAAGTGACAAAGTTTTTACTGGATATAAATTTGGTTTAGAGTTTATTAATTCAAAAAATGGAAGGAAATTTATCTCAAATTTAAAAAATGAGATCATATTTGGCGATTATAAAATACACGATATTCCAAACACATGTGCTGCAACTATTAAATCTGTTAGGGACCTAAAATTTAATTATATAACAATACATATTAGCTCTGGCTTAAATGCGCTTAAAGCAGCAAAAAAATTTTCAGGCAAAACGAAACTAGTTGGTGTTACAATTTTAACATCATTAGATAATGACGCATTAAAAGAAATTGGATTTAACATGGACGTGAAAAGATTAGTGCTACATCAAGCAAAATTAGCAAGAAAAGCAAATTTAGATGCTATCGTATGTAGCGCTCAAGAAGTTAAAATAGTAAAAAAAATATTTAAAAAAGAAATTATAACACCTGGAATAAGATTTAATTACAAGGTAAATGATCAAAAAAGAACTTTAACTCCTAAACAAGCCTATAAAAATGGAGCAGACTGGCTAGTGATAGGTAGAAATATTACAAAAGGTAATGTAAAAAAAAATATTAAAAGGTTAATTGATCATTTAAATCAATGATTAAAGGAATAAAAATTTGTGGGGTCTCTGATCCTAAAACCTTAAATTATATCCTAAATCATCCTCTCCCTCCAAAATTTATAGGCTTTATTACAAATTATAGAAAAAGTAAAAGATTTGTGGAGTATGAAAAATTAAGGGCTTTAATTAATGTTGATAAAAAAAAAGTAAATTTTACTTCTGTGCTTGTGGATCCAAACAATGAGATTTTAGAAAAGATTAAAGATTTAAATTTTGACTATTATCAACTTTACGATGTAGATCCTGAAAAAACCGAAGAAATTAAATCAAAATATAAAATAAAAATAATATCTGCAATTACAGTTTCTAGTAAACATGATGTAATTAAATATAAAGACTATTCACATATATCAGATATAATTTTATTTGACTCAAAAGGTTACCACAAATCTGAAAGTTTTGATCATAGTCTACTAAATGAAGTGCCTGATGAGTTGGATAAAATGATTGCAGGAAATATCCAAATAGATGATATTCCTAGTTTTAAAAATAAAAACTTTATGATTGATC
>LULJ01000530.1_pt1 | contig 14357 bp, 16 predicted proteins | sample 728171 | NCBI WGS metagenome assembly LULJ01 (sample SAMN03860292, study PRJNA289734) | marine metagenome | biome: seawater column; feature: ocean; material: water; isolation source: Red Sea water column Station 169 - depth 25m | place: Saudi Arabia: Red Sea | collected 2011-10-15 | depth 25 m
ATCCATAAAGTAGCAGCTACAATTTTAGGTGCTGAAAGCTGTAATGGATGGACTTATTGGCATTATAACTTGAATGGAAACGCAGTTCCTATCGATCATTTGAGGCAAAGGTTGATCTCTAATAGCTAGTTTTTATATATTTTCCCAAGATAGCCCTCTAAAAACTTTTTGTTTTTTACTAATCTTTTTAAAAAAATATTTCTTAATAATGTTGTTAAAGGATTAGACAAATGAAAAGCGAATTGATTTAATTTTGAGCGATTATTTACCATCTTTATTTTATCAACTCTATTTCTAAAAAAATTACTCTCAGTATTATTCTCTATATTCTCAAACAATTCATATGCACCTTCTATTGATTGTGATGCACCTTGAGCAAATGATGGTAAAAAAGCAAAAAAAGCATCTCCTATTAGATGAATGTTATTATTATTAACCTCAAAAAAATCGTGACTTACAAATACTGGGTATATCTTTAAATCATTAACACTATCAAAAAATTCCTTATTTAAGTGCGGAACTTTTTCTAAAATTTTTCTGATAAAATTATCATCTTTAAACAAAGAAAAATCTTTTTGCTCATCTCTTGAAAGCTTGAATTTCATTATAGCTATAAAGTTTAAATCACCATTAGGAGAGACCGGATAAATAACATAATGAAAATTTGAACCTAAAAACAATGAGATGTTTTTTTTATCAGCCATGTTTGAAGAACTTGGTATAATCCCTCTAATAGCTAACGTGTCATTAAATTTTGGTTCAATTTGATTTTTTGATAACAAATTTTTACACTTTGAAAAGACTCCATCTGAAATAATTAGATAATCAAATTCATAAATTTCATTATTTTCAAAAGAGATTTTAACGATTTGATCTTGTTGTTCTATCTTTGAAATAATGTGGTCAAATTTTATTTCTTTTTCTAAATCCTTTTTTAAAAAATTAATAAGTGATGATCTTTTAAGAGTGGTGTATTTACAATTTTCAGTATTAAACTCTGATATATTTAACTCACATATCTTATTAGAATCCTTAGCTGAGTAAAAATTAATTTTATCTGGATTAAATTTTTCACTGTTTTCTAATTTATCAAACTGAATTTTATTTAATAGTTTGATGCTGTTAACAGATAATTGAATACCGTAACCTTCTTTTAAATTGATTAAGGTATTTTTCTCAAAAATATTTACTTGATACTTTTTGTTTCTTTTAAATAAATTGGCAATAAATAGCCCTGAAATTCCAGCACCAATTATAGCTACTTTTTTCATTAATTTTTTTCTAAATATTTAACAACTTTCTTAGTGAATGATGGAAGCATATAATTATCTAATTTTCTTCTATCAAACCAGCAAGATGAAGGAAATCTTTTTGCATTTTTGAGATATTGAATTTTTATGTTCATATTCATGTTTGACATTTTATAATTAAGATTTTCACTAAAATTTTTTGGGTTAGATAGCTCTTCCATTGGAAAAATTGTTAAATTTTTAAGAAAACTAAATTTTGTGTTTTTTATAAGCAAATACCTTTGATTTTTTTTATAAACTTTAAGAATAAAATATTTTTCTTTATTCTTTTTTGTAATTTTAGCTAAATCAAAATCTTTCTTCTTAAAAGACTTACAATTTTTTGAGATTGGACATCCACTACATTCAGGATTTTTAGGTTTGCAAATAATTGCTCCCAATTCCATTAAAGCTTGTGCATAATCACTTGCTCTTGATGAAATTCCAAAAATAGATTTTTTTTCTATTAGATTGTCTTTTTGAATTTCCTTATCTTTTTTTAAATAAAGATATCTTTTTAAAACCCTTTCAATGTTTCCATCTAAGGGAATATAGGATTTATTAAAGGCAATAGCTAAGATTGCATTAGCAGTGTAATTGCCGATTCCAGGTAAAGATATTAAATCCTCATAATTATTTGGAATTTTTCCATGATATTTACTAATTATAATTTTAGCAGTTTTTTGTAAATTTCTTACTCTTGAATAATATCCAAGACCTTCCCATAATTTTATTAATTCATTTTCTTTAACTCTAGAGAGGTCCACAAGATTGGGTAATTTTTTTATAAATCTATTAAAAAAAGGAATAACAGTTACAACTTGTGTTTGTTGTAACATAAACTCACTTACCAATGTATAATAATGCTTTTTATATAAAGGTACTTTTTTTCGCCATGGTAAATTTCTTTTATTTAAATCATACCATTTAAGAATTTTTTTTGTTATGATCTTTTCTGTCATATGTATTTCAAAAATAATACTAAGCAGAGATTAAGATCCATTCAAGGCTTAAGATCTTTTAAAGACACCTTACCAACAAATATAAAAAAAGTTATTAACAAAAGAGGCCATATTTTTTCTGAAATACTTAATAATTGGAAATTTTTGGTAGGAGAAAGTCTCTTTAAAGTTTGTTTCCCAAAATCATTTAAAAATTCAAATAAATTTGGAGTTAGCACATTGCTAATTATGGTAAAGAGAGGTCATGAGATAGATTTAGAATACTCAAAGAAAGAAATCATGGATAGAGTAAATAATTTTTTTGAAAATACAGTTATTGAAAGAATTAAATTTACTACCTTTGAAGAGGAACGAAAGCAGGTAATCAACGACAAAATAGAGAAAAAAGCTGTGACAAGAAAAACATTCCATAAAAAAATTGAGAGTGTTACGAATGAAAAAATTAAAAAGTCCCTAATTGAACTAACTAAGGTATTCAGAGAAAAATGAAAAAAACTATATTATTAATTTTGATTATTTTAGGATTTTCTCTTAAGGTAAATGCTGATAATCGAATTGTTTCTGGACAAAACGATGCCAAGATAACAATTATTGCTTACGAGTCTCTGACTTGTAGTTTTTGTGCAGATTTTCATAACAAGATTTACCCATTGCTTAAAAAAGAATTTATTGATACCGGTTTGGTAAAAATAGAATTTAGGCACTTTCCATTAGATATTGTCGCTCTTAATGCATCAAAAATTTCACAGTGCAAAGAAGATCAAAGTTTAGAAATTATGACGAGTTTATATTCTGATCAGCAGGCTTGGATAAAAGGTAAAACAATAGAAGAGGCTAATGAAAACTTAAAAAAATTTGTTGAAAACAAAAATTTTAACTTAGATTTTGAAAAGTGCATAAGTGATAAAAAAATTGAAGATTTCGTTTTAAATGATCGAATCGAAGGCACTAAAAAATTTAAGGTAAATTCCACTCCTACGATTATAATTAATGGAAAAAAGTTTGAGAAAACTCTTAATTATAAAAATTTAAAAAAATCTCTAGAAAAGCTGATATAAGCTAATTAATGGAGTTTAAAAAAATCCAACTAAATGGGTTTAAGTCTTTTGCTGATAAAACCAATTTCCTAATCGAAGATGGTTTAACTGGTATAGTTGGACCTAACGGTTGTGGAAAATCAAACATTGTCGAGTCCATTAGATGGGTTATGGGCGAAACATCTGCAAAAAGTTTACGTGGCTCAGGAATGGAGGATGTAATTTTTTCTGGCACTTCAAATAAACCATCTAAAAATATTGCTGAGGTTTCTATAACGGTTAAAAATGATAGCGGTGAGGGACCTATTCAATATCGAGAAGTTAATGAGATTAATGTTAGAAGAAAAATTGAAAAAGATAAAGGATCCAAGTTTTACATTAATGATAAAGAAGTAAGAGCAAGGGATTCTCAAATGTTTTTTGCTGATTTATCCACTGGAGCTCATTCTCCATCGATGATTAGTCAAGGTAGAATTGGAGCACTAGTGACGGCTAAACCTACTGATAGAAGAGCAATTCTCGAAGAGGCAGCCGGTATTTCTGGTCTACATGTAAGACGACATGAAGCTGAATTAAGATTGGGTGCAGCTGAAAATAATCTTAAGAGAGCAGATGAATTAAGAAAACAGCAAGAAAGACAATTGGCAAATCTTCAAAAACAAGCGGAGGAGGCTTCCAAATATAAAAACATAACAGATGAAATAAAAAAAATTGAAGCTGGTCTTTACTATCTGAAATTAATAGAAATTGATAAAGAAATAACAATTGAAAATGAGATAAACAAAGAGGCCGAAGGTGAGGTTAGTGGATTTAATGAAAGAATCACAGAAATTGAAACGTTAATCAAACTAGAAACAGAAAAAGTTACTCCATTAAGAGAAAAAAATATTGAAAATTTGTCTAAAATCCAAAGATTAAATTTAGAACTTCAGAGTTTGGATAAAGAAAATACTAGGACACAAGAAGAGATTGAGAATATTAAAAAGTCATTAACAACACTTGATGAAGATGTTTCAAGAGAAAAAGGAATTATAATAGATGCTAATTCTAATGAGAAAAGACTCAAAGAGGAAAAAAGTGACCTAATAGAAGTTGATTCAAAATATTTTGAGACAGAAAAAAAATCAAATGACGATCTTGATAATTCAAAAAATAATTTAATTGATGAAATAGGAAAAATTAAAACTTTAATAAGTTCAAATCAAAATGATAGTGCATTAGATATTCTAAATGATCTTGAAAAAATTATTGATAGATATGCTGATAGCTATAGTAAAAATCAAAATATCAAAAAAGAATCTGTAAAAAGAAATGAGAGGATCAAAATAATTGAAAAAGAAATTGAAAGCTGGAAAAATTTACTTTCAAATTCTGAAAAAATGGTAAATGAATTAACTAGTAGAAAGAATAATCTAACCAATCAATTAGAAATACTTGATAACCAACCAAAAATACAAGCAGAAAAAAAGGGACAAATTTCAGAAAATTTAAGAAATTCAGAGGAAGAAAAAGAAGAAAATGAAAAAATTATAAATGATACTGACGAAAAAATTGACTCACTCAGAACAAAACTTAATGAAATACAAGAACAATCTATACAAATAAGAGAGAGAAAAGCTAGTTCTGGTGCAACTGTCGAAGGATTAAGAAAAAGAAAAAATGATCTAATAGATCGAATTACTTCTGAACTTAATTTGACTGAGGAAAATATCTTAGAGAATTCAAATTTAAATGGTATCGAAGAATTACCTGACGCTGTAAATCAAGAAGATTTATTAGATAAAAAAAAACAGGAGAGAGAAAAATTAGGATCTGTTAATTTAAAAGCAGACGAAGAAACTAATAAATACGAGACTGAAATTAAAAAAATGGAGTCCGACCGGGCAGATTTAGTAACAGCAATTGTAAAATTAAAAGACAGTATTAATGAGCTAAACCAAAAGGGTAGAGAGAGATTGGTTGAAGCCTTTGAAAAAGTTAATAGAAAATTCAATGAAGTCTATACAAAATTATTTAATGGTGGTAACGCAAAACTTGAACTCGTTGACTCAGAGGATCCTCTAGAAGCAGGTTTAGAAATGTTGGTTAGTCCACCAGGAAAAAGACTTCAATCAATAACTTTATTATCGGGTGGAGAACAAGCTTTAACTGCACTATCACTTATCTTTGCAGTTTTTTTAACTAATCCTTCTCCTATTTGTGTGCTAGATGAAGTAGATGCTCCTTTGGATGACGCTAATGTTACAAGATTTTGTAATTTATTGGATGAACTTACAAAAATAACAAATACAAAGTTTATCATCGTTACACACCATGCATTAACAATGTCAAAAATGAATAGATTATACGGTGTAACCATGCCCGAAAAAGGAATAAGTCAGCTGGTAGCAGTTGATTTACAAAAAGCAGAGAGTATGGTTGCTTGATTAAAATAATCAGATGTCTAAAAATCAGTTCAAAACTCGCTTAGAAATTGCAAAAAAAAAACTCTCAAAGAAAGACAATGAAAACAAAAAGCAGAATTCATCGCCTATTGGCTCAGCTTTTAAGCTAAGTACAGAATTAGTATCTGCAGTTGCTTTAGGGACAATTATTGGGTTTATTTTAGACAATACCTTTGGTACTAAACCATGGTTAATTTTAATTTTTTTTTTTGTAGGTGTAATCGCAGGTATTACAAATGTGATTAGATCAGCAAAAAATATGCAAAAATAGATGTAAAATTTATGGCAGCAAATCCAATGACTCAATTCGAAGTTTACAGAATTGGGCCAGAAATAAAAATCGGAGCCTTCGATATCTCATTTACAAATGCAAGTTTGTTTATGATAGTTAGTTCCCTTGCAATTCTCGTAATCTTTAACTTAGGGGCTAAAAAAAATTCTATGCTACCTGGTAAGATTCAACTATTAGCAGAATTAAGCTACACATTTGTATCTAAAATGATCAGCGATACAGCAGGATCTAAGGCAAAACCTTATTTTGCTTTTATATTTTCATTATTCATGTTTGTTCTTTTTTGTAACATGTTTGGAATGATACCTTATACCTTCACGGTCACTAGTCATATAATAGTAACATTTGTTTTAGCTGCATTCATATTCATTGGTGTAACAATTATTGGTTTTATAAAACATGGATTTGGTTATTTAAAACTTTTTGTGCCAAGCGGAGTTCCTATTGTTTTATTACCTTTAATAGTTGTCATAGAAATAATCTCTTATTTGAGCAGACCTATAAGTTTATCGGTAAGACTTTTTGCTAATATGATGGCAGGTCACACAATGATGAAAGTTTTCGGAGGCTTTGTTATAAGTCTTGGGATAGTTGGGGGATGGCTTCCTTTAACATTTTCTGTTGCATTAACTGGTTTGGAGATCTTAGTTGCTTTTCTTCAAGCTTATGTTTTTGCAATTTTAACATGCATTTATTTAAATGATGCATTAAATTTACACCATTAAATAACAAAGGAGGATATAATGGAATTAGAAGCAGCAAAAATGATCGGGGCAGGTTTAGCAGCAATCGCTTTAGCTGGTGCCGGTGTTGGAATTGGGATAATTTTTGGGAATTATCTTTCAGGGGCAATGAGAAACCCTTCTGCAGCACAAAAACAATTTCCTAATTTGCTTTTAGGATTTGCTCTCGCAGAAGCAACTGGGTTGTTTGGTTTGGTAGTTGCATTAATCATTCTATTTGCGTTTTAAATTTGATGATTAGAAAATATTTTTTTCAGTTAATATTTCTATACCTCTTTTTTTCAAAAGAGGTTTTTGCAGCTGAAAGTGGTGGTATGCCTCAATTAGATCCTGAATTTTGGGTTTCACAGATTTTTTGGCTTACATTGGTTTTTGGTATTCTGTATATTGTTTTATCTAAGCTTATACTACCAAAAATTAGTGCAAACTTAGAATTAAGGAAATCACAAATACAAGAAAACATTGAGGCTGCGGATAAGCAGAGGAAAAATAGTGAATTAAAGCTAAAAGAATATGATGATATAATTTTAAAAAGTAAACTTGAGTCAAAAAATCTTTTTAATGAGACTAGAGAAAAAACGCTTAAAAATATTAATATCAAAAGAGATACTTTAGAAAAACAAATTGATGAAGAAATCAAAAAAGCTGAAACTGAGATTGAACAGCTTAGGAAAAGTGCTCCTGAAAAAATAAATAAGATCGCAATTGAAACATCCTCAGAGATACTTAAAAATTTGATAGGCACTGAAATTAACAACAGTAGTATTTCAGCTATAGTTGACGATTTATACAGGAAAAATGGAGGCAAATACTATGGTAATTGACTCAACATTCTGGGTGGCAGTTTCTTTTTTTATTTTTTTTGGTGGTTTGGTTTATTTAAAAGTGCCACAAAAAATAAATGAAATATTAAATAAACTCATTTCTGATATAAAGAATGAAATTGATGAGAGTGAAAAACTTCGAAAAGAGGCAAAGGATTTATTAAATAATGCTCAGAGTAAACTTGATACTGCACAATCTGTAAGAAATGAAATTTTAGAACAGGCTAAAAAAGATAGCGATAAATTAATAATAGATCTTAATGATAAATTCCATAAGTCCTCAGAAATTAAAAAAGCATCTGCAGAAAACAAAATAGTTCAAATGAAAGAGTTAGCGATTAAAGAAATAAAGGATGCATCAGTAAAAATCGCAGTAGACTCTGTTAAAAAAATTATAACCACATCCGTTGATAAGTCTAAACTCGATAATTTATTTCAAAAAAATTTAGAAGAGACTAAAGAAGAGTTAAAAAAAATTAATTCATAATTTTCTTACAATTTTTTAAAAAAACTATAGATTATTAAGATGAATTCTATTGTAGTAGGCTCAGGTTTTGGCGGTATTGCTGCAGCTCTAAGATTAAAAGCTAAGGGTCATCAAGTAACATTAGTTGAAAAACATCCTGATCTTGGCGGTAGAGCAAGAGTTTTTAAAAAAAATGGTTTCACTTACGATGGTGGACCCACCGTTATTACTGCACCCTATTTAATTGATGAGTTATTCAAATTGTTTAAAAAAGACTCAAAAAATTATATAGAACTTTCCCCTCTTAAAATTTGGTATCAATTTATTTTTGAGGATAACTCAAAATTTAATTACTCAGGTGATGAAACTGAAATGAAGAAACAAATTGCAGAAATTAGTAAAGATGATGTTGAGGGATATGAAAAATTAGTAAGTTTTACAAAAAAAATTTTTGACAAGGGTTTTTTAGAACTTGCGGATGTTCCTTTTGATAAACCTTTTTTTATGATGCGGCAACTTCCTTCACTTCTAAAACTTAAAAGTTATAAATCAGTTTATTCGTTAGTTTCATCTTTTATAAAAAATGAAAAACTAAGAAGAATGTTAAGTATGCATCCTCTTTTAGTTGGGGGAAATCCTTTTACAACTACTTCTATTTATGGGTTAATTTTATATTTAGAGAAAAAATGGGGGATTCATTACTCAATGGGTGGGACAGGTAATATTATTAAAGGTTTTGAGAAACTTATGAACGAAGTTGATATTAAGATCATAAAGGGTCATGAAGTAGAAAAAATTATTTCAAACGGAAATAAAATAACTGGTGTCAGACTTGATAATGATACTAATATTTTAGCTGATAATGTTATTTGTAATGCCGACCCACCTGCAGTTTATGAAAAATTGCTTAATGGAAACTCAAAAAATTCAATGATGTTCAAATGGAAAAGAGAAAGGATGGAATACTCTATGGGATTATTTGTTTATTATTTTGGAACAAAAAAAACTTACCAAAATGTTGAACATCACACGATAAAATTTGGAAATAAGTATAAAGAACATCTCGATGACATATTTGAGAATAAAAAATTAAATGCTGATATAAGTTATTATCTTCATAGACCCTCTGCTACTGATAAAACTATGGCTCCTGCTGGACAGGATTGTTTTTATGTTCTTGTTCCAGTTCCCAATAATCAATCTAAAATTAATTGGTCTATTCAGGGAGAAAAGATGAAAAATTTGGTAATTGAAAAAATGGAAAAGGATCTTATGCCAAACTTAAGTGAAAATATTGTTGAAGATTTTTATTTAACACCAGACTACTTTGAAAAAGATTTAAACACAAAGTATGGATCTGGCTTTTCAATTCAACCAAAATTTACGCAATCTGCTTATTTTAGATTTCATAATAAATCTGAAATATACGATGGACTTTATTTTGTTGGAGCTGGAACACATCCAGGGGCTGGTGTACCAGGCGTACTATCGTCAGCTAAAGTGTTAGATAAAATTTTATAATGTCTGATAAGAGTTATTTGTCTGTTTATGCTAAGTCATTTAACTGGGCCGGTTTTTTTTTACCAAGGGAAACACTTAAAAAATGTTCTGTATTATACGATTTTTGTAGAGTTGCAGACAATATTGCAGACGATAAAGACGAGATAGAGGTCAAAGAAAAAAAATTTGCTGAATTTGAAAATGACTTTAATCAAAAAAAATTTGATAACCTTATTATAAAAAATATGTGGGGTATCATAGAGGAATTCAACATATCCATAAAAATAGTTCAAGATTTATTGGCTGGTATTAGATCAGATATCAAAGAAAAAGTTGAAATAAATTCAAAAAAAGAATTATTAATTTATTCATATAGAGTAGCTGGGACTGTAGGCTTAATGATGGCAAAAATTTTAAATGTAACAAAAAAAAGTTCTCTCAAGTCAGCTATTGATTTAGGAATAGCAATGCAATTAACAAACATATCTAGAGACGTCTTAGAAGACTCAAAAAATAATAGATTTTATATCGAGGAAAATTTTGAAACGATCTCCTCAACTGTTAATCTTGCGAACCGTTATTATCAAGATTCTTTTTATGCAATAAAAAACATACCAATAAGTTTCCGTTTTTCTATATTGGTCGCTAGAAGAGTGTATAGAAAAATAGGATATAAAATTTTAAAAAAAAAAAACTTGGAGAACTATCAAAGATCAGGAAAGATTTATGTCTCAAATATTGAAAAAATATTGGAAACTTTTCTGTCAATTTTTGACTTAATCAGTTTATATCTAATTAATAAAAATGATGATCAAATTCAGCATGATCACATTCTGATAAATGAGGAAATAGATTTAAATGAAAGAATTTGATTATATAATTATCGGTGGTGGTTGTGCAGGATTATCTCTTGCTTATGAATTAGAAATTCATGAAAAATTAAAAGATAAAACTTTAGCAATTATTGAACCCAGGGAAGAATATAAACGAGATAAGACTTGGTCTTTTTGGAAAGTAACACCTCATAACTTTGACGATTGTGTAAAAAAAAATTGGGAGAATTTTTCAGTTAATATCCTCTTTTTTAAAAATATAAAAGAGATTAACAAGCAAAATTCTTTAGTTTTTAATAGTGTGCCGAATATAAAAAAAAACCATCTAAATCTTTGGCAACATTTTTGTGGAGTAGAAATAAAAACAGACAATGATATTTTCGACGAAAAAATTTTTAACCTCATGGATTTTGATTGTGAACAAAGAGAAAGCGTGCATTTTTTTTATACATTACCATACACAAAAAATAGAGCTTTAGTAGAAACAACTTGGTTATCAAAAATGAATGACAATTCACAAAAAGATTATGAAAATCAAATCAACAATTATATTAAAAATAATTTAAATATTAAAAATTACGAAATTACTTATAAAGAAGAGGGAGCAATACCCCTGTTTTATCCATTAAATAAAAATGAAAAAAATAAAATTAATATTGGAACAGCTGGTGGAATGACAAGATTAAGCACTGGATATACTTTTTTAAATATACAAGAACACAGCAAGTATATTAGGGAGAATATTGATAATATTACAAATGCTAAAAAATTTGAAATAAATAGAAAATATCAATTTTTGGATGAAATTTTTCTACGTGTTCTTGAAAAAAATCCTGAAAAGATGTCTGATATATTTTTTAGGATGTTTAAGACTTCACCAAAGACTGCTATAAAATTTCTATCAAATAAAAGTAATTTTTTAGAAGATTTAAGTATAATTTTTAAAATGCCAAAATTGATATTTATTAGAGCTTTATTTGACTAATTGATAATGACTATACAGATTAAGAAAATTAACTTTAAACATTCTTTTATTTTTTTTTTATTTTGTAATATTGTTTCTCTACCGTTTATAAAAGCTTACAATCTAAGTATTTCTCCATTAATTTGTTTATTATTAATTTTAATAATTGGTGTATCACATGGTTCTTTGGATCATATAAAGGGAAGGAAGCTTCTTAAAATTTTCCAAATAAATAATATAATCACTTTTTATACAACCTATTTTCTGCTTGCGGTAACAATTATAATTTTTTGGATACTTTTACCAACAGTAGTGCTTATTGCTTTTTTAATTGTTGCCTCATTTCATTTTGGAAAAGAAGATACTCAATTTCTAATTGATAATAATTCATATTTAAATCAATTTTTATTTTTTCTTAAAGGGTCTTTGGTAATATTGGCACCACTGTATTTTAATTTTAATGAAACCGTTTCTATATTCAAATTACTATTAATCCAAAATGAGACATTTTATCAAAGTTTAAATGTGATCGAAAATAACAATTTTTTGATAATTGGGATTGTGTTTAGTGCATTATCTAGCATTATTTTATTTTTTAAAAAATTTGAATTAAAGAAATTTACAATTTTTTTTGATTATTTCTCGATAATAATCATAAATATGCATTTCTCTCCATTAATAGCCTTCACAATTTATTTTTGTTTTTTACATTCTATAAGACATAGTATTTCATTAATCACTGAACTTGATCAAGAAAGTTTAAGGAATGGACTTTTAGTTTTTATTAAAAAAGCTACTCCTTTAACTATCTTAACTGCTATTTTTTGTTTAATAGGTCTTTATTTTTTAAACAATAATTACAATTTAGACAGTGCAATTTTGAAATTAATATTTATAGGTTTGGCGTCTTTAACTTTTCCGCATATATTGCTCGAATATTTAATTGAAAAAAATGAAAAATAAAGAAATAAAAATTCTACTATCTGCACCAAGAGGATTTTGCGCAGGTGTAGAGAGAGCTATTGAAATTGTTGAAAAGGCCATTCAAAAATACGGTGTTCCAGTTTACGTTCGACATGAAATTGTTCATAATAAATTTGTAGTTGACGATTTAAAAAAAAAAGGAGCTATATTTGTTGAAGAGCTTGAAGAAATTAAAGATAAAACTAGACCTGTAATTTTTTCTGCGCACGGGGTTCCGAAAAAAGTTCCCTTTGAAGCTGAAAGTTACAGAATGACATATGTGGATGCTACTTGTCCGTTAGTATCAAAAGTTCATCGTGAAGCTGAAAATCTTCATAAATCGGGTTATCACTTAATTTTAATTGGACACCAGAACCATCCTGAGGTTGTTGGAACAATGGGACAATTACCAGAAGGATCAATAGATCTTATTCAAAATGAAGATGATGCAAAAAAATATGAATTTAAAGAAAAAAAAAAATTAGCTTTTGTAACTCAAACAACTTTATCAGTAGATGATACAAAAAGTATAATTAGTATTTTAAAAGATAGATTTCCAAGTATTAGAGAACCACATAAAGAAGATATATGTTATGCAACAACAAATAGACAGATGGCTGTAAAAAATATCGCAAAAAATTGTGATATATTTTTTGTAATTGGAAGTAGAAATTCCTCAAATTCAGTGAGGCTTGTTGAGGTCGCAAAAAAATCAGGTTGTGATAATACTCATCTTATCCATTCCCAAAGCGAAATACCTTATGACTTAATTGAAAAATCTAAGACTATAGGAATTTCTTCTGGGGCCTCTGCGCCAGAAATTCTTGTAGATAATTTCATAGAGAATTTAAAAAAAAAATTTATAGTGTCCATAGACGAGGTCGAGATAATTAAAGAAAACGTTGTTTTCAAAGTACCTAAGAAATTAAATTAAATGGCTGTCTATACCAAGATTAATAGGAGTGATTTAACATCTATAAACAGAAAATTTAATATTGAAAATTTTCAAAGTTTTAAAGGAATTAAACAAGGTATTGAAAATACAAATTATTTACTAAAATCAAAAAATAGAAAGTTTATTCTTACAATTTTTGAAAAAAGGGTTGTAAAAAAAGAGATACCTTTTTTTATGAAATTAATGGATCAATTAAGTAATCTAAATATTAATTGCCCCAAACCTCTTAAAAATAATCAAGGACAATATTTGATTAAAGTTAAGAATAAAACAGCCTGTGTGGTAACTTTTCTTAACGGAAAAGACAAAAAAAAACTTAATTTTAAGGATTGTTTTGATGTTGGTAAAACAATTGCACAAATACACTTATCTACAAAAAAGCTAAAACTCTACAGAAAAAACTCAATGAGTATTAAAAATCTTTACCCCTTATTAAATAGTATTAAATTTAATTCTAAAAAATTTGTTAACTTAGAGAAATTTTTAAAAACTAATTTTAAAGATATAAAAGATAAATGGCCAACAAAATTACCCCATGGTATTATTCATGGAGACTTATTTATAGACAATATTTTTTTTAAAGGTAATAGACTATCTGGAATAATTGATTTCTATTTTGCTGCTAATGATTTTTTTATGTACGAGATTGCTATTTGTATAAATGCTTTATGTTTTGATAAAGATAAAACAAAATTTAGAATTAATAAACGAAAGATTAAGAATTTAATAAAAGGTTACGAAAGTGTAAAAAAAATTTCTGAAAAAGAGAAAAAGTCACTAAACATTCTTTGTCGTGGTGCTGCAATGAGATACTTTTTAACTAGACTTTATGACTATACAAATACCCCTAAAACTGCATTAATAAAAATCAAAGACCCTAGAGAATATTATCAAAAATTAGTCATACATAATAATTTCAAAACTTATAAAGATTATTTAAATTAATGATAAAGATATACACTGATGGTTCATGTATTGGAAATCCAGGTAAAGGTGGTTGGGCAGCAATTATATTAAGTGATGGAAAAAAAACTGAGATAAAAGGAAGTGAAAAAGATACTACAAATAATCAGATGGAATTATTA
>LULJ01001666.1_pt1 | contig 14300 bp, 17 predicted proteins | sample 728171 | NCBI WGS metagenome assembly LULJ01 (sample SAMN03860292, study PRJNA289734) | marine metagenome | biome: seawater column; feature: ocean; material: water; isolation source: Red Sea water column Station 169 - depth 25m | place: Saudi Arabia: Red Sea | collected 2011-10-15 | depth 25 m
GGAAGAGACTATTTATTTGAGTTGAACGATAAATCTGTTTGGAAAAATCTAGAAACTATTAGAAAAAAAGATATTCCCACACCGGGTGATAAAGTTATTCTTGAAACTGGTTTGTTTGGATCTATGTTTTTAAAAATAAAAGATGAAAAAAATAAAATTCGAATAAAAAAAGTAAGAAATCTATGAATAAGATAAAAGAAAAAAGGGAGTTTGAAGCTTCTCCAGAGATTATTTGGAATATCGTGAGTAATATCTCTAGAAGTGACTGGGTGCCAGGAGTTGAGAGTATTGAACTTGAAGGTAATAAGAGGATCTTCAAGATGACAGGTATGGGCAGACTAGTTGAAGAAATAATAGAATGCGATGATGAGAATATGGAGCTTTCGTATTCTGCGATAGAGACTGTGATTCCTATTAAACACCATCTAGCAAAAATTAAATTGACAGAAATGGAAGGTAATACGATTTTTGAATGGACTACCGAGATTGATCCTCCTGAATTTTCTGAACCAATCAGACAAGGTATGCTTTCATCTCTTGACCAACTCGATAAAGTACTAAAAAACACTTAAAAAACCTTTTTCTTATCATGCATAACTGATAAGGTTCTTACACATACATAGATTACTGGGGAGGGTTTATGTTAGTACTAAGCAGGAAAGCTGAAGAATCAATGTACATTGGCGATGATATTAAAATTACGGTTTTAGATATCAGAGGAGGGCAAGTCAGGATAGGCATTACGGCACCTCAAGATGTCAAAATTCATCGAGAAGAAGTATACAATCGTATCTCAAGTAAAGATTAGATAGCGAATGAAGTTATCAAAATAGGAGTTATAATCTATTCTAGGGGCTGTAGCTCATTTGGATAGAGTGTCTGGCTACGAACTAGAAGGTAGCAGGTTCGAATCCTGCCAGCCCCGCCAAAAAAAACATTTGATAAGGAAACAAAATGAATGCAGTAGATAAATGGCATGAAGTAATGAAAAGCGGCGGTTCGGGAGCAAAAGAGAAACTTGATGATCTTCTTCACGAAGATGTCATATTTTATTCGCCGGTAGTATTTACACCCCAAAGAGGTAAAGAAATTACCAAGTTGTATTTATCAGCTGCATCTGGTGTATTTAGTGCTGAAAAAACAAATAAAGATACAGATAAAAAGAATTCTAAGTTTAAGTATGTGAAAGAGATTATTAGTGGTAATTCTGCATGTTTGGAATTTGAAACAGAAATGAATGGTATATATGTTAACGGCATCGACTTAATAACTTGGAACGAAAATAATAAGATTACAGAATTTAAGGTAATTGTCAGACCGTTGCAGGCAGTGAACACCTTACATGAAATGATGGGCAAAATGCTTGATAAATTAAAGACTGAAGCACGTTGAGGGTACTTTTATCATACTTAGTACATCTTTTTACCATATCAGGAGTTCTGCTAAGCTTTTTGGCTTTACTTGCAAGTATTGAGCAGAATCTGGAGTTAGTTTTTTTCTATCTTGCATTAGCTCTCTTTGTCGATGGCGTTGACGGATCTATGGCAAGAATGGTTGATGTTAAAAGACATACTCCCAATATCAATGGAGAAAATTTAGATAATATCATTGACTACCTCAACTATGTTTTTGTTCCTGTATTTGTTATCTATTGGGTAGATTTTGTTCCTTCAGGTATGGAGATAATTGCTGCTTTTATTATCCTGGCAGTTTCTTGTTACACATTTGCTAATAGTAAGATAAAAACTTCAGATTTTTATTTTTCAGGATTTCCAGCTTTATGGAATATTGTTATTCTCTATTTTTATATATTAGATACTGACCCTTTTCTTAATTTTTTAATCATATGCTTCTTAGCAATTTTAACCTTCATTCCAATTAAGTACTTACATCCATTCAGAGTTAAAAGGTTCAGATTCCTATCTCTTGCAATGTTGTTCATCTGGATGATCACAACAGTATTAATACTTTATTTTAAAGGGTTAAGTGAGAATGTCATACAGGCAGCATTTATCTTATGGATAATCTCTAATATCTATTTTATTGTTCTTACAATAATAAGAACCTCTAGAAAAGAGGAATTTAGCTAATCGGTGTAAAGTGGCAAAATATGTTGGCAAAGCTTCTTCCAAGAAGAGGTTCGGGCCTTCCGTGTAACAGTCTTGCACTTTCATAGAAGACAACTTCGCCGGGTTCAAGGAAGATCAAATGTTTTCTATAAAAATGATCTTCTATCATCAATGGCCAATCCTCATCTAAGTCTTTATCAATATTGATTATTGCACTTATTATGTGAGTTTTTTCTCGATCCCTGTGAGGGACTAAAACTGCCCCTTTTTTGTAATTTCTTATGCCATAAACAAAGGTGGGCTCTAAGCTCGAGCCACTCCATTTTTCAAGAGGTCCTTTTAAAGATTTATGTATTTCCTTTTTTAAATCATCATTTAATTCTAACAAAGTGCTCGGTACTTCTTGTAAATCTGAATGTATGAAATTTCCCGAAACAAATTCATCTTTAATTTGACTTCGATTATTCTCATAAAATTCTTTTATCTTTCTAAATAATTGTTTATCGAGAGAAGACTTTTTAAAGCCCTCATCAGTATATGTTTTTATATGTTTATTTAAGTTTTGAGAAGTTTCTATGCTAAGACTGGTCTGTCTGAACCATTTTGTAATGATTGTTTTACTCCCTTTTTTTACAGGATGCGCCTGATGAATAGTATTCTCATTTGGCTTTCCATCTTTATTTAAGTTATTCCAAATTAAGGCCTTACCTTGAACTGGTGAAAATATTTTATTCAATTGAGGAAATTCAGTTTCACCACCTTCCTCGACATTATTTAAATAAATCATAAATGTATAAGTTCTCTGTCCTCTACCACCATCATGTTCTAATAATTGTGTCTTTTCAAAGAAATCCGTATGAGATTTAAATTCCTGATCAATTAAATAATGTTGACCTTGAAGAGTTTCACCATATTCAGGATTTATACCAATAAAATTACATATCCTACGGTCTATATCATTTAAAAAATCATTATCTATATTTCCTAAATCACATGTGCTACTTGTACGATAGTTATCATCATGTTGTCCTGAACTTGCTATAGTTGATGGGCGAAGCTTAGAACTGATCACTTTAATAAGTTGCTCACATTCAGAGATCGATAAAAAATCATCAATTTCATAAAATTCTGCCGGGATTTTTTTTAGAGGTTCCGCACTTATAAGCTCATTTATGGGTTCGATATCAGCTTGATTATTCTGGAGTGGTTCTCGAATGATATCTCCTTTTGTTAAATCAAGCCCAAGTGCAACTTTACACTGAACACTATCAAAACCTTCGTCTAGGAGTATAGAGAACAATTCTTTTTTATCACAACCTTTTTGGATATTCTCAAATATCCAATTTAACCAATCTTGAGTTAAATCCTTTTGCATAAATCAAGAGTCTGGCTTTATAAGATATTTTTTTCCAGTTTCTTGCTTTGTATATGAGCGGATATTCTCTAAATACAAGGTTTCTTCCAAAGAAATCATATTAGAATATTTACTTTCAAAGGTAGTGCTGATTTCATCCGCTACTTTTTTTCGTAACTCTCCAAATCTTTCTGTTCCAATTCTTCCTATGAAAGGAGTAAGCAGCCAGCCACCCAATCCCCAAGAGAATCCAAAAGAACGTGTAAGTGTTGTTGGGTTTCTATCTAATCCCCCATAGATATAAACTTGTTTAAATTTATCAGATCCGTATCTGCTATATTCTGTCGCAGTTTTATTTGCTGCAACTTCCATCGCAGTTAATATTTGGCTTGATAGTTTTCCTCCTCCAGTTGCATCAAATCCTAAAGTTGATCCTGATTGAACAAGGGCCTCCACAAGATCATCCATAAAACTATCCAAACTTGAATTGCAGCCCATAGATTTGAGCAAATTTACGTGTTCTTCTTTTCTAACTACATTCACCAAAGGTATGTCTTCCGTTAAGCAAATTTTGATTAGCATTTGTCCTAGATTAGATGCTGCTGCTGTATGAACAAGGCCAGTATGATTTTCCATTCTCATAGTCTCTACCATTCCCAGAGCAGTTAATGGATTAACAAAACAAGATGCAGCTTGTTCTGCCGTAGTCCCATCATTCATCACTAAGCAACTTGATGCTGGTACGCATCTATATTCAGAATACATTGCGCCCCCAGCTAGACCTACAGTTTTGCCTATCAAATGTTCTGCCCCTTTACCCGCAGATTCAACTATTCCAGAACCTTCGTTACCGACAGGCAAGTTTTGATCAAATCTTGCTGCAACAGATCTAATTAACCCATCTGGAACTTTCATTTCTACCACTGAACCTTTTTCAACTTCTTTTAGTGAAGAAACGTCTCCTGGTCCTACTAAGAGTCCCAAATCCGATGGATTTATTGGTGTTGCTTGAACCTTAATCAGTACCTCGCCATCATCAGGATCAGGTACATTTACTTCATCTAAAGATATAGTGAGTAAACCTTCCTTGGAGATTTTAGACTTGATTTGCTTTGATACTGTCATGATTCATTTAATTAAGACTTGTAACTTGATAGCTTTCAACTAATTTTCCGTATTTCTCTTCATCAAACCATTCCAATTGTTTTTCTTGCCATTCGGTATCACTCTCCAAAGATGAAAGAGACTTTGCTTGGGCTTCTTCTGAAGTTGATAACATAACAAATTGATAATAATTTTTACTACCCAATCCATGCTGCCATAGATCAATAAGAAAGCCATGTTTTTCGAATATAGTTTTTGCCTCTTCTAAAGCTTCTAATGTTTCAGCTGCTTTACCTTTCTTTGGATCCCATATCCAAACCTGGACTATGTAATCTCCTGGATCTATATCATCTAATGAAGTCATTTGGTAACTTCTTACTGGTTCAAGGATGTCTTGACTATTAAATTTTTCTAGATAAGGCGTCCAAGCTTCGGCAGTATATGCTTTTGCTCTATCTTCATATGTGTTGAAGAAGTCAACCCATAAGAACATTTTTTCTGCTCCTCTACCAATATTTTGTTGATGCACAATTACCAGTTGGTCATTTGCAAGACCAATATCTCTTCCTTCTCTCATCAATTCTGCAGCTTCTGTTAATTTACCGGGTTTGGCTTTATAGAAATAAGCATCAGCATAACCAGCAGAATATGCCGTTGAAAGAAAACCTATGCATAAAACTGCAACATAATATTTTAGTGATTTCATAAAAACTCCAATTTCTTTAAGTTTATAAGATAACAGACAATAGTGCCTTCATGTAGTTTTTTAAAAGTCTTCTTTACACACGGCAACAAAAGAGTAAGGTAACTCGAGGAGAAAATTTATGAAAAAAATATTAACAATTCTAGTTTTATCATTACCGCTAACAATCTTTTCATCTACATTAGTGATTCTTGAATGTGAATTAATAGAGGATGGAACAATAGAAGACGTGAAAAGAATTAATTCAGCATGGGTTAAGAGTGTGAATGAACTGAATGATAAACAAGTAAGTAGTCAAGTTTTGGAGGCAGTGTTGTCAGATAATATGGAAGGTTTTATATATATAGATACTTATGAAGATTCCATACATTGGGGACAAATTAGATATGAAATTAAGAATGGCACCATCCAAGATATCGACGAACAATTTGATGCAGTTTCTAAGTGTACCGCAGGTAAAATGTATGACGCTGAACAAAGTTGATCATTCAACTTATAACAGAGATTAGCAGGTACATATGTAGAATACATTTAAAGATTTTATGTATAATGCAAGGCCTTTTGCGGGTATCGTATAATGGCTTATTACCTCAGCCTTCCAAGCTGATGATGTCGGTTCGATTCCGACTACCCGCTCCAACCAAAAGTTTTTATTAGATGATAGTAACAATAGATATAAGTATGTATCCAAATAGGGAGGAATTTGTTGAACCAATAAAAGGTTTTATTGAAATTATAAATACTTTCCCAGAAATAAAGATAAAGACTTTTCCAACCAGTACTGTTATCCAAGGAGAATATGCTCATACAATGAAAGCTGCACAAGATGCAATCTCTGAGGCTCATATCAAATATGACAAAGCCGTTTATGTAATGAAAATAATACCCGGCTACGAAGCCTTATAGAATTTCTTTGCTTTATATTCTTTTAATGAGTGACTTCTTTAGGCTGAGTATTCCAAACATAAACTAAAGAGTAAAACCAAAATCCATTAAGTAAAGGCTCTATAATGGCGTCAAGAATTGCTTTATCTAGAGCGAAACCAAGTAAGAAGAAACTCCAAGATGTTGCGATAAGAAAATGTCCTATTGTATAGATTACCGCCAAAGTGCCCGTCTTTAGTTTTTTATGAGCATATTTATGAAGAATATAGAACCAAAACCCATTAATGATTGGTTCTAAGATTGCGTCAGCAGAGGCAATTAGAAAGCTAGCATTGAATATTAAAGTAGCACAAGCCCAGGCTATGAAAACATGACCCACGGTATAAAGTATGGAGAGCCCAAAGCTACTCAGAGAGTGGATCAGTGAATTGATCCTGCTTATTTCAACTAGAAATTTGTTCAATTATTTGCCTTCAAGATTATTTTAGTTTGTTGTCAATTATACTTATATTACTTTAACAAGATCAAAAAAATTCATCAGATAACTTTTTTGTCTGTACTTACATTATCTGATTCCACAATTCGAGTTCTTCGATTCTAAGATAACTGTTTATCTCTTTTACTTTTTCTAGAGTTTCAGATTCTTTGGGGCCATAATTGTGTCCAGGGTAGATGATCGTCTCGTCAGGAAGTTTAGACAGTTTGCGGAGGCTATGGAACATATCTTCAGAATTTGCTCCCGGTAAATCAACTCTGCCACATCCTTGAACAAAAAGAGTATCTCCAGATATAAGACTATTATTGACTTTGAAACACTGAGAACCCGGTGTATGTCCTGGAGTATGAATAAACTCTATATCATTATCTCCAATCTTCAAATGATCCCCGGAATCTACTATATTCATATCTATATCAGATAAACCAGTAACTTTTTTGAGACCTTCAGCCTCATGTTTATTGACGAAAGTTTTTATAGATTGTTTTTCTAATACTTCGGCAAGGCCCTCAATTGAGTGTCCTCCCATACTTCCACCAACATGATCTGGATGATAATGAGTTACCAGAACGCATGAAAGTTTGAGATCTCTTGCTTGAATATGATTCAGCAAACCTTCTACATCCCAAGCAGGATCAATTAAAGCTACCTCTCTCGTTCTTTTTGATCCAATCAAATAGATAAAATTTTCCATTGGACCTACAAGTATCTGCTCGAGATATAAATCGTCATTATTCATATTAACTTTCTCCTTTAAAAGTTTCTTCAAGGACTATTTTATCCTCTTTGTACTTTACTCCCGCTAGATAATAACAGGGAATAGATACAATACTGATGATTGAGAAAATTACCAGCATTAAAGTATAGGGTTCTGAGTAGCCGGAAGACCTAAGAATATCAGCGCATAATCCTCCTCCTAGCGAGCCAATGGTTAAACCAATTAGATTTAGTGTAAGGATATAAAATGATACGACTGTTGCCTTGATGTTATCAGGAACTAGCTCTTGTACGGTGGAAAAGGTAGGCCCGAAGAAGCACCCTAATTGAAAGTAACCAATGATGATTCCAATCCAAAATACTATAGTTCCAGGTTCAACAAATCTGTAGAAAATACCAAGAGGTAAAGTCAATAGTGCAAGCCAGAATAAAAACATAGGTCGCCCTTGGTTGGTATTTTCTTGCCACCAATCACTTAACAATCCACCTATTAAATTTCCTGATAGACCTGCGAATACACCTATCCAGCCTACTAGCTGAGCTATCTCAGATCTTTCATATCCTCTTTCCTGAACTAACCAAAGTTGTTCAAAACCTGAAGCCCCAAGCACTATATGATAAAAAACACCTGCTAAAATTGTAAATCTTAATGCAGATGAGGTTTTAAGAGCTTTTAATAAAGTCTTTACTATATTTGCAGTACTTTCCTTAGATAAAGTTGGATTTTTATTTTCGGATGTATTACTTTGTCTTTTTCTGTCTTTAAAAAGTAGTGCACAGAGACCTAATATGAGTCCAATGCCACCTAACAAATAAAAACAATTTCTCCATCCTAAGGATTCACCTAGGTAACCAGCAATTAAGAGACTTACTCCTACACCAATTGGAACGCCCATATAATAAAATCCTGCGGCAAAACCCATTTTTTTTGATGGAAATGAGTCGGATAAAAGAGACATAGATGTTGGAGTGAGAATTGACTCGCCCACACCAATAAACATTCTTGGAAGCGCCATTGATATGAAACCTTTAGCTGCACCTGTGAGGGCAGTAAAAATACTCCATAAAACTACACCAAATGCTATAAGTTTCGGTCTATTCACCATATCTGCAAGAACGCCCATAAATAGACCTGCAATAGAATAAAAAACAATAAAAGGAACGGTTGTTAAGAATCCGTATTGTGTATCCGTGAGGCCTAAGTCAGGTACAATAAAATTAGCAAAGCTGGCAATAAGTTGACGATCTACAAAATTTAGAAGATTCAGAAGTGTTAGGAAGAATAAAAGCCTATATGCGTTCATAGGAACCCCTTTTACTATAGATCATATCATAGAGGTTACATTTAATAGTATTTGAAAAAATCCATTTCTAAGTGTTATAGTTAAGTAATACACTTGAGGCACTTTAATGAAAAGAAAAAGAGATTGGTCTAACTCAGATATGAGGTCAGTAATGCTAGGAGAGGCTATGCATTATTTTTCAGCTGGCCAACATTATTATGTTTCAAAAGATTGGTATGTATGGTTTCTGGGCAACTCAACAAGATATTCTATTTTTCATACCTTTCTTTGGAAGTACGGAAGTGGCGAAATGGTAAGTTATACAGACTTAACTAGAACGGAAAAGATTGGATCTCAAAGATTAAAAATAGACTCTATCAAGGCTACAATAAGAGAGGGTTTAAGTCTGGGGTATTTACAAGCATTTAAATCTGAGAAGGACAGAAGGGTAACTATGTATTCTTTCGATGATTCTATCTTACAAGAAGTAACAGATTATTGTTTTATGATGAGACGGAATCGCATGTGGGAGTTGGCATCATTTATCAGTCAAGGATCTACAGCAACTATTAATAAAGAACTCGCTAACGCAGGTATGAAGTGTAATTCCGATAGATAAAAATAAAAATAAAAGCTAAGTAATTAGCTGTAACTTTTAGTCAACATTAATCTTGTATATGTGTAAGTTTTCGATAGATTAAGCTTTTAACATGAATGAAACTAGAGTGAGCTCATTTTCTAGATTTCACCCATCCATTCCTGGGAGAAGGCCTTTATCTTGGTTCCACTTTTTTAAATTAAGAATTTTCATTGAACATAGCTGTTCTTCCGCCATCCACTACGATATCTTGGCAACTAACAAAACTTCCTGCATCACTTGCTAGATAAAGAGCAGCTTCCGCTATATCAGATGCAAGACCTGATCTTTTCAATGGTACTGCTTGTGCAAGGTTGCCTTCGAGTTTCTTTAATTTTCTTTCATTTTCTTCAGCACTTAGTGAATTAGATACTTCTGAGCCACCCCAGAATATTGGGGTCGCAATAGCTCCAGGTGATATTGCATTTACTCTTATATTATCTTTCCCAAGTTCAACTCCAGACATTTTTGTGAAATGAGTAACACCGGCTTTTAAAGCAGAATAGAGCGGATCTCCTTGTCTATATCTAATACCTGCAATACTTGAATTATTGATAATGCAACCTCCACCATTTTCTCTCATGGGACCAATGGCATACCTGGTACCAAGAATGACACTAGCCAGAAGTAAATGAACCCCATAATCAATATCCTTTTGAGTCACATTCTCAAGACCAGCTCCAACAGGCCCACCGGCATTATTAAAAAGAATATCCAACTTGCCCAAGCTATCAGTTGTATAAGAAATTGCATTTTTTATATCTTCTTCTTTAGTAACATCTGATAAGCAGTAAGAGGCATTTCCACCCAATTCTTCAGCTAATTTAGACCCTTTTTCCTCAGACCTACCTGAAATAACAACTTGTGCACCTTCTTTAATAAATAATCTAGCTGTCTCAGCTCCAATGCCACTAGTCCCACCTGTAATAAGTGCTACTTTATTTTTTAGTCGAGCCATATTAATTTTCTCCCTTTAAACACCTATATGTTTCATTTATGAGTTCTAGCGATCTTCCATCTGCAGCAAAATTATTTTTCATGTTATTCATCACATAAGAAATTCCAATTTTGTTGATAGGATCTCCAAATCCACAAGAGCCCCCCCATCCGGAATGACCAAAAGAACTTTCCTCTGGACCATAAATTATTTTATGCATATTCATAATAAATCCTGCCCCCCATCTTGTAACAACATCTAAAACTAAATCTCTATTGGTAATTCTCTCCTTTGTCATAGTATCAATTGTTGAATCTTTAAGAATTTTTTTTGATTTATCATCAGTAACAACTAAGCTATAAAGTTTAGCAATACCCGATGCGCAACCTTGACCATTAGCCGATGGTATTTCTGCAGCTCTCCATTCTTTTGTATTTTGATGTTTAAGCAGATTAGGACCTCTTCCAGATGCAATTTGAGCTTCATTCGGATGATTATTAGATTCATTGCTCTCCTTTGCGAATGGAACCATTTCAACAACTCTGTGTTCCTCTTCTTCAGGAAGACCGATATAGAAGTCAATATTGTTTGGATCACCTATCTCACTTCTAAAATAATTACCTAAAGATTTTCCGGAGACTCTTAACATTAATTCAGACGTTAGCCACCCGTAAGTCATGGAGTGATATCCTGAAGCTGTTCCTGGTTCCCAAAGTGGTTTCATTAGAGCAAGTTCATTAGCCATTCTTTTTTGGTCGTAGTAGTCTTCGGCTTTTGTTGCCATGGAACCACAAATTCCGCCTTGATGAGATAGAAGCATACCTACAGTAATTTCTTCCTTTCCGTTGCAGCCAAACTGAGGCCAGTATTCACAAACTTTCTCATCGTAATCTATTAATTTATTTTCGTAGGCATGAGCTATAGTTATAGCGAAACCTCCCCATATATCAATTATTGGCTCCCCATCTTTATAAACTGCAAAAGAAGATCCTATCTCTCTATCTGTGTTGTGTAATTCATCAAACAATTCTTTTACTTTTAAAAATTTACCTTCACATGTTCCCTTTACGTTCATTTCTTCCCCTTTTTATTTATTAAAAACGTTAAGTTACAGAATTTTCTTAAATTCTAAAATTTTATCTAAATCCTTAATATCTTCTCGTATATCTGAAATTATAATAAAACCATATCTACTAAACTCTATTTGATCATTTTTGATATTTATATTCGATGAAATATTACTATCAACACATAGATCACCTTTATCAATCAGGTAAGTATTCTCACTCAAATTAAATATACAAAGTGTATATGTATCTTGAATCTCTCTATTGAATATAAGTAAGTCCTCGTGTTCATTCAAGAAATTATGCTTACCTACTAATAAAGCTTTGTCAGATTTTCTGAACAAAATAAATTGTTTGTAAAAATTTAAGACTGAATTCGATTCATTTTTCTGAAGACTTACGGATCTATTTTTCTGTTTTTCTTTTACCGGTAACCATGGAGATTTATTACTAAAACCTGCATTGATTTTTTGGTGATCCCATGTCATCGGTGTTCTGCACCCATCTCTACCCTTATTTTTTGGCCAAAATCTGATTCCTGGAGGGTCAGTTAATTCATCAAATTCTAATTCTGTCTCAACTTGACCGAGTTCCTCGCCCTGATATAAACATGGAGTACCGGGAAGTGAAAGGAGTAGGGCACAACTTAATTTTGCAAAACTATCACTTTCATTTTTATCCCATCTTGAAACATGTCTTGTAACATCATGGTTTGAAAAACTCCAACAAGGCCACCCACTAGTATCCTCATCATAAAACTCTCTGATGGTATCTCTAAAGAATGGAGCTGAAAACTCTTTACCAAGAAGTTTAAAACTGTAAGCCATATGAATCCTGGACTGTTTGGTATATTCTTTCATTAATTTGATCGCTCTATGTGAATCGCCAATCTCGCCGATCGATGTTGTTTCTGGATAACAATCTAATAAATTTCTTAATTTATTTAAAAATACTAAGTTCTCATCTTGGTTGATAGCAAATAATTGATTTTGCATGTAGTAGGGATTCATCGGTGGATTCTTAAAATGTATTGGGCTTTTTGGATTGCTTCTCAATTCTCTATCATGAAAGTAATAATTAACTGTGTCGAGCCTAAAACCATCTACACCTTTTTTTAACCAAAATTCTACTTCTCCTAATAAGAAATCTTGAACCTCTTCATTGTGAAAATTAAAGTCAGGCTGGCTAGGCAGGAAGTTATGAAGATAGTATTGTCCTCTAAGAGGTTCCCACTCCCATGCAGAGCCACCAAAGACAGATAACCAATTATTAGGTGGAGATCCATCTTCAATAGCATCAGCCCATACATCACAGTCTGATTTTCTCGAAGATTTACTGCTTTTGCTATCTATGAATGCTTCATGCTTGTCTGAACTATGTGAAAGAACTTGATCAATAATGACTCTTATATCTTTTTTATGTGCCTCTTCAAGTAATTCATCAAAGTCATCCATATGACCAAACAAAGGGTCTACTTCAACATAGTTACTGACGTCATACCCCATATCCTTCATAGGCGACATAAAAAAAGGTGATAGCCAGATAGCATCGATACCTAGACTGGAAATATAATTAATTTTTTTTGTAATGCCTTTGAGGTCGCCGACCCCATTATTAGAAGTATCAAAATATGACCTTGGATAAATTTGATAAATAATTGCGGTTTTCCACCATTCATTCATTTTTTGATTTCAGCCAGTTTATAAGATTCTCTTCAAATGGTTCGATAACTTTATAGGTTTTCATATCTCCCTCTAGATTTTCAATTGCTTGAATTAGATCAGAAATAGATTTTTTATTATTAATTAAGTCAGTTATAGGGTTTACGTGCACTCTTACTGCAAATAAAACTGCTCTTGAATAATCTAACCTTCTTATCGTTTGCCTTTCAACTCTAATGAAAAGTTTTTCAGGTTGAGTGTTTTTGATTTCTACCAAACTCTTATTACCTACCGGTTGAAAAAGCTCAGGACTATCAAATATAGACCAATTGTACCTTTCAAAGATTTTCTGATCTGGCAAGTTAGTAAATATGGTATTTACTCTTGAATCTATTTTATCTTTGTAACCAGGAACAGATCGGTGAAGTTCTGAAAGAGATTGTTGAAATTTTTCTCTTAGTGACCATCTAGTCGGCGCACAAAGTGAAGCTGAATCAAGATAAAAGATATTTTCTTTTGGTTTCATGATGATCAGATCTTCTTGAATAAGAAGTGACGCCAATTCTAAAGGGTCTTGAAAATCGTCATAATAATAAAGTCGATTATTTCTTTTTGACTCAATGGTATACGTCTTTAGTTCATATGCATCATTATGATGATTTTTAAGATTTTCTAATACGAGTTTTAAAACCTCTTTTTGAATATCTTGCGAATTTGGAGAAGTTAGTAGAACTTGATCTTTCTTCTCTAAATATAATTTTTCTTTAAGAGCAATTTCTTCTGAAAAAAGATGATCTATTTCTAGCCAAGAACTTTCTTCAATTGGCCTTAAACCAATATCAACCCCACCTTTTCCATCTTTGAAGGGCAGGTGGATAAGATCTTTCAAGATTAATTCAAACCTCTTTTTTTAAGAAGAGGTTCTATTTCAGGTTCTTTACCTCTAAACCTCACATACTGAGTCATCAGATCATCTGTATTACCTGCTGAATAGACGTATTTTTTAAGTTTATCAGCAGTTTCTTTATCAAATAGTCCTTTGTCTTTAAAAGCTTCAAAAGCGTCAGCCTCAAGTACCTCTGTCCATAAGTAACTGTAATATCCTGATGAATATCCACCGGCAAATATGTGACCAAAATAAGTACTTCTATATCTCGCTTCAATTTCAGTTATTAATCCAAGATCTTCTAAAGTCTGATCTTCAAATTTATCTATATTTGTGATTGGATTTTTATCTGTGTGGTAAGCCATGTCCAAATGAGCTGCAGCCACATATTCTGTTGTTGCGAAACCTTCATTGAATGTTCCGGCATCGGATATCTTGTCTAGCAATTCATCAGAAATGACCTCACCTGTTTGATAGTGTTTAGCAAAAGTTTTTATTACT
>LULJ01000508.1_pt1 | contig 14298 bp, 14 predicted proteins | sample 728171 | NCBI WGS metagenome assembly LULJ01 (sample SAMN03860292, study PRJNA289734) | marine metagenome | biome: seawater column; feature: ocean; material: water; isolation source: Red Sea water column Station 169 - depth 25m | place: Saudi Arabia: Red Sea | collected 2011-10-15 | depth 25 m
AGTTAATTCCTTAAATTTAGCAAGTCTAATATTCATATTTTTTTAGTTATAATATTGTGATACACGAATATTTCCAATAAATAAATATATGCAAATAGAGCAATTTGATACAGGACTTAAAACTAAAACAAATATAAAAGATATTGTTCTCTCACCAGAACAAAATTTTCGAAATAAAAATTTAGTTAGAACCTATTTAAATCAAATTGTAAATTTAGGATTGAAACAAATAGATAAAAGTTTAGACAAGGTTTTTATAAACGATGTAAAGGTCAATTGTTTTCATCCTTTAAATGAGTTTGTTGGAATAAAAAATTTAAAAGAGAAGCTCTGGACACCATTATTAGAAGCCTTCCCAGATTTAGAAAGAAGAGAAAACATTTTAGTAGGGGGAGCTTTTAGGGATAAAATTTTAGTAGGGTCATATTCAACGTTATCTGGATACTTTAAAAAGTCATGGTTAGGGATTAAACCAAATTTTAAAATGATTAATCTTAGATGTTGTGAAATACATGAACTTAAAGAAGACAAAATAGTAGAAAGCCATATATTAATTGATGTTATAGATTTCTTAAGACAATGTGGTATTTTTCCAATCAATCCATCGAGAGGATCTGAAGGAGCTTGGTTACCCCCAATAAATACTGATGGTGTAAATTTTTTTGAAAAAGATATTGAAATCTCAAATTCAAGTTTGAGACAAGCTCTTTCAATGAATAGAAGTCTTAATTTTAAACCTGAAACAGAGAACCTATCTGATGAAGAATTAAAAAAAAGATTAATAGATCATCCTCAAAGAGAATATTGGCATGATAAAATGATATGGTATGGACCATGTGGGATTGGCACCTCAAGATCTTTAGAGGGTTTTATTGATATGCATCAGTTGCCATTTAGAAAATCATTTACTGAAAGAGATTATTTCAAACTTGGTCATTATTGTGAAATAGGGGATGGTAAATTTTCTTTATGTGCTGGTTGGCATAGTTTAGAGGCTTATTATGGATCAAATGATTGGTTAGGTTTTACAGCAAATAATCAAAAACTCTCGATGAGAGTTATGGATTTTTATCATCATGATGAAGGAAAAATTCGTGAAAATTGGGTACCAATTGATATACTTCATATTTTAAAACAAATAGGCTTAGATATTTTAGAAAAAGTTAAAAGTTGAAATGGCAAATATAAAATTCGCAGGCGTTCATAAATCATTCGGATCAAACAAGATTATAACTGATTTCAACCTAATGGGAAAAGATGACGAATTTCTTGTATTAGTTGGCCCATCTGGCTGTGGAAAGTCAACTTTATTAAGAATGATAGCAGGTTTAGAAAAAATTGATGAGGGTGAAATATTTATAAATGATCAAAAAATTAATGACCTTCATCCCTCAAAAAGACAAACTGCAATGGTATTTCAATCTTATGCTCTTTATCCACATATGAATGTTTATGAAAACATGTCATTTGGACTGAAGATTGAAAAGAAATCTAAGGAAGAAATTGAAACAAAAGTTATGCAAGCAGCTAAAATTTTAAAAATTGAGGAATTGCTTGAAAGAAAACCCAAGCAATTATCTGGAGGGCAAAGGCAAAGAGTTGCTATTGGACGTGCAATTACCAGAAATCCCAAAATATTTTTATTTGATGAGCCTTTATCTAACTTGGATGCAGCTTTAAGAGCAGAGATGAGGGTAGAAATTTCAAAGCTTCACAATCAAATCAAAACGAATATGATCTATGTTACTCATGATCAAGTAGAGGCGATGACTTTAGCTGATAGAATTGTAATTCTAAATCATGGAAATATTGAACAAGTAGGAACTCCTGATGAAATTTACAATAATCCAACAAATATTTTCGTAGCACAATTTATTGGGACACCAAAAATGAATATTTTACCTTTACAAAATGACAATATAATTTCAGAAAATAAAATTAACTTTTTAGGTAATAAAATAACTTTTGAGAAAATAAAATTTAATAAAAGAAATTATTCTGTTGGTATTAGACCTGAACACTTTAATACGTCAGAGTCATCTGAATTTAAATTTAAACCTAAAATTGAATTAGTAGAAAATTTAGGAAATGAAAAAATAGTTTACATGAGTAATGATAATTTAGAGCTTAGTGCAAAAATATCCAGTCAGGTAGATTTTCAAAATGAACTTAAATTTGATGTTAAAGATATTTTTATATTTGATGAAAATGGAAGAAGAATTTAAATTTCTTTGAAAACTCAATAAATTTTACTCTCAATGAACTGGATCATAGCTACAATCATCGCTGCTTTCTTTCAAAACTTAAGATCATCATTCCAGAAAAAAATAAATAAAGATGTATCGACTATTGCATCAACATATGTAAGGTTTTCTTTTGCATTACCTTTGGCTTTACTTTTATTTTTTTTATATTTTAGAGAATTCGCAATACTTAAAGATATAATTAATCAGCCTGGTTTCTTAATAAACGTTACTTTTGCATCAATTTTTCAAGTAATTTTTACATTCGTGTTACTCTACCTTTTTAAATTTTCAAATTTTGTTGTAGGTACATCGCTCAGTAAAACTGAAGTTGTACAAGTTGCTATATTTGAATATTTAATACTTAATGAAAAGTTAAACTTAGTAGGGATTAGTGGAATTATAATATCAACGCTAGGTGTAATAATTTTATCAATTAAAAATCTAAAATTTTTTTTCCAAAATATTTTTTCTAAAACCACATTAATTGGATTGATCTCAGGTTTATTCTTAGCTCTGAGCATTGTTTATTTTAGATCTGCAGCGCTTTCCTTAGAAAATTTTGAGTCAAACTTTGAAAAAGTAATATCAACCTTGTTATTTGGCCTTTTAATTCCAACAATAATTTTAACTATATATCTCTTAATATTTGAAAAAAAAGAATTTAGAAAACTCTATAACGATAAATTTGATTGTATGTTAATTGGCTTAGGTGGTTTTTTTGCATCTTTATCATGGTTTTATGCTTTCACATTAATTCAAGCATCATTTGTCAGAGCTGTTGGTCAAATTGAATTACTATTTAGTTATTTTTCTTCAAGATATTTCTTTAAGGAAAAAGTAAAAGTAATGGAAATAATGGGTATTATAATTTTTGTCTTAGGAGTAACACTTTTATTATTTTCAAGAGTTTAACAAAACTAATTTTGAAATCCATACTTTCTTAGCCTCACATCTCCAGTTCTTGCATGAGCTTCCATACCTTCATATCTTGAAATTCTTGCACATGCTGCGCCTACTTCTTTGGTGGATTCTTTAGTCATTCTTTGAAAACTTAATGTTTTAATAAATTTTCCAACAAATAAACCACCAGTATATTTTCCTGCTCCTTTGGTAGGTAATATGTGGTTTGTACCTGAACATTTGTCACCATAAGCAACTGTAGTCTCTTCTCCTATAAATAATGAGCCATAATTTTTTAATCTGTCATGGAACCATTGAAGATTTTTGGTTTGAATTTCTAGATGTTCAGGTGCGTATTCGTCACTAATTTTTGCCATTTCCTCATCTGTATCGCAAAGAATGACTTCTCCATAATCTCTCCAAGCTGCACCCGAGTTTTCTCTTGGTAAATCTGGCAGATCTGCAATAAGTTCAGGGACTCTTTGCATAACATAATCAGCAAGTTTTTTACTTGTTGTAAATAACCAAGCTGGAGAATTATATCCATGCTCTGCTTGTCCAACTAAATCAAAAGCAACTAACTCAGGGTCAGCAGTTTCATCAGCTATTACTGCGATTTCTGTTGGGCCAGCAAATAAATCAATTCCAACTTTTCCAAATAAAATTCTCTTTGACTCAGCAACAAATTGATTTCCTGGACCTACTAGCATGTCAGCTGGTGCATTACCAAAAAGACCATAAGTCATTGCAGCGATTGCTTGAACTCCACCCAAATTCATAATTACATCTGCACCACAAAGGTCTGCAGTATAGACAATTGCAGGATGAACACCGATACCTGGTTTTGGTGAACTGCAAACAATAATATTTTTTACACCAGCTACTTTTGCAGTTGTTACACTCATCACAGCGGAAGCAATATGAGCATACCTTCCAGCAGGAACATAACAACCTGCAGTATTTACTGGTATTAATTTTTGTCCAGCATACAAACCATCAGAAAGCTCTACTTCAAAATCTTGACCATAATTTTTTAATTGTGCTTCAGCAAATTTTCTAACCCTCTCATGCGAGAATTGAATATCATCTTTTGTCTTAGGATCTAATTTTTTTTTTATTTCTTCAATTTTCTCTCTTGTAACAATTACTTCACCTTCATATTTGTCATATTTCTTTGATAACTCGATGCATCCTTCTTCTTTAGTTTTTTCGATATCCTTAAGAATATTTTCAACTATTTCTCTTGTTTTTGTATCATCTGTCGACGATGTTTTTGGTGATTTTTTTAAGTATGTAATTGCCATATATAAACCCTAATTTAATTTTTATTTTTTTCAATATTCATTTAATCTAAAGCTACCACAGCTGCAGCAATTGAGGCTAGTCTTGCTGTCGCATCATCTGATCTGCTTGTTATTACAACTGGAACTTTACCTCCAACTACTACTCCAGCCGCACATGCACCCATAAAATATATCATCATTTTTACCAAAGCGTTTCCAGACTCAACATTTGGAACTAATAAAACATCGGCATTTCCTGCAACGTCATTTTGGATTCCTTTAATAGTTGCAGACTTCTTTGAAACACTATTATCAAAAGCTAAAGGTCCAAATATATCTGCGTTTAAATCCTCTTTTTTTGCCAATTCACAAATTTCTTTAGCATCAATTGAACTTTGCATGCTATCCAAAACCTCTTCGGTTGCAGATAAAATAGAAACCTTAGGTTTAGCTATTTTTATTCTATGACAAAAATCTACAACATTGCGTAAGATATGCATTTTAGTTTTAATATTTGGATTAACATTTAAAGCCCCATCAGTAATAATCAGCGGATTATCCTCTTTATCTAGAGTCATATGCCAAATATGACTCAATCTAGTTTTACCAATTAAATTATATTTTCTCTGCAAAACTTCTTTCATTAAAATATCAGTATGAATATGACCCTTAACAATAATTTTTACTTCACCATCTCCCGCAAGTTTAGCGGCAACTTTAGCAGTATTATTTTCATTTGGCTCATTGATGATTTTAAATTCTGATATATCAAACTTTAATTTTTCAGCTATTTCTCTAATTTTATCTTCCTCACCAATTAAAACAGGAATGATTAGCTTTTCTTTGACAGCATCTATTACAGACAACATTGGTAAGTCTTTACCAGCATTTACAATTGCAGCTTTTATGCCTCTTTTTTGTTGAGCTATATCCAATAAGTTGTTTGGGCAAACTGTTGATTTATCTGAAAGCATTGGATTATATATACTAAAATAATAGTTAAACTAATATACTATTATTGATATAAGGATAAATAGTGGAAATAGTTACAAAAATAGCTCCAATTTCTTTAGCTCTTATAATGTTAGGCCTTGGATTAGGTTTAACAGGTCGAGATTTTTTAAGAGTACTTAATAATCCAAAAGATTTTATAATTGGTTTTGCTTGCCAATTGATACTATTACCCGTAATTGCATACATCCTTATACTAATATTGAATTTACCTACTGTAATTGCTGTGGGTGTCATGATTATCGCAGCTGCACCAGGAGGAGTGACTTCAAATGTAATGACAAAATTTGCAGATGGAGATGTTGCATTATCAATATCTTTAACTGCAATAATTAGCCTAATAAGTATTATCTCCGTACCTTTCATTATCTTCAAATCTGCAGATTTGTTAGGTGTTTCAGATATATCCTCTAATCTAACCATGACTGGTATTGCGTTAAAAATGGCTTTAGTTGTTACAGTTCCTGTGATTTTAGGAATGATTATTAGAAAATTTGCAGGTAACTTTATTTCCTCAAATATTTCTATAATTGAGAAAATTACAATAGTTTTATTTCTAATCGTTTTTGCTGCAATTTTGGTTGAAGAAAAAGATAATATTTTTAATTATTTTAAACAGGCTGGAATAGCTGTGCTTATTCTTAATATTGTAATGATGACATTGGGATACTTTATCGCAAAATTATTCGCGAGTGGTATTAAACAAAGAAAATGTATTTCAATTGAATGCGGTCTTCAAAATGGAACATTAGCAATATTTGTTGCTACACAAATATTTAACGATATTAGTTATGTAATACCTACAGCCGCATACGCACTTATAATGTACTTAACAGGTTTTATATTTATTCTTATACTTAGAAGAGCTTATTAATTTTTAATTTTTTGAAATATTTTAAAAACCAAATCTGATAAAGATGATATATTTTGCTCCTGGATTTTAATTGTATCAACTAAGGCTTGATCTTTCATATTTATTGTAAATTGTTTTTTTTTATTAACACTTATGTATTTATTTTTTAATAAATAATTTAATTTTCTAACAACAGTTGGTCTTGGAATATGAGTTATTTCTGAAATTGACATAGTGTTTACTCCGCTTTCATTAATATTTGAAATGTCTTTCTTCCATTCTGAAAAATTTAAACCAACTCCTTCGTAAGATTTATTTACAATAGAGTGACAAGTAATAACCATACCTACTGAATAAATTTCAAGATCTCCTAGTTGTCTTTTCCATCTTGAGGTTAAAGTAAAAATAAATATATAAAAATAGTACCAACAATATGTAAAATTATTCTTTAAATGCTCTGATACTTCATCAGCATTTAAAGATTTATTTGTAAATTGTACTTTTTTAAATACCTCAGAAATATTTGACAATAATACACTTAAATTTTTAAGAGTGTTTCTAGGACGGACTAATTTATAAGCTGATCTATCTATATATATTTTTTTTCCAATTTTTTGAAGCACTCCTAATTTTTCAAGGTCTAGAATTTTTCTTCTAGCGCTTTCTTTTGGGATATTTAAATTTTTTGATATTTCAATTATATTTATTCGATCTAGTTCTAAAGATTTATCAAACATAAAAAAATTATCATAGCTCTCTATTTTTTTAATTTGTATATAATGATCAAAATCTTTATTTATTAGATAAAGAATTATCCGGTACTTATCTATATCGTTAAAAATCTCATAAGATGAATTCATCCATTCAGATAACAATCTGTAGTATGTTGGTGCAAGTTTTTCAAAATTTTCTTCAATTATTTTTTGAATATATTTTTTGTTAAAATCATGAATGTCTATATGCATATTGATGTAATACTATTATATTACTTCAAACCCAAAATGGACATACAATTAGTTATTCAAAACCCATTTTGGACACAGTATAAAATTTTTAAAATTAAAGATGTGTTTTAATCAAACTATATGAGTTATAATAATAACAGAAGAGCATCTGATATTGAAATTTCTTCTCAATTAACAGGTGACGTAAATATTGATACCCCTCAAAAAGTAAATATCAGTGCTCTTAAACTAAGAATTATCAAAAAAGAAAAAAAAGAGTCTTTAAAGACTAGAGTTTATACTCTCATATTAATTTTAGTCTTAGGTGCTATTGGTTTTTTTGTATCTGACTAAGATTTTCAAAATTAATTTTTAAAGAAACCTTAGAAATTTAAACTATTATCTCTTGTTGTAATTAATAATAATTAGTTAATAATGATTCAATGAAACCATTTACAGGTTATTTAATTTTAGCTTTAGGAATAACAACAGGAATAGCAGCGAATAGTTTTGCTAAAATTTCTGAAGGTTTCACAAAATTAACTCCTACAATCGCATGCCTACTTTTAATGACTATAACAATGTTTTCATTAGCTAAAGCAATGTCAGTTATACCTGTTGCTTTTAGTTACTCCACTTATAGTGGTTTGACAGTAGCGGGAGTAGTAATATTTGGAATGTTAAAATATAATCAAGTACCTAATGTATATGGTTTTATTGGGATTTGTTTAATTGTGACTGGAGTTATAATGGTAAATTATTTAGGACGCGCAGGCTAAAAATTTTTACTACTAATAAGAATTCGAATATCTTCTTTTATATTTTCTGGTATTTTTATTTCTGATTTAAAATTTTTTTTGTATCTTCTTAATTTATGTTCTCCGGGATATAATATCTCTTTTAACCCTTTCAGTTTTGGAAGTTTTTTTATTCTTTTTATATTTTCTTTAATTCTTTTTTTAAAATTTGATTGAAACAAATTTGCTTTCATTACTATAAATAAATGACCAATATTTTGTGGTCCTGAAAAATCATCAAACGGATCTTTTACTTTTCCACCATGATTACCTCCAGTATAAACTCCACTTAATATATCAACCATCCATGCAAGACCAGAACCTCTAAAACCTGCAATAGGAAGCTGAACACCTTCAAGCGCTTTAACAGCATTAGTTGTAGGTTTGCCAAACTTATCTAGAGCAACTCCTTCAGGAATTTTTGAATTAGTTCTCGATGCAACTCTAATTTTTCCTCTATTGATCATTGAAACAGATGTATCTAAAATGAATGGTGCATTTGATCCTGTTGGCGATCCAAAACAAATTGGATTTGTACCAAACAATGACTTGATAGCACCATGGGGGGCAATTGCAGGTGGGGCATTAGTAAATACCAAAGCTATCATATTCTTTTTTACTGCTTGTTCCGCGTAATATCCTGACATTCCATAATGACCACTATTTTTAACAGCAACTAATCCAATTCCACTTTTCTTGGCATTTTTTATCGCTTTTTTTATTGCTATATCGGCTGCAACAAAACCAATGCTATCATCAGCATTTATATGAGCAATAGATTGAGAAATATTTTTAATTTTTATTTTAGGTTTCGGATTAATTAATTTATGTCTTATGCGTTCACAGTACATTTTTAGTCTAGACAAACCATGAGTTGGAGCGCCAACTAACTCGGCATTAATTATTGCATCAGCACATATTTTTGAGTGATTTGTTGATAGTTTATGTTTTTTAAATATTTCAATTATGATTTTTTTAAGTTTATTTTTTTCCATTAAAAACTTTTTAAATCCTTGTTAAAAAATGAAAGTATATCGCTCACTAGAATATCTGGTTCTTCCAAGGCTGCAAAATGACCACCGTTTGGAAATTTCTTCCATCTTTTTATATTAAAAATTCTATTTACGTATGATTTAGGAGGCCATTCTAGCATTTCTTTTGGAAAAATTGCTATTGCTGTAGGCACATTTATTTTTTTAAAGTTTTTTGGAAAAGATCTTCCACCTTCTTTTCTTCTACCAAAATATATCCAGCTGGCAGTATTAAAACTTTTAGTTATAATATAAATCATTATATTTGATAACAATTCATCTTTTGAAAATGTTTTTTCAATCTTACCCATTTTTAAATCTGACCAACCGTGAAATTTTTCCAAAATCCATGCTGCTGTTCCTACAGGACTATCTATCATTGCATAAGATAAGGTTTGGGGTTTTGTAGCTTGTTGAGTTCTATATCCCTCTTGCATAATTTGGTCAAAGTTAAATTTTTTCTCCCATTTTTTTTCTTTACTATTTTTTGGTCCTTTTGGATGTCTAAGAGGTAAACAATTAATGTGTATCCCTTTGCAATTCTTTGAGCTATCAAGACCAATCCATCCGGCAATAGTTGCTCCCCAATCACCACCTTGTACAAAATAATTTTTATAGCCTAAGTTTTTAATCATAAATTTATTTAATATTTTTCCTATTTTTCTTGGTCCTAAGGCTTTTTTGATTTGAGAGGAAAATCCAAATCCTGGTAAAGATGGAACAATTACATCAAATCCATCTTCAACTTTTCCTCCATATTTTTCTGGGTGTGCAAGTCTTGGAATGACATTTAAAAATTCGGATATACTTCCTGGCCATCCATGTAAAAGTAATAATGGTCTAGAATTAGGATTTTTACTTTTTTCAAAAATAAAATGTAAGTTTATATCTTCAACTTTAGTTTTATAATTTTTAAATGAATTGATTTTGTTTTCAAATTTTTTCCAATTATACTTTGAAATCCAGTATTTAGATATACTCTTTAAATAATTTAAGTTGGTTCCATACTCCCAACCACTCATATTTTGAGCATCATTCCAAGGAAATTCTCTTACTTTTTTATAAATGTCGTTAAGTGTGCTTTTAGGCACACTTATTTTGTATTGTTTGATCATCAATTAATTATGACTTATCCAAATTGTTTTTGTTTGAAGAAACGAATTTAGAGCCTCAGTACCTTGATCTCTACTTAGTGAGCCAGATTGTTTATAGCCTCCAAATGGAGTTTTAATGTCTCCTTCAGAAAAGGTGTTTACCGATACAGTTCCACAAGGCAAACTTTTAGCTAAATGAAACGCTCTATTTATGTCCTGTGTAAATACACTAGCATGTAATCCATATTTCGAATTACTGGCAATTTTCAAAGCTTCCTCGTCATTTTTAACTGTCAAAACACCAAGCACTGGTCCAAATATTTCCTCTTGAGCAATAGTCATATTTTCTTTTAATCCATCAAAAAGTGTCGGTTTTGCATAAAAACCTTTTTGGTTTTTACTTGAAACTCCTCCAGATAAAAGTTTTGCACCTTCATCTATACCTCTTTGGATGTATCCATCAACAGTTTGTAAATGCCCTTTTGAAATCATAGATCCCATATTCGATTTTAAATCTAACGGATCTCCTACTTTTAGTTTTTTAACTTTTTTTATAACTTTGTCTAAAAATTCGTCTTTTACTTTTTTATGTACTATCTGTCTCATATTTGCTGAACAGTTTTGTCCACCGTTCCAAAATGCAGAATTCATAGCATTATCAATTAGATCATCTGTAATTTTAGCATCTTCTAAAACTATAAATGGACTTTTTCCTCCCATCTCTAATGCGACAGGTTTTAAATTACTTTCACTTGAGTATTTTAAGAAATAGCCACCTACTTCAGTTGATCCCGTAAAAGAAACAGCATCAACATCTTTGTGTCTACCTAGGGCTTCTCCAACATCACCATAACCTGGAAGTACATTTAAAACCTTGAGTATTTTAAAAAATAACTACCAACTTCGGTTGAACCTGTAAAAGAAACTGCATCAACATCTTTGTGTCTACCTAAGGCCTCTCCAACATCACCATAACCTGGAAGTACATTTAAAACACCATCTGGTATTCCAGCTTCTTTCCCAATTTGGGCAACTCTAATCGCTGTAAGTGGTGTATCTTCTGCTGGCTTAATTATAACCGAGCAACCCGCTGCTAGAGCTGGCGCCATCTTCCATACAGCCATCATTAAGGGAAAGTTCCAAGGAACAATTCCAGCAACAACTCCTATTGGCTCTTTAACAATTAAACTTGTAATGGATGGTTCAGTTGGGCCAACTTTCCCAAATACTTTATCAATTAATTCTCCATACCACTGAAAATGCATTGGTGCATCATTTGCAACTTCATTAATGCAGTCTGCTATAAGTTTACCAGTATCTATACATTCTAAAACTGAATTCTCTTCACCATGTTTTCTAAGTAGTTCAGCAAATTTTAATAAAACCTCTTTTCTATGTTCAGGTGAACTCTTAGACCAAACTCCACTATTGAAAGCTTTTCTTGAGACTTTAACTGCTAAATCAACATCTTTGTGATTACATTTTGCAACAGCGCAAAGTTTTTTACCCGTTGCAGGATTGATAGTTTCAAACTTTTTTCCATCGATTGCGTTTACATATTTACCATTGATGAATGCTCTTCCTTCAAATTTGAGTTTATTGGCTATTGATTTATATTTGTTTCCTGAGCTCATAAAATTCTTTCTATAAATTTAAATTTATTTTATTTTATTTAATAATTTTAAATCTAAGGCACCTTTAGACTAAAATAAATAGATTAACTAAAAATTAATAATACAACTTTTGATTGCAAACCCATTTTGATAATAAAATTATCTTTTTTGTTTTACTTCGCGCTCGATTTGAATTTAAATATCAATAATTTAATTAAATTATAGGAGATAAATTATATGTATATTAAAAAAATTTGTAAGACATTACTCACAGGTTTTGCGATTGCATTTTTTGCTCAAGCTGCTTATGCAGAGATAACTCTAAAGCTTGGTACTACTGGAAGATTGGGTATGCCAATTGGTGACGCTATAGACCAGGCGTTGATACCAGCAATGGAGAAAGCATCTGGGGGTAAAATGAAGATTGAACCTCATTATCAAAGAAGCTTATGCGCAGAGCAAAAATGTGGTGAACAAGCCAATCAAGGACTTATAGCTTTGTGGACTAGCTCTACTGCAAATTATGGTAATTTTGGACCAGAGTTAGCAATTTTCGATTTACCATTTATTTTCAAATCACTTGAAGATGCGAAAAGAATCTCAGATGAATGGTTAGCTGAAAGACAGTGTAAACTCGCTCTTGAAAATGCTGGTCATATTTGCCTTTCAGTTTATTCAAGTGGTGGATTTAGACAACTTGGAAATGCAACTAAACCAGTTCATGAACCTGATGATATGAAGGGATTGAAATGGCGTACTACTAAGAGTCCGGTTGAATTCATGTTAGTTAAAAATTGGGGTGCAACTCCAACACCTTATGACTGGAGTCAATTATATCAAGGTCTTCAATCTGGTGTAGTTGAAGGACAGTATGTTGCATCTCCATGGCAGCACGTTGCAAAACTTCATGAAGTTGCAAAGTATTTTACTGAGATCGGTGGAATGTGGTCTGGAAATATTTTAGCGATGGATGCTAAGCAATATAATGCATTGACTGATCAACAAAGAAAATGGTTGCATCAAGCAGCCGATGCTTATGGAGAGAAAGTAAACGAGTTAGATAACGCTTGGATTAAGAATGGTGAAGATGCAATTAAAGCATCTGCTAAAGAGTGGTATGTACCAACAGAAGCGGAAATGACTAAGTGGAGAGCAGGTGCAATTGGTGCCTGGTTAGACGCTAAGGGTACTTTTGAACCTGCAGTAGCTAAAAGAGTACTTCTAGAACAAGGTATGGATGGATTTGTTGCTCAGTTAGAAGCAGCAGGAGCTCTATAAATCGTTCGAAAAACTATATAAAGACCATTTAGTTCTTTTTAAGAATTAGATGGTCTTTAAAAAAAACAAGTCATAACTTAAAAATATTTATGGAAAGTATTATTTTACTCGTAGTACTCCTTTTTCTTATTTTATTAGGAGCTCCTATTGGATTTATATTAATACTTATACCATTTGTTTACATTTTACTAACAGACGCTGTTCCTCTTGTTTTAATTCCAAGTCAAATGTTTACCGCTATTGACTCAGTGCCATTAACAGCAATAGCATTCTTTATGTTGACGGGTGAATTAATGACAAGTGCAACGATTACTGACCGTTTAGTTGCTTTAAGTAGGGCATTAATTGGTCGTATTAGAGGAGGGTTGGCTCAAGTAAATGTACTTGTGAGTATGTTTTTTGCTGGAATGAACGGTTCTGTTGTAGCAGATACAGCTACAGTTGGAGCATTAGTTCTGCCAGCAATGAAAAAAGCTGGTTACCCTGCTGCATTTTCAGCAGCGGTTACAGGAGTAAGTTCTACAATAGGAGGGATCATTCCACCAAGTATCATGATGATTGTACTTGCTAACGCAACTGAAATCTCGATTGCATCTTTATTTGCAGCTGGGATTGTACCAGGGATCTTGATTGGTGTTGTGATAATGGTAATCAATCATTACTTCGCAGTTAAATATAACTTTGAGCGAAGCGATGAACCATTCTCAGTACGACGAGCTGGAAAAGAATTATATAGATCTTCATTCGCCCTTTTAATACCTTTAGTTTTAGTAGGTTCAGTTATGGGTGGTGTAGCATCGGTTGTTGAGGCAGGAGCCATAACTGCTTTGGTTGCTTTATTTACAGGTGTATTTGTTTATCGAACTATCAAGTGGAAAGATTGTACTGGTGCTTTTCGTCGAGCATTCCGTAATTCAGCAATGGTTTTTATTATAATTGCTGCATCAGGACCCTTTAGTTGGTTGCTTACTTCCCTTGGAGCAATTGGTGACCTCGAAACCTGGCTTTTAGGCTTAGCAGACTCTCCTATATTGTTTATTTTGGCTTTGATATTATTCATCTTTCTTCTTGGAACCGTAATGGACTCAGCTGTTAACATTATCATTGTTGGTCCAGTATTAGTAAATGTTATGTCTCAAGCTGGCTTTCCAGAGGTGCAAGCAGCTATGGTTGTAATAGTTGGATTCTTAATTGGATCAGTAACCCCCCCAGTTGGTGTTGCCTACTTTACATCTGCAACAATAGCAC
>LULJ01000749.1_pt1 | contig 14209 bp, 11 predicted proteins | sample 728171 | NCBI WGS metagenome assembly LULJ01 (sample SAMN03860292, study PRJNA289734) | marine metagenome | biome: seawater column; feature: ocean; material: water; isolation source: Red Sea water column Station 169 - depth 25m | place: Saudi Arabia: Red Sea | collected 2011-10-15 | depth 25 m
GATGGCTGACCTGCGCGCTTTCACGCGCGAACTGCTTGAAGATATGGCGAGCGACCTCGACACCAGCCTCGACTGGGTAGCGGTCGATCACTGGAATACCGATAACCCGCACGTCCATGTTCTGGTCCGCGGAGTTGCCTCGGACGGCAGGGATCTGGTGATCGATCGCTCTTATATCAGCGAAGGCATGCGTGCCCGTGCCCAGGAGCGCGTCACTATCGAACTCGGGCCGCGCAGCGAGCGCGATATTCAGCTAGCGCTTCGCCGCGAGGTCGATGCCGAGCGCTGGACCTCACTCGACCGCCGGCTGCAAAAGCAACGCGACGATCTCGGCGTGGTCGATTTGTCCCCCGAAGTCGATGCGACACGCCGCAGCAACCGCGCATTCCTTATCGGCCGCGCACGAACGCTCGAACGCATGGGATTGGCCGAGCGGATCGGGGCGGCGCGCTGGACCTTGGCCGCAGATCTCGAACCGACCTTGCGCGCGCTTGGCGAGCGCGGCGACATCATCAAGACCTTGCACAAGGCGATGAGTGAACGGGGCGTACAAGTTGCCCCTGCAGCCTTCGCGCTGCATGGCGAAGACGAGAACCGCCGAGTCATCGGCAGGTTGGTCGAGCGCGGTTTCCATAACGAGCTGACAGGCGAGGCTTATGCGATCGTCGAAGGAGTGGACGGGCGTGCGCATTATCTGCGTTTTCCCGATCTGGACCAGACAAGCGATGCAGCACCCGGCGCAATCGTCGAGACAGGCGAATGGACCGACCGCAACGGGCGACGGCGCAGCAGCCTGCTGGTGCGTTCGGACCTGCCGCTCGAGCGGCAGATTGACGCGCGCGGGGCGACCTGGCTCGACCGGCAGCTGCTGTCGGCACGAGCCGCGTCGCTGGGAGGCGGCTTCGGCAATGAAGTCCGGAAGGCTCTTGACGAGCGCCGTGACTGGCTCGTCGATCAAGGTCTTGCGAAGCGACATGGTAGGAGCGTGACCTTGGTGCGCAACCTGCTCGGAACGCTCCGCAAGCAGGAACTGGACGCGGCAGGTAAAGCGCTGGCTGCGCGTCATGGTCGTCTGGCAAATCCGGTAACGCAAGGTGATCACATTTCCGGCATCTACCGCGAGCGCATTTCGCTGGCGTCGGGTCGCTTCGCCATGATCGATGACGGAGTGGGTTTCCAGCTCGTGCCCTGGAGGCAAGACCTCGAGCGGCATCTTGGAAAAGAAGTCGCTGGCAAGGTCCATGTGCGAGGCGGTGTCGACTGGAACTTTGCGCGTTCGCGCGGTCCGGCGGTTTGAGGAGCACCGGCATCATAACGGAAATCTTGACAAAGCAAGGAGGTTGATGTGGCCTATAAAGAAGAAATATGGTAATAAAATAAGCTGGGCCGGATGAAAGCCGGAACCTGGGAGGGCTCGCTCGGTCAGGACCAGCTGACCCGCGCGTCGGCGCTGATCGGTCTGTTCAAGGGACTGCATCTGCTGTTCGCCAACGACATGGCCGATCGCTGGCCAAAGCTCGAAAACAGGGCCCCGTTGTTTGATCGCCGCTCGCCCATCGGGGCGATGATCGAAGGCGGCATTCCGCGCATGCTGGAGACCAGACAATATATCGACGCGCTTCGTGGCGGGCTCTGAGGAGGCAGGCGAGCCGCCGCAGATCCGCGAAGCGTTCGAGCGGACTGTCCGGCTCGTTTCCAGCGCGCGCTTGCGCGAAGCGGTCATGGCTCCACTTGCCGACAGTGATGCCGAGCTTGCGCTGCTCGCTGAAATCGAGGGGGCGACGAGTTCGCGCCTGATCGCCGAAGAGCGCGGGTTTGGCGGGCTGACAGCCGACGAACTGGTTCACGGCGTGCCGCATGCCAGGTTCATCAATGCGAGCTTTGCCTACGCCAAACCGCGCGAGCCCAATCGCTTCAACCCCGCGAACCGCGGCGCATGGTATGCCGCGCTCGATGTCGAGACCTGTATTGCCGAGGTCGGCCATCACCTGACACAGGCGCTCGCCGATGCCGGCGATTTCGATGCCGTTGTCGAATATGGCGAGATGATTGCCAGCATGGCGGGCGTCTTCATCGATTTGCGCGAGCAGCCCGGACACCCGGCCCTCGATCCGGACAAGACGAAAGGCTATCCTGTCGGCAATGCTCTAGCGGCGCAGGCACGCGCAGCCGGTCATAACGGCATTATCTATCCCTCTGTGCGCCATGCGGATGGAACTTGCATCGCGGCCCTGTGGCCCAACGTCGTGCAATCGGTCGCGCAAGGGGCGATGTACCGCCTGACCTGGTCCGGTAACCCGGACTATAGTCGGGAAGCAATCTAGCCGTACGCCGCTTTTGCTACGCCAACCTGCGATCACGCAGCTTCCGACTTGAATATGCAATGCAAAGCCGCCGTGCTGTCCTTCACGAAAGGAGCCAGCCTTGTCGGCAACCCGGATATTGTGGGGTCAGATACTCGTCGTCTTTGCTCTCACGCTCGCAGGTGTGTGGGCGGGTACTCAATGGACGGCGCACGCGCTCGGCTATCAAGCACAATTGGGCGCGCCGTGGTTCAGTGTCTCCGGAGCGCCCGTCTATCCGCCTTATGCCATCTTCTGGTGGTGGTTCAGCTACGAAGCCTATGCGCCGCGCATCTTCGAGATCGGCGGAATGATTGCCGCATCGGGCGGTCTCGTGTCGGTGGCGGTCGCGATCGGCATGTCGGTCTGGCGCGCCCGAGAGATCAGGAACAGCGCGACCTATGGCTCGGCGCGCTGGGCGACCCGTTCCGAAATATCACGCGTGGGCCTTCTGGCAGGCAAGGGCGTCATTATCGGCCAGCATGCCAATCTCTATCTTCGTCACGACGGGCCCGAACATGTGCTCTGCTTCGCACCGACGCGCAGCGGCAAAGGTGTAGGCCTTGTCGTCCCGACGCTGCTGACCTGGCCCCACTCGGCGATCGTGCATGATATCAAGGGCGAGAACTGGGAGCTGACCGCAGGCTTCCGCTCCCGGTTCAGTCGCACGCTTCTGTTTGATCCGACCAATGAGGCGTCGGCAGCCTATAACCCGCTGATGGAAGTGCGACGCGGCATCAACGAGGTGCGCGACGTGCAGAACATCGCCGATGTGCTGGTCGATCCCGAAGGCTCGCTTGAACGGCGCAACCACTGGGAGAAGACCAGCCATGCGCTGCTCGTCGGGGCCATTCTGCATGTGCTTTATGCCGAGCCTGACAAGACGCTTGCCGGGGTGGCGAACTTCCTGTCCGATCCGCGCCGATCGATCGAGGCGACACTGACCGCAATGATGCGCACGCCGCATCTGGGGGAAGACGGCGTCCATCCGGTGGTTGCGAGCGCGGCGAGAGAATTGCTCAACAAGTCGGAAAACGAACGCTCGGGCGTGCTCTCGACCGCCATGTCGTTCCTCGGGCTTTACCGCGATCCGGTCATCGCCAGCGTCACGCGGCATTGCGAATGGCGCATCGCGGACCTCGTGGCACAGGGCCGGCCGGTCACGCTCTATCTCGTCGTCCCGCCGTCAGACATCAGCCGCACCAAGCCGCTTATCCGGCTCATCCTCAATCAGCTCGGAAGACGCCTGACCGAGGACCTGCAGGAAGGTGCCGGTCGCGAGCGGCTTCTCCTTATGCTCGACGAGTTCCCGGCTTTGGGCAGGCTCGACTTCTTCGAAAGCGCGCTCGCCTTCATGGCGGGCTACGGCATCAAGGCCTTTCTGATCGCCCAGTCATTGAATCAGATCGAGAAGGCCTACGGACAGAACAATGCCATTCTCGACAATTGCCATGTGCGGGTGTGCTTCGCGACCAATGACGAGCGAACCGCAAAGCGCGTTTCGGAATCGCTCGGGACCGCCACCGAAACCCGGGCAATGCGCAATTATGCCGGGCACCGCCTCTCCCCGTGGCTCGGTCATTTGATGGTCTCGCGCTCGGAGACGGCGCGCGCTCTTCTGACCCAGGGCGAGATCATGCAGCTTCCCGATACCGACGAAATCGTGATGCTCGCAGGCGTGCATCCGATCCGTGCCAGGAAAGCGCGCTACTACCGCGATCCGCGGCTCAGCAAACGGGTGGAGTGTCCACCGACGGTTGAAAAGCCGGAGTTCGCAGCGGACGAGAGCGAATGGCACGGGAGACATGTGACCGCGCCTTCGCAATTGGAGAAATCGCCGACCGCGTCTGAAGAGTTTCAGGTCGATGATCGCCAGTCCGATGGCGGGATCCGCCAATCCCCTGAATTGCCGGAATACGAAGATGTGGCGCCGCCGCCAGTCGAGATCCCCAACGAATTTGAGTTTGCCGACCGAACGGACGACGATCAGGCAAACCGCAATCGCAGAATGGCCGAGCGGATGCAGGCCAATGCGCGGCGCGCTGCGCTCGATCCCGGCGACGGGATCGAGCTATGAGAAAGGGCAACCGTATCAAGCATACCTTCCGCCTGCCGCCAGCCCTTTCCAGGCAGCTTGCAGACTATGCGGGTCGAAAGCGCGTTTCCCAGGCTTCGGTGGTAGAGGCCGCCGTCGGCTCTTTTCTCTCTCCCGATGGATCGGAACGCATGGAAGCGGCCTTCAGCCGACGCCTTGATCGCATAGGCCGACAGATCGGCAAGCTCGACTATCATATCGAGGTCGGGAACGAGGCATTCGCGCTCTACCTCAGGCGATGGCTGGCGGTGACCCCGGCCATGCCGTTTGAAGCCAATGCCGCTGCGCGTGCCGATGCAGAAAAGCGGTTCGACTTCTTCGTCGAAGCGCTCGCGCGGCGCATGGAAACAGGCAGGCATCTCGCTGACGATCTCATTCGCGCGGCTTCAGAACCAAGGCGGGGTGAGATTGAAAATCCGGACGGAGACGGCCCAGAGCCTCCGGCGTAGCCCTGACAAAGACCTTCGATAGTCCGGCAGGAAACCCACATGAATAGAGCAGAGGAACGCTTTCTTTCATGCGCCGGCGCACCTGCAGGAATGCGAGGGTGCAACCATTCCAAGTGCTTGCTAAAGGTCCAGTAATGCGCACCGAACTAGATCATCTGCCTCCGCAAAAGCAACGCGAACTTGAGCGCGTGGTGCAGCTGATCTTCGAAGAATTCGATGATGCCTTTGCGCTGGCGAAGCACGAGTGGAAGAAGGCCGGTCGCATTCTCAAGGTCATTCTCTACGGCAGCTATGCCCGCGGCACTTGGGTCGACGAGCCGCATACGGCCAAGGGCTACCAGTCGGACTACGATTTGCTCATCATCGTCAACGACAAGCGGCTGGTCGACCGGGTCAAGTACTGGTCGAAGCTCGATGACCGGCTGATGCGCGAGTACGGCGTGACCAAATCGCTCAAGACGCCGGTCAACTTTATCGTTCATACCCTGCAGGAGGTGAACGACGGTCTCGCGCACGGACGCTATTTCTTCATGGACGTCGCGAAGGACGGTATCGCGCTTTACCAATCCGATGACACCGAGCTCCACACGCCCAAGCCCAAGACTGCCGGTGAGGCGCTGGCGATGTCGCAGGAGTATTTCGACGACTGGTATTCCGCAGCGCTAAAGCGCTACGAAATCGCGAAGTTCGATATATCACGAGAGTTGGTCTGCACCTTCTACACCCCTCATGTGCACAATCTCGGTTTCCTCCGCACCCAAGCCGAGCGGATCGACCGTCGCCTGACCTATGTCTGGCCGCGCGACACGAAGAAGGATCGCGCCCGCTTCGAGAAGTTGAAAGAGGCCTACGTCAAGGCACGCTACTCAAAGCACTACCGCATCACCAAGGAAGAGCTCGAATGGCTCGGCGAGCAGATTGGAGAGCTCGGTCGCGTAGTGCACGAGATATGTTCGGAACGGCTCGAAAAGCTCAGAAATGAACCAGGCACTTGATCGACCCTCGCCTATTGGGTCTGATCGTATGGTACGAGATGACTGCTTTGCGCCCCCATTCGAGACCTAGCTACTCGTGTTTTTAGCTCCCAATAGCGGACATTTGTCTAAGTCTCTGGACGCAGGTGGTTGCGCCGAGATGCGCTCGCCAAGCTATGATCGCGATTTCTCGTGGAGGAGCTTGAGATTTTCGTGGCAACCCAACAGCGAAAAGTTCGGTGGATCTGCATGGAGCCTCCGGCGAATTTCGATGACTTCTACGCTCCGAGGCCGCACCTAAGCTATTTGACTAGAGATACGATCAAGTGTGAGCGTTCCAGCAGTGTTGATTGCGCGTCGCCATTGCCGCGCTGTCCAGAATGTTCCCTCTAGTTGATCCTTCTCATTATCGTAAAACAAGCAGGCTGCTGCATCGAAACTTAGATCATCTGCTTGGTTATCGGTGTCGTTTTGCTGGCAATAGAAATAGCAGAGCGAGGGCCGCTCAGTTTCCGAACGCTTGCGCGGCATGACTATATAGCTTGTCGAGTTTTTAATCGGTGTATCAGCGCGCGGATTGGTTACTGTGATCTTGATGGACCACCACGATTGTTCGATCTCGGCGACCAGTGAGACAGGCAGCAACTCGGCAAGCTCGTCCGCGTCGCAAGTTCGAGGGTCGAAACTACGTCGCCGATCGGCGGCCGCATCAAGCAACTGCATCTGACGCGACCAATTGCTGCGAAGCGTCATAGCCCACTTGCCGTTGAGATCCGGGAACACGAGGTGTCCAAGGTCGGGCAACCAGCCAACCCTTTTACTCACCGCCCAAACCCATCGCCAGATCGGATTCCATGTAAGGGCAACACAGGTTGCCCAAACGATGCTTGGTATTGCCAGCCTTCGAATTTCGATATCGAATGCAGAAGTAGCGAGTTCTATCGCCAGGAAAACGCCCACGGCCAGGAGTGCCGCAGCGTAGATCAGCGCTTTTACCGGGAAAATTCTGTACATTGTTTGTTCGCCTCTTGATTTCGCTGTAACCTGCCGCATCTGTGTAGGAAAGGCCCGAATGAATTAGGAGTGCCGCCATGACTTTAGCGAACGCGCATGCCCTGTTTGTCGGGCTTCAAAAGAACCCGAGTTATCTTGCAAGCCTCGAAATCGAAGATAACGACCGGCAGCGGCTCTTAAATGCCCGTCAAACCATCCGCACAGCCCTTCGCAATGCAACGCATCGCCTCGAATCAGACAAAAGTTTTTGGCGGCGTGATTATTTGATCGAGACCGCCAATCGCATTCAGGACGATGTGAAGGTCAAGTTCATGACGCAAGGCAGCTTCGCGTATAAGACGCTAAATGCTCCAGCGCAGCCGGCTTTGCAGGAGATCGATCTTGACGATGGCATGTACGTTCCGGTCCGTTTTCTGAGGGATAATCATCCCGCGCTGGCGGCCGGCGCCCTGTTTACCTTCGTTGAAGATGTGCTTCGCCCGGTTTGCCAGGCTAACGGCTGGTCGCTCGACTCCAGCAAGGGCACGTGCGTGCGGGTCAGGCTCTGGAGAGGCGCGCATATCGACATCCCGATCTATTCCGTTCCAGAGGAGCGCTTCAGAGTCATGAAGGCAGCCATTGAGGAAGCCGCCTTCAGCGCGCGCAACCTAACTTTTGACAGCGTTCCTGCGATTCCGAGCGACCGCGTGATGCTGGCCCAGCGCAGCGGAGAATGGGTTCAATCGGATCCCAAACAGCTGCACGACTGGGTTGAAAACCGAGTTGATCGCCACGGCCCGGCATTCCGTCGAATGAGCCGCTTCTTTAAGGGTTGGCGCGATCATGTCTGGGCCAACAGCCCGCTATCCTCAATCTGCCTAATGTGTGCGATCGATGCGGCTCTGCTGGAACTCGGTCAGAGCGCAGATAACCGCGATGATAAAACTATACTCGATGTCGCGCGACTTCTTCCGCGAATTTTTTCAGGCGAAATCAAAAATCCGGTGGTGAAGGCGAGCTGTTTGAACAGCTGGAGCGAGGAGGAGCGCGGAGACATTCTGGCGGAAACGCAAGCCCTTGCTGCGACAATGGAGGCTGCGCTCGAGCGTACTGGCGACGCCGACCGGGTTATCGAGCATCTGCGCGATGCATTCGGACGACGCATCCCCTACAGGCCAGATATCATCGCGATTGAGAGTGGCACTGCTGCGGCTGTACGTGCCGCTCCTGCGGCGACCGTGGCCACACCGCACATTACTAGTTCCGATTCCGGATGATGTCGCAAGCCGATCGGTGGCGCGCAATTGCAGCTACGCTTGCGAATAGAGGCTTCACCGAACAGCAAGGCGCATCGCCAGAGTTTCGCGGATCGATAAACGTCCATGGCCGTGCGATCGATATTGAACTGGTCGTTCCAGATTCAAAGTTTGTGGAGCTACCCATTGTTCGGCTTGTCGATCGCAAGCAACTCCCCACTGGCGTATTCGGACATCTAAGCCGTGACGACATCGAAGGCTCTGTGGTTTGCTTTGCCCCAGCAACAGGCCTGCCACTCGACTTTCACGATCCAGGCGGATCCGTTTTGCGCGTGCTCAGACAGACCGAACTTTCGCTGGAGAAGAGTTTTGCCGGGCAAGGCGGCGCCGAAGTGGCGACCGAGTACCAAGAATATTGGATAACGAAGGAGCCGCATTTCCGAGTTCTCGTGAGCTGGGATGGGACATCTGAGCGACAACCCGGCTTGCAATATGCGGTCTTCAAGCCTGCAACAGGAAGTCCGTTTTTCGCGATCGCTGATACAATCAGTCTACATGACCACGAGGCCACGCGATTGTCTGGGGCCGTTGTATTCCATTTCGATGCCGAGTTGGGGCCGACCGCTGATCGAGTGGTACCGAACAGCTTCTTGTCTCTTGAGCAATGGTTTCGTGGGCAAACGGCTGTGGTTGCTGATCGCTGGAGCGAATGTGAGAGAGCGCTTCTGTCAGGGAAATTCGTATGCCTCGCAGCAAACAACTGCACTCTCGGCGTCACAGTTGAACTGCCGGCTAACATTGCAGTGGCGGTACGTGCAAAGAAACTGCGATCTTCGAAATTGCAACCACTTTTAGCCAAGCAGAAGACTAAACTCGATATCAAGCGCTCCGGTGGTTATTGGACGGGATTGGCTGAGATCGCTCAACGTAATTTGCACGGGATCAAAACATTGGACGGGAAGGCCATCGCTCTTGTAGGTTGCGGCACGCTTGGAAGCCATCTTGCCAAATTCCTTATCCAGAGTGGCGCGGGCGCCAGTGCACCCCTGACGCTGATTGATGGTCAGTTGCTTTCTGCCGGCAATATAGGACGTCATTATCTCGGTCATTCGCGGATAGGAGAAGCGAAGGCGAGCGCACTGGCTGAGGAGCTAAAGTCTTTTCACCCCCAATGCGATATCCGGGCCACGGTTGGCGATGCGCTAGCTCAAAAGACGGTGCTGGCTGACGTCAATCTACTCGTCGACGCGACAGGTGATTGGAACACGCAATATGCGCTGAATGAACTTTTTTATGAGGACGGCATATGGACTGATGCCATTCTGCATTGCTGGATAAGCGGTAACGGCGCAGCTGTTCAGGCTTTTCTGAATGTCCGCGGCGATGAGTGCTGCTTTCGCTGTCTGAGGCCGTCTATGGACGCAGGGCCGCGTTTCCCAGCTCTCAAACCGGGGGTCGAAGCCAATATGGCCCCTGCGACCTGCGGAGATGGGAACTATATTCCTTACTCCGTTGCTGCGCCTGCCACCGCTGCCGGATTAGCTTGCGACATGGCGATAGGTTGGGCCAACGATAAGCCGGGGGCGCGGCTTCGCACGATCGTACTCGACCACGAGCGCGGCATCGTGCGTAAACCAACGTCACCTTCAGCTCACAAATCGTGCCCATCATGCCTGGCGAGGGATAGGTCGTGATCGAGGGCATTCTTGTCGATCATGCAGCGGCAGAGAACATGCTAAAATGTACGCAGCAGCATCGCCCTTTAGAAGCTGGTGGATTGGTACTAGGGCTGCGCAAGGGTCTTTACCTTCATGTGACTGAGATCACCCGACCATTGCCATGGGATCGACAAAGTTCGACGCGCTTCCAGCGCTCGCCTAAGGGACACAGAATAGCTGCACTAAGGCGGTGGCGTAAATCCGGCGGAAAGATGGACTGGATTGGCGAATGGCACAGTCATCCTGGATTTTCTCTTTCGCCTTCATCCATCGATATACGCAATTGGCACGACATCGTTAGACAGCGCAAAGCAGAGATGATTTTCCCTATCTGCGACGGTCGAGAAACCGCCTTTTACCTTCAGTGTTGGGGTGATCGAGGTAAGTTCTTGCTCCGGCAATTCGAGAAAGATGCGGTTGGCACTTTCTACCTCACCCCCGCTGCTATCAAGCGTCGTCTGCGCGAAACAGGGAATGAGGCTTATGGTCCAACCGTTGAGTTGCCCTAACCTAACAGGCGAGCGCAAATACACTTTGCCCAGCTTCTGCGAACATCCGATTTGTGCGCGAGCAACAATAGGGCAAGCTGCGAGCCGCTATTGAAACCAAACGACCACAACAACCCGAGATCCTGAGCCTAACATTAATAACTCCCGTACGAACGGAACTGCGCAGCGACGAAAGATGCATCTCTTTTCTAAGGGTTAGAGCTGGCAACAGGATCTGGGACGAAACGGCAGCATTCCGTGTCAGGCTTGCCAATAGAAGCCAGTCCGCTACCGGTCCGATCCCAGACCTCGAGAGAGGTATGTTTGGAGCTAATGCGGGCCGGGACGCGAGCCTCGAAGCCAAGCGCTTCCGAATTTTGATTTAAACGCCAATAAGTTGGGCAAACATCCCGATAGCTTTTTTGGGACACAAAGCTGGCTTCGCAATTATTCCAACGACCGTGGCGGATGGCCGCGTTGCGCGCCAATGGACACTGTCTTACAGGCCTATCATCGCCGTCCCGAAACGAACGTTCGCTGTTTGCCGCCCGGACGTGGGTTGTCGAACGATCAGGGAAGCTGATTCAGCAAACAAGCCGTTGCTATACTGCAGATGCCGCTGTTCGAGCGAGTTGGCTTAATTGAGGCGCGCTCGCAGGTGCACCGCTCCGTTCGCCGATCTCGCTGCCGGTTAGCAGGTGGCGAGCAGGAACGAGAAAGCGACACGGCTTGCCAGATTGGCATTTCTTTTGCAGCCAACGAGTGCGGAGCGGGCGGCGGATCAGCAGACTGCATCTGTTTGCGATCAAGCACTGGCGCTTTGGCCGTGCGAAGTGATTTGCGAATTTTTCGGATGCGTGAAAGTGGACGCCGACCCGACGAGCGCCCCGAAGCAATCTCCGCATTATATCCTTAATTCATCGTACAACATCGTGGAGCGGCGGAGTCCGGAACTTCGGAACCCGCATTGAGCCAGCTGGTTAAGTCTCATGCCTTTAGAATAGGATGCTGCTCATGAAGAATGCCATTGGCCTAGCTGTTACCGCCCTGGCCTTTTGCGCCGCGGGTGCCGCTTTCGCAAGCGAGGACGGTGGGCCTCCTCCGATGCTGCCGGAGGAAGTCATTGCTATTGAAGCGCAGTCCTACGCTGCTACTTACGGCGTGAGCGAGGACGAGGCGCTTCGCCGGCTCGCCCTGATGCACGATGCGTTTGACTCGATAGAAGATGTTCGGGCGTCTGCTGGCGAAGATCTTGGTGGCATCTATTTCGACAACGGTGCTGACTTCGCTTTGGTCGTCAACACCACGAAGAAGGGCAAGCCGATACCGGCGGCAATCCGATCGAAAGGGCGCCAGTTCGCAAATGAGCCACCCAGTGAGCGTGGCCGCAAGCTCGGGCTGACCAAGCAGAAACTGGACAAGGTGCGCAGCATCGCCGGCAGGCCCCAAAGTGGAAAGGTGAAGCAGGTCAACTCCGCCCGCATGGCCAAGACCGAGGTCAACCAAGTGCGTGAACGCAATTCAACGCGCAATGCCCAGATTCCGGGATACAACGGCTCGCGCTACGACGACCGAACCGGCGAAATGGTGATTTACCTGGCCGACGAAGCGCGGCGGAGTGAGGCAGAGGTGCGCGTAGAAGAGCTGTACCCGAACGTGCCCTTTCGTATAGAAATCGAAATAGCGGTCAACGTTCAGACCCATACGCGCGGCGGATCGACTCTATCGCGCCAGTCGACGGGCCAGCGGTGCACCACTGGTTTCGTGGTCCGCGATCGATCGACCAATAGGGTCGGCGTGGTCACGGCAGGCCATTGCGAGGACGCGACACGCAACTATTCAGGCGTGGACGGGTCCAGCTATCCAATGAGCCGCGGGCAGTGGAACATGACCGCGAGTTATGATCTGGCGTTCTTCTGGACCGCGCATGAGGCACCGGGCGAATTCTACGCTATGAGTGGAACCACACCACGGTCGCTCGAGGGCTGGCGGTCGGTTTCCGAAACTTCAGAAACTAGCTGGTACAATACCGGCAGCTATCTGTGTCACTACGGCGTCGCATCCGGCACCCAAAGCTGTGGAGAGGTCATTGACAAAACAGCCGAGCCGGTTGTCATGGAGCGCACTGCGAGTGGACAATTAATCAACCGCGGCTGCGGTCGTCCTGGCGCAAGCTACGTGGCCTGCGGTCCAAACTTTGTTCAGGTTGAAAAGGTGGCGAAGCCTGGTCAAGTCGCGCTGCAATGCGTTCCTGGCGATAGCGGCGGGCCGTGGTTCGCCTATGGCAACGCCTATGGAATAGCTAAATCCTGTTCTTATACCAACGCAAGCGATCCGAGCACTGTCAAGTACGCATATTACACGCCGATCATTCGCATCAACGATCTCGACTTAACCCTTTGGTATGGCGGTACGATTGTGGACGGTTATGCGCGCTAAGCATCTTGGGTTGGTATTCGGTGGGCTTCTGCTATCTGGCTGCGGACAGGTAGACGGAAGGTCTAGTGACCCGCCTACGGCTCTCGAACCGTCAGGGCCAGCATCCCGTGGCACGCAATGGCCGGTGATCGCCGCCTATCGCGCTCCGCCACAGCGGGATGAAACGGTCACCGTAACAACCGAAGGCATTGTTGGTAATCTAGCCATTACCGGTCCCTGCGTGGTGCTCCAAGTTCCTGACGGAATGCGCTACGTCCTCGTCTTCCCTGAAGGCAGCGCCGCACGGACTGGTCCAAACAAAATTAGTTTCAATGGCACCATACTGCGCGACGGAGAGGAATTGTCGACCGGAACAAACGTTGTCACGCTAGCGGACTGGGAGGCGGGAAAGCGACCCGAATTGGTCGCACCTCCCGCCACCGAATGCGAAGGTGACGCGTACCTACTGATCTGATGGCTCAACCGGCGTCGGCGCTTTCTGGCATCTGTTCGGGAGGCTCATCGGCGCCCTCCAGACCGCGAAAGCGCCAGGTACTTCAGCGCATGCAGCTTTCAACAGAATGATCACAGACTGCCTTTGAAGACATGCGGTTGGCTCCGTGCGGCATAGCAACGGGGGCGGCGTCATTTCCTAATCCTACTGAGACTCCGCTTAAACGATCAGGAGCTCGGAGCGCTAGTCGCTAGCTTCTAGGCTCTAGCCGACCTATGAAATTACACTCACCCCGAGCTTCTCGATTTCGTATCCGCCGCCCTTCCTTCGCAAGCGGTATGAGCCGTGTTCCGCACCGAGGTTGCCATAGGTCGCGCCACCCGAACCGGCGCAGAAACCGCGATTGCCTGAGCAATCGATCCGGGCATCGATATACATCGCACTTTCGCCGTTTGCCGTCAGGACCACGCCGGGACCGCTCCATGAGCAGTCCGCCTGAGGATAAAGCGGGCCGAAACGATGCGATAGCCTCGCAAGCAAGTCTCGATCTGCTCCGCGCAGGCAGATATGGCTGCGCATATCGCCTTCGCGACCCTCGTAGGTTTCGAGAACATATGTAAACATCGCTTCGCGCGGGTCGGCGACGTTCCTGATCATTCTTCGCGGCCACCGCTGCCCGCCCCAGTGCTCGTCGAAAGCCTGCGACAGAAGCGTATCTTGCGCCGATGGAGCGGGAGGCGGGGGCGGCGGAGGATCGGGGATACCGTCTGGCTTCGACGGATCAAATTTCGCAATGTCATGAAGCTGGACGGCGGGTCCTTCGCAATCGGCAGGCACCTCGCCATCGGCCAGACCCGCCAAATCCGCATCGGGCGGATAGAAACCGCCTCCACCACGGACCATCTCCCCCTCGCGGATTCGCAACCCCGAGGTATAGTTGTTTACCAGCCAGTCGGTCTCGTCGAGCCGCGCGACCCGCACATTTTCGTCGCCCCAGAGTATTAAAGCACGCTGTCCTGGCG
>LULJ01000677.1_pt1 | contig 14208 bp, 15 predicted proteins | sample 728171 | NCBI WGS metagenome assembly LULJ01 (sample SAMN03860292, study PRJNA289734) | marine metagenome | biome: seawater column; feature: ocean; material: water; isolation source: Red Sea water column Station 169 - depth 25m | place: Saudi Arabia: Red Sea | collected 2011-10-15 | depth 25 m
TAAAAAGACTTTCAAAAGATTTTTATAACTACTCTCCAATCCTTACTGAAAAATTAGACGAATGTATTGCTGATTTGGTGGTAAGACCTAGTGATCACAAAGCAGTAAAGGAAGTAGCAGAAATTTGTTGGGAATTTTCTATCCCACTTACTTTAAGGGGTTCAGGTACAGGTAATTATGGACAAGCTGTCCCATTGTTTAAAGGAGTTGTAATGCAGATGAGTCACTTTAATAAGTTAGAAGAATTTGATCCAGATACAGGTTTTGTAAAAGTACAGTCTGGCTGTGTTATGGGAGATTTGAATAAACAATTAGAGAAATATGGGAGGGAATTGAGGTTGCTTCCTAGTACTTGGAAAACTGCAACAATTGGAGGTTTTATTGCAGGTGGATCAGGAGGTATTGGTTCAATTAGGTGGGGATTTTTAAGAGATCCAGGAAATCTTATTGGTTTAGAGGCAGTAACGATGAATGAAAAACCTGAATTATTAAAATTTGATGCTGAAGAATCCGAACCTCTAAATCATGCTTATGGGACTAATGGAATAATTACTTCTTTATTACTTGCTACTGATATCAAACGTAAGCTAGCGCAGCAATTAATCTGAAATTAGGAGCAATTCTTGAAGAAGAAATTGTAGATCAAATGCCAAAATGGTTTAAAAGTAAATCTAGAAGTCACAAAATATTAATTCAATCTACTCTTGGAGGAATAAAAACCATCGAGCTAATTTGTAAAAAATTTAAAGTTGAATCTACCCTGCTTGGGGAAGAAGAAAAGCTTGTGAATGGAATTTCTGAAGTCGTATGGAATCATACAACTCTTCATATGAGGTCTAGGGATAAAAATTGGACGTATTTACAGATGCTTTTGCCACTTAATAATGAACTAGAATTAATTAATTTTTTGAGAAAAAAATGGGGTAAAAAAGTTCTTTGGCATTTAGAGGCAGTTTCTCAACAAGGATCACCGCGATTAGCGGCTTTGCCTGTATTAAAGTGGAATGGGGCAGAAGAATTAAAAGAAATAATGGAAGATTGCAAGAAACTTGGTGCGTTTATTTTTAATCCTCATGTTTTAACAGTTGAAGGCGGAGGTCTCGGAGTGGTGGATGCAGATCAAGTAAAAGCGAAATTAAGATTTGATCCTAAAGGGCTATTAAATCCAGGAAAATTGGAAGGTTGGGAAGTAAAAGAACAATTTAAAATTTAACATTTCTGTTTATTCGCAAATTTAATAAATTCAGCAACTAAAAAAATAGAACCTGTTAGAACAGGATGATTAGGCGGCCATTTTTTTAAAGAAAATAAATACTCAATTGCAAGTTCAAAAGTTTTAAATTCAATTGTTTTTTGGAAGTCAATTTCTTTTATCTGAAAGAGATCATTTAATTTCCAACTTGGTTGGTTTGGAACTGGCACAAGTAATAAGGTAAATATCTTTTTGTCTTTGGACACCTAAAATCCAATAAATTCCTTTATCTTCATTCTCCCAATTGCTTCGCTCATTAGAGAGTGCTTTTGCAGCAGGATAATTATGCGCACAATCTACAAGAATTTCTTTGTTGAAATAATTTATTATTTCTAGCCTTCCGTTCCAAGTTGTCTTTTTAAGACCTTCAGATATGTGTTTTTCTTTTATATTAAATCCCAAATTATTCAGCGCTTCAATTGCTCCAACAGCTACTGAAGCATTTTGCTTTTGAAAAATTCCTTTTAATCCAAGCTCATAGCTGTTTGAAATTGAATCTTTCCAAATAATTTCTGCTCCTACCTCTTTAACTTTTTTGGTTATTAAATTTTCAACTTGACTATTTTGATTGCATGAGATGACAATTGAGTTTTTTTCAATAACTGCTAATTTTTCTTCGGCAATTTTTTCAATCGTATCTCCAAGAAATTCTTTATGGTCTAAGCCAATATTCCCAATAGCAATGATTGGTCTAGATTTATGGGCTGTTGTCGCGTCTAATCGTCCCCCTAAGCCAGCTTCAAGAATGAGTAATTCAACTTTTTTATGGTCAAAAAAATTTAGTGCGCAGCAAATGATTTTTTCAAAAGGAGTTAATTCAAATGTTGAAAAATTTTTTTCTATTAATCTATAGATTTTTTCAAAATCAGTTTTATTAATATTTTTTTTATTAACTCTAATCCTCTCGCATACATCCAAAAGATGAGGAGATGTCGTTACACCGAAATTCCTTTTAGCTTCAAAAAGTATACTTTCTAAATATGCCGCGATTGATCCTTTCCCATTGGTTCCAATAATCTGTATGGCAGGGATATTCTTGCAAGGATTACCAAGTTCTTGAAGTGCTTTTTTAATTCTTGATAAACCTAACTTGATATTATCCCTTTCATATTTAGGAGATAATAATTCAAAAGTTTTTAAATTTGCATTTTTCAAAATTTAAATTGCTATAACTCTTCAAAAATTGAATTTAGCTTATCCAAAAGAATATTAATTTCTCTTCGAGAAATAACTAATGGTGGGACAATCCTTACAACATTTCCTCCTGCAGGAACTACCAGTAATCCTTTATCAAAAGCTTTTAATGTAATTTTTTTTGCATCAGCATAATCATCATTGATCACAAGACCTTGTATTAAACCTAAACCTCTTTTCCCGCTAATAATATTTGGAAATTTTTTTGACAATTCTTCAAACCCAGCACTTAATTGTTCCCCTCTTAGATAAACATTATTGATAATATTTCTTCTATTTATTTCTTCTATTACAGTTAGGGCAGCTTTACAAGCGAATGGGTTCCCTCCAAAAGTGCTTGCATGATCTCCTGGAGAAAAAATGTTGGCTTTTTCTTTTACCAATAATGCTCCAATTGCATGACCTCCTCCTAATCCTTTAGCAAGGGTGAATCCATCAGGTTCAATTCCTAAATTCTCATAACCCCACATTTTCCCAGTTCGACCTACTCCACTTTGGACCTCATCTAAAATGAGAAGAGAATTATATTTATCACATATTTCTCTCAGGCTTTTAAAAAATATTTTACTTCCAGGAATTACGCCGCCTTCGCCTTGTATTGGCTCAACTAAAACGCCGGAAATTTTTTGATCATTATTTTCACACTCTTCAAATAATTTTTTTACCGAATCAAAATTGTTAAATTTAAAAAATTTGAACCCTTGAATCATTGGTTCGAAACCTTTTTGATATTTTGCTTAATTGTTCTTGTTCTTCAATGTTGTAGAGATTAGAAATGTGCTGAATCTTTTTTAGTTGAGTTGATAACCTTCTTCTTAAAACTCTGTCGCTATGTCCAAGACTACAAGTTGCTATACCAGCGACTGCATCAAGATACCTTTTACCTGTTTTGTCCCATAGCCAACAACCTTTTCCTTTTTTGAAAGATATATCGAATCGACTATAGGTATTCATTAAAGTGGGAGCGGTCGGACTTGAACCGACATACCCGAAGGTGCCGCATTTTGAGTGCGGTGCGTCTACCAATTCCACCACGCTCCCAAGGCTTTTGAAAAAATGAACTTTTTTATTATAACAAAAATCAACTTATTGACTATTGTTTTGGTCAAGGAACAGTTATCAAGATAACGTTTGTTAATAGTTAATCTTTTCGATAAAAACATAGAATTATTTATTGCATTTGCTAACAAGAAATAAGGTAAAAAAAGAAATTTAAACATTTATGATACATTTTTGTGATTAAACACGCCTAAAAGTCTCTTTTTGAAGGAGATTGCTTCATGATTAGTAATATTGTGTTATATTAGAAAAAAAAGCAAATGTCTAAAATTCAAGCGAAAAAATTATCCTATAAATTTGTCCCTTATCTTTTTATTGCAGTGACTATACTTACAACATTCGGATCCAATAGCGGAACTTGGGCATGAACGAATTCAAATTTAATGGTTTAAATAAAAATTGGTCAAATCGCTTTTTAGTTTTGTTTTTATTATTTTTGGGTTGTATTTCACTAATCAATATCGCTTACGTTTGAATCAACTTTCTTAGTTTTAAAAATATTTTTATATTAGACTAAGCTGCTTCGAGTTTTGAAAAATTCTCAGATTTAGTCTCAATTTTATATTCATTCTCCTCAATAGTATTTTTACTGATCTCTCTAATTATTTTTACACCTAAATTTTTTAGTTTTAATTCAAAATTTTCATAACCTCTATCTAGATGTTCTAATCCATAGAAATTACTACTACCTTTTGCGATGATTCCTGCAATTATTAATGCAGCTGATGACCTTAAATCTGAGCCAACTAGATTCATCCCATTAATTGTTTTAACACCTTTGATGTGAGCTACGTTTTTGTTTAGTTTTATACTGGCGCCCATTTCATTAAGTAAATAAATATGATTCATTCTGTTTTCGAAAATTGTTTCAGTTATCTTTGATTCACCATTTGCGATTGTCATTAGAGTTGTAAATGGTGCCTGCAAATCAGTAGGAAAGCCTGGGAAAGGAGCTGTTTCAATATCTACTCCTTTAATCTCTTTACTCTTGATAGAAATCGAATTACCTTTAATCGTAATTTTACTCCCACTCTCTTGAAGCTTATTAGTGACAGCTTCAAGATGATGAGGGATTACTGGAGAAATTGTTATTGAAGAGGAAGTTGCAGCAGCAGCTATTAGAAAAGTTCCAGCTTCTATTCGGTCTGGAATTACTTTATGGGTACATCCGCCAAGCTTATTAACACCATCAATAATAATTGTTTCTTTACCGGAGTCATAAATTTTTGCCCCCATTTTATTAAGCATTTGGCATAAATCTTGAACTTCAGGCTCTCTAGCAGCATTTTCAATAGTAGTTCTTCCTTTGGCTAAAGATGCTGCCATTATTAAAGTTTCAGTCGCACCTACACTTGGACAATTTAATTTAATATGAGTGCCATGAAGTCTATTTTTGTTTCCCCTTGTTTTTGCCTTGACAATTCCTTCTTCAATAATAATGTCTGCTCCTAATGCGATTAGTCCATTAATGTGCTCGTCTATTGGCCTTGAACCAATATTGCATCCACCTGGTAACGGTACTTGAGCTTCTCCAAATTTAGTTAATAGTGCACCTATACAAAAGAAACTAGCTCTTAATCCTTTAACAAGTTCATATGGAAGTTCTTTAATCGAAATAGTTGTTGGATCTATTTCTAGTTGGTTGTTTTTACGAACTAAATTCACTCCTAAATTCTTTAAGATATTCCCCATCTTTTCAATATCAGTGAGAAAAGGTACATTTTCAAGAATTATTTTTTCATTAGTTAGCAATGATGAGGCTAATAAAACTAAGGCGGAATTCTTCGCACCACTTATTTCAACTATTCCATTTAACTTGCCTTGGCCAAGAATCTTTAAATTTTGCGATTTAAGATATGACTTCGTTTTGCTTCCGCAAATCATTAAGACTTAATTTATTAGATTCATCATGACAAACTAATAATATTAAGTCCACCCTATGTAACGTCATGAATATTAATTAAAAGTGAAAATGTATTTTTTGATTTCTTGGGAAATAAAAATTTAATAAATAATTGATCAAAATATTTATGTAATTAAAATATAGTTGATAACAAATTTTTCAAAATACTCATAGAAAATACTTTTTTAAAAATAACTAGTAAAAACAATAATCTAGTTAAAAGATTTAGATCATTTAAAAGAGGATCATCTCCAAAAGATCAAGACTTTTTTTGCATAGAGGGTACACATCTCATTGAAGAATTGCTGAAGTCTGGAAAAAATCCCTCTAAGATTTTAGTTACCGAAAAATGGCTAAGAAAGAATCAAAATCTAAGCAAAAAATTTGATGAGTCATTAATAAATATTGTCTCAGAGGAAGTCTTGGCATCTGCGATTTCAACAATTAATCCAGATGGGATAGCAGCTTTAGTAGAGATTTCAGCAATACCTAATTATCAATTTAATAGAAAAGATGATTTTGTTCTTGTTCTCGACAGAATTCAAGATCCTGGGAATATGGGTAATCTATTTAGAACCGCTTTAGCTGCGGGTGTTAATGCAATTTTTTTAGCTGGAGGTGCGCACCCATTAGGCCAAAAGGTATTAAGAGCATCCTCAGGTGCAGTTTTTCATCTGCCATTTTTAAGATTTGATGGCATTGAAGAAGAAATATTAAATTCTTTACTTAAGTCTTTGTCTGAATTATCAAATGTAGGATTTAAGATTTTCTCTACTAGTAGCCATAATGAGAGTTCAAAAAAACCTTCAAAACCTTACTGGGAAGTTGATTGGTCTAGACGTACCGCATTAATTTTGGGTAATGAAGGTCAAGGTATTCATAAAAAAATTCAAGAAGCTTTTAATGAAACAATTACAATTCCGCATAGTGAGATTGTAGAATCATTGAATGTGGCTTGTGTTGCAGTTCCGTTATTACTAGAACGAAAAAGAGTCGCATACACCTCTAAATAAATAAATAAAAAGTGACTGATTCAAGTTTTGATTTTGATTTAATCGTAATAGGAGCAGGATATGGAGGTTTTGATGCCGCTAAACATGCTGCTGGTAAGGGACTGAAAGTCGCAATAGTAGAATCTTCTGATATGGGAGGCACTTGTGTTAACAAGGGTTGTGTTCCATCTAAAGCTCTTTTGGCTGCAAGTGGAAAAGTTAGAGAAATAGCTAATTATGAACATTTAGCTAAATTTGGTATACATGCTTCACCAGTAAGGTTCGAGAGATCAAAAATTGCAGATCATGCAAATAATTTAGTTTTAAATGTTAGAGAAAATTTAACAAAAACTCTTAAAAGGAGTGGAGTTGAAATTATTTTGGGCATTGGAAGAATTGAAGGAAATCAAAAAGTAGGTGTAAGAGATAAAAACGGAATTGATAAAATTTTCACATGTAAGAATATTGTTATAGCAACAGGCTCTTCTCCTTTTGTGCCCCGTGGAATAACTTTGGATAATAGGACCGTATTTACTAGCGATGATGCGGTTAAACTTGAGTGGCTTCCAAGATGGATAGCAATTATTGGAAGCGGATATATAGGTCTAGAATTTGCTGATGTTTATACCGCGCTTGGTTGTGAAGTTACCATGATCGAGGCTTTGGAGAATATTATGCCAACATTTGATCCAGACATCACTAAAATTGCTAAGAAGAACCTTATTCAAGCAAGAGATATAGACACAAAATCAAATGTCTTTGCGACAAAAATAACACCTGGATGCCCTGTAAAAATAGAACTGACTGATGCAAAATCTAAGGAAGTTGTAGAAACTTTAGAAGTTGACGCTGTACTAGTCGCAACTGGCAGAAGTCCTAATAGTAATAACTTAAATCTTGAGTCGGTTGGTATCGAAACAGTAAAAGGTTTCATTCCTGTAGATGATCAAATGAGAGTTAAGAATGGTGATGAAATAATACCTAACATTTGGGCTGTTGGAGATGTAACGGGCAAACTAATGCTTGCCCATACAGCTGCAGCGCAGGGTACTATTGCTGTTGATAATATTTGCGGTGGTAATGTCGAAATTAACTATAAAAGTATCCCCGCAGCAACCTTTACTCACCCAGAGATAAGTTCAGTTGGTCTCTCTGAAGTTGAAGCTAAAGAGATATCTACAAAAGAAAATTTTACTTTGGGAGTTGTCAAAAGTTTCTTTAAGGCTAATTCAAAAGCATTGGCTGAATTAGAGAGTGATGGATTGCTAAAGTTGATTTTCAACAAAGATAATGGGAAAGTATTAGGGGCTCATATTTTTGGGTTACATGCAGCTGATTTAATTCAAGAAATTTCGAACGCTATTTCAAGGAACCAAGATGTAATTGAATTATCTAAAGAAGTTCATACTCATCCTACTCTTAGTGAAGTAGTTGAGGTCGCATATAAACAGGCGGCTTCTCAAATAAAATAATATCTAAAATTAATGGAGATAAGACGCAGGCCACCAAATCCAACAGTAAGGGTAGAAAATTTAGAATATGCTGTACCTCATAGAGAAGCACAAGCAAAAAACATTCTGGAAGAAATTGTATGGCACAAGGATATTGAAATTAAGAATTTTAAAAAAATAGTCTCTTTAGAAGATCTCATCAAAAAGATTGAAAAACTTCCTACTCCCAAAGATTTTTACAAAAATATCTTGGAGTCAAAAATAAAACCAGGAGTTATTGCTGAAATAAAAAAAGCTAGTCCGAGTAAAGGAGTTATTAGAAAAGATTTTAACCCTGAAAACATAGCAATTTGTTATGAAGGATTAGGTGCATCATGTATCTCAGTACTTACCGATAAAAGGTTTTTTCAAGGTAGTTATGAAATACTCGAAACTGTAAGGAGATCAACTAATCTCCCTCTACTCTGCAAAGATTTTATTATTTCTGCTTATCAGATTTATAAAGCAAGGGTATCTGGTGCTGATGCAATATTATTAATCGCTGCGATTTTAAGTGATGACGATTTAATTTATTTAAAGAAAATAGCTGATAATTTAAAGATGAGTGTTCTTGTTGAAGTCCATAACTCTAATGAATTAGAAAGGATTCTAAAGTTAAAATCTTTTAATTTGATTGGAATAAATAACAGGGACTTAAAGACTTTTAAAACGGATTTAAAAACATCAATAGAATTGATGCATACATATGCAGATATATTTTTAAAACAAAATATTATTCCCATAAGTGAATCTGGAATTAATTGTGCCGAAGATTTAGAATCGCTTAGATCTATTGGAATCATGGGAGTATTAATTGGTGAAACTTTTATGAGAGAAACTGATATTGAACAATCGTTCAAGAAATTATTTAACTCAATTTAATATTGACTTCAAATCGTGCTATAAAATTGAATAAACAGAGTTGTACTGAATATATATGCAGGCTGTAATTTTAACAGGTATAGTCGCAGGATTTGTGCATGTAGTTAGTGGCGCTGATCATCTAATTGCAATGGCACCAGCAGCGATTAATAATCCCCAAAAAGCTCTTAAAAATAGTTTCTCATGGGGCTTGGGACATTCTTCAGGAGTCCTCTTGTTAGCTTTTCTAGCGATTTTTATTAAGGATATTACGCCATTAAACAAATTTTCTAGTATTGCCGAATTCCTAGTTGGAATTTCACTTCTAATTGTTGGAGTATTTGCTATAAAAAATTCTTTTCAATTAAGTATCCACTCGCATTCCCATAAGCATGAGAATGGAATTGCCCATCGTCACTTTCACTTTCATGTTAAGGAACAAAAAAATAATAATAAGCACTCACATGCTTTGACTGGTTTAGGCTTGCTACACGGTATAGCTGGAGGTTCACATTTTCTTGCAGTTCTTCCTGCTTTAGCACTACCTTTAACAAGCGCTTGCTTATATTTGATTTCATATTTGATTGGTTCACTCATAAGTATGAATCTTTTTACTTGTTTAATATCTTTTACTACCTTTAAAGCAAGTCAAAAATTTATTAAAAGATTAATAGCTGTAGCAGGAGGGCTTTCCTTTTCTTTGGGATTATTTTGGATTCAAAGAAGTGCTTCTGTTTTTTTGAATTAAAAAATTTTTTAATTTAGGAATAATTAATTTAGAGGTGACAATCCCAATTATTTTTTCGTTATTGATTAATCCAAATTTATTACTATCTTCGCTAAATTCAATATTGTCTCCAATAACCTCAACGTTATTTTGATTTACTGAATTTATCCTTTTTATTAGATTTTTATTTTTAAATGGATGATTAAAAATAACTATTTGTCGATTTTTAAGTATTGATTTATTCTTTTTATATTTTTTAAAAAATACAATATCACCTTCTTTTAGGTAAGGAAACATCGATTCACCACTAATAATCGCGGTTTTTCTTAAACCTAAAAAAAATAAAATAAAATCAAAAAAACTTTTGAAAATAACTCTGATTAACTAGCTTTTACAAAAGCGTCTGATCTTCCTTTTGAAGCCCAGAAAATATTATGAATTTTTTCTACATAACTCATGAGTTCTTCAGCTTGGGCTAAGTCAATATTAACTTTGCATGCACTGCATAATTTGGCCGCCTTCCAAATGGTTTCATGTAAGTCTGGATAAGTTTCTAAGTGAACTGGTTTAAAGTAATCTGTCCACAAAATTAGAATCTCTTTCTTTGTTTCTTTTGCTTGCTCTTCTTTAACTGCAACATATCTAGAAAATGTATTACTGTATGCAGCCCACTCTGCTGAATCAGTGCTAGAAGGAGCTTCTAATGCAATAAGTTTTTTTGTCATTGATAAAACTGCTTCAGCTGCAACTCTCGTAGATGCTGGGTCGTAAACACCACAAGGACCATCGCAGTGAGCATGGACTGTCATTGGGGATTTTTTATCTAGAAAAGAATTGATGAATTTACTTAACATTTCAAATATTTGGTGTTGTATATATATTACTTGGAGATTAACTAAATTGAAAAGTCTTAGATATTTTTCTTACTTAATTTAATTGACTTTTAATAATTCAACTTCAAATATTAAAGTCGCATTAGCAGGTATTACATTTCCAGCTCCTCTTGATCCGTATCCAAGTTCCGGAGGTATTGTTAATTTTCTTTTGCCTCCAACTTTCATGCCTGCTACACCTTCGTCCCAACCTTTTATTACTCGTCCAGCACCCAAGGGAAAGCTGAATGGAGCTCTGCCGATACTGGTATCAAATTGTGTCCCGTCTTCTAGAGTTCCTGTGTAATTTACAGTAACTGTTTGCCCAGCACTAGCTTCATCTCCTTCCCCGTTTACGATATCTGCAATAATTAGACCACTTTCTGTAGTCCTTGAATTGTTGTCTGATGGTGTTTCTTCTGCCATAGCGAAAAGTATAGGATTTGGATCTGATGGGTCTAGTTCAAATAAATTATTATTTGAGACATTTGATGATTTTGCAACAGGTGTTCTTTGAACTGACTGAGTTTCTGATTCAGCAGCATTAACAACTTGAGGTGAATTAAATTGACTGAAAAGAGTTAATGAAACACAAAAAACAAAAACTGCAAAACTAATAAAGACTTCTTTCACTTAAATTTTGAAAGTTACTAAAACTTAGTCTACAGAATGAAGGTACAATAAATGGGTGATTATAAATTTAATTTCGTAATTTTAGATTGTTAATCCCAACTCAAATTAAAAGTCTAAGACAATATTTTTACCCTTGTTTAGGAGGGATTTTAGGAGGAATTTCAGTTTCAACTCATTTTTGGCTGATTTTTATGCCGATATCTTTATTTATTTTATGGAAGGGAAGTGAAAGGAGAATAGCAAATTTTTGTTGGGGTTTTTTCTTTATCTTGATAAGTCATTCTTGGCTTTATGATCTTCATCCATTGACATGGCTTGGGTTTTCATGGCTTGCAAGTTTAATAATTACCATTTTAATATTATTATTTTGCGCTTTTCTGGGTGGGATATTAGTTTATTTATGGGGATTGTTAGTTGAAATTATTCTCTGGAAAGAGGATGTTTTCAAAATGAAAATATTATCTTTAACAGTAAAAGTATTTTTTTTATCTTTGACTTGGGGTATTGGTGAATTGATACTTTCTCAAACACCTTTTTTTTGGATAGGTTTAGGAGAGAGTCTTATCCCAGGTGATATTTATCTTGCTGGTTTAGCAAGATGGATTGGTGCAAGTGGTTTATGCGTATTACAAATATTGATTGGATTTTGGATTTTTTATATTCAAGGTAGATGGGAAAGAAAACTTCACTTTAAAAAAATATTTCTTTTAGGACTTTTGGTTTTTATTTTCTTACATTTATTTGGAGGTTTAACAAGTCCATTAAAAAGAAATTATGAATATCCAGTAGCTATTTGGCAAACTAATATACCAACAAGAGAAAAATTAAAAATAAATGATGAATTTATTGAAGAAAAGCTATCTATCGCTCAAAAATATGCTTTATCAAACAAAGCGAAACTTCTTGTTGCTCCTGAAGGAACTCTATCTAATAATTTTTATTTTTCTAAAGGCATTAAGGTTAATACCTTGTCAGGAGGTTTCAGAAATTCAAATAATGAGTTAAGAAGTTCTTTACTCGGATTTCAAATTGGAGATAAATCTTTTACCTCATTTATAGATAAAAATAGACTAAATTTACACCCCCACTAGCAGTAGCTATATGTTACGAAATTAGTGATGGACTAGAAATAAGAAAGGCTATTAATAGCGGTGCAAAACTAATAATAACTGCAGCAAATTTAGATCCATATCCAGCTAAGCTTTATAATCAATTCCTATCTTTGGCTAGATTAAGAAGTATTGAAAATAAGAAAAATAATTTACTAGTATCAAATACAGGCCCTTCGGGCTTAGTTCAAGATGATGGAAAAATAATTAAACTTTTTGATTATGATGTTGAGCGAAATGAAATAGTGTTCCCTAATTTTTCATCCGAAAAGACTTTCTATACAAAATTTGGAGATAAACCTATTTTGTTTTTGTTTATATTTTTTATGGGATTAAATATCTTTTGGAAAATTAATTAATTAACCCTCCACCTAATAAAATTTCTCCTTTATAAAAAACTGCAGCTTGTCCGGGCGTTACCGAACTTTGACTATCTTCAAAAATTAATTTAAATGTTTTAGTAGGATTATCTTTATTTTTCAAAGGGATTAAAGTTCCTTTTACTGGATGACTTCTATATCTGATTTGTGCTTCTACTTCAATCTCTTGCTTAGGTTCTTCGATTGAAACCCAGTTAACCTCACTAATTATTGCTTCTTTATTAAAGAGATCACTTTTATCTGCTACATAAACTATGTTTTTCCCCCTGTCTAAACTTTTTACATATAAAGGTTCCTGCCAAGCAATGCCCAACCCTTTTCTCTGACCTACCGTAAAGTGCTGAATTCCATTGTGCGTCCCAAGGACTTTCCCATTTACATGCACAATTTCTCCTTCTTTGGGTTCTATGTGTTTGTCGATAAATATCTGCATTGATCCATAATGCTCAACTAAACATAAATCTTGACTTTCTGGTTTTTGAGCAGTTCTAAGGCCTAATCTGAGGGCTTCCCTTCTTGTTTCTTCTTTTTTCATTTCACCAAGAGGAAATTCTAATCTGCTTAGTACTTCTTGTGAAAGAGAATAAAGAAAATAACTTTGGTCTTTGTTTTCGTCAGCACCTCTGAGAAGAAGGAAGTCCTTAAATACAAAGCTCTTGCAATCAAGTGTTTCAGCATAAGATGATTTTTTTATCCTTGCGTAATGTCCGGTCGCAATATGAGTAAAGTCTTTTTTGCTTATTGCGTAATTAAGCATCTCTTCAAACTTCACATTCTTGTTGCACATCGAACATGGCAGTGGAGTGAATCCTTTCTCATAGCTTTCAGTAGTTTTTTTAATTACCTCTCTTTCGAAAATTTCTCTTGAGTCTATTATTTTATGATTAATTCCCAAATCTTCACAAAGGCCAGCAGCATCTACTAATCCTTCAGAACAACAGGAGCCTTGTCCTTTCATTAGCCAAAGAGTTAGTCCCTCAACATTCCAGCCTCTTTCTACAAGAAGAGCAGCTGAAAGGGAACTATCTACGCCACCAGAAAGACCTACAATAATATTTTTCTTCTTTTTAGTTTTATTATTAGAAGAAAAAAAGTTCTCTAATTTTTTATCCTTTTGTGTCTTTAACATGGAAGTTTAAATTTTTGAACAGTTCTTCAATTGCTTTGTACTAATTATGAACGAAATTGTATGGCCAACAATTGACTCTAAACATTTAATTGTTGATTCAAAGCAAATGTTGATATTAGAGAAAGAAATGTTTTCTGATGGAATGCCTCAAGAAGCATTGATGGAAAAAGCTGGTATTCAAATTAGTAGATGGCTCTTGAAAAGGAAACCTCTTCTAAAGTATGGAATAACTGTTTTTATAGGTCCTGGGCATAATGGTGGGGATGGTGCAGTAATAGCTAGAGAGCTTTTTTTGAAAGGTTTTTATGTTCAGGTATGGTGTCCATTCCCGATAAAAAAAACATTAACAAATAACCACCTTAATTATCTTACATCTATTGGTGTCACAAAATTAGTAGAGCCTCCTGATGCAAATAGGAAAGATCTTTGGATTGATGCAGTTTTTGGTAATAATCAAACAAGAAAAGTTGATGATAAATTAATTAAACTATTCAATCAAAAATTTCATAAAAAATCTGGAAAGGTAATAAGTATTGATATTCCAACAGGATTATGTCCTGATAAAGGAGAGCCTTTTTTAGATTACGCAGTAAAGGCAGATTATACC
>LULJ01000653.1_pt1 | contig 14157 bp, 15 predicted proteins | sample 728171 | NCBI WGS metagenome assembly LULJ01 (sample SAMN03860292, study PRJNA289734) | marine metagenome | biome: seawater column; feature: ocean; material: water; isolation source: Red Sea water column Station 169 - depth 25m | place: Saudi Arabia: Red Sea | collected 2011-10-15 | depth 25 m
ATTTCATATGCTCTATTGGGATGTGGTTAAGTGTGCTTGCTATACTGATTTGGTTTGTAAAAACTCTTTTTGTAAATAATTTAGAAAAACAAACTTAATGGGTGTTGATGCTATAATTAATGGTGGCTTAGCTTTCGCTGCAGTATTAATTCTGATGGTCTTGAACGTGCCAATAGGTATTGCAATGTTAGTAGTGGGTTTTACTGGCTTCGCAATGATTTCGGGCTTTGATCCTGCAATATTTGTATTAGGAACTGCTCCATTTGATGCCGTATCTAAATATACTTTGTCAGTTTTACCACTCTTTGTCTTGATGGGAAATCTTGCAAATAGCTCAAATTTATCAAGAAATCTTTATGATGCAGCTTATGCAATAGTAGGTCATTATAAAGGTGGACTAGCAATGTCTACGGTAGGAGCTTGTGCTGGTTTTGGAATGATTTGTGGATCGTCAATTGCTACAGCTGCAACAATGTCTCAAATGGCAGGTCCTGAAATGAAAAGGCATGGATATAGTGATGCTCTAATAAGTGGTTCTATCGCATCAGGTGGGACTCTCGGAATTATAATTCCTCCAAGTGTAATATTAGTCATATATGCATATTTAACTGAACAATCTGTTCAGGAACTGTTTTTTGCTGCATTAATTCCAGGAGTAATTGCTGTTGTGCTCTATATGATTGCAATAAGAGTTTATCTTTTAATTTATCCTTCAGAAGGTGGATATGGAACTAGGATGCCATTTAAGGAAAGAATTTCTGCTCTCTCAAAAGTTTTTCCTATTTTTTTAATTTTTGTAATCATGATGGGTGGACTTTATTTAGGTTTTTTTACAGCAACTGAAAGTGCGGCTGTAGGGGTTGTTTTAGTTTTAATTTTTATATTTTTTAGAGGTCAATTAAAATTAAACCTTTTGAAAGATGCGGTCTGGACAACTATCAAAACAGTTGGATCATTATATTTAATTGTAATAGGAGCGAGTATATTTAATTATCTAATTACTGTTACACAACTACCTTTTGCGGTAGTTGATTTTATTAACTATCTTGAGCTTACTCCGTTAGGGATAATTCTAGTTATTTGTGCAATATATTTAGTTCTCGGAACTGTTATGGACTCATTAGCAATGTTATTTTTAACTATTCCAGTTTTCTATCCAGTAATAGTTGATGCAGGGATAGATCCTGTATGGTTTGGAATATTTGCAGTAATTGTTGTGGAATTTGGACTAATTTCTCCTCCAGTTGGTACGAATTTATTTGTAATTAAAGGTGTTATGCAGAAAACACCCTTACAAACTATTTGGTTTGGTACTCTTCCTTTTTTAATGACAGATGTAATTAGACTTGCATTAATAATAGCTTTTCCAGCTATATGTTTGTATTTGCCTAGTCTGATGACTCCATAGAATTATCAAAGTTTCGTAAATAATTAAAATAAATTAATCCGAAAATAGCTCCTACAAAAATTAATATATATTGATAAAATTTTAAAAGAACAAACACAACTGGTAAATCTTTTCCAGGGTTTTGAGCAATAAAATTTTCAGTACCATCTTTGTATAAATCAATCGGTCCAAAAGTTGCGTAGAGACCATAAATAAAAATATAAATGCAAGGTAGAATTGAAATTAATAAAAAAATTTTATTTTTTTTAATTAATTTTAACAAGTTTGCAGATACGCCAACTAACACTAAACCAATCAAAGATAATATTAATGGATTCATTACCACACACCTATCATAATTCCATCGTCTTTGGTATAATCTCTATCTTTTAATACAAATTCGTCTGTTGCCGAAACTCTATTTTTTCGATTAGTAATCCTATCAAGGAGAATATCTTTCATTTCATCAACTATTTTTGAGTATTTAGGAGATTGTCCAAGGTCGTGAAATTCATCAGGGTCATTTATTAGGTCAAATAATTGTGGAGGAAATCCTTTGTAGTAAATATACTTCCATTTATTATTTCTAATCATATATGCTCTAGCATCTGATGGACCAATATTTAATGTTTTTCTAGCCTCATTAAATGAATAATCGATTTCACTAAACACACTTTCCTTCCAATTTAATACTTTGTTACCTCTTATAATTGGAAGTAAAGACTGTCCTTCTAGACGATGTCTACTTGCTTTACTTTCAATAGAGTCTAAGAAAGTTGGGAGCAAATCAATAGCCTCAACAAATCTCTTTTCTCGTACTCCTCTATTATTGTCGGACAAATTACTAGGATCATAAATAATCATTGGGACTTTAACAATTTGTTCATGAAATAATTCTTTTTCTCCTAACCAGTGATCACCCTGGTAGTCACCATGATCTGAAGTAAAAACTATCATTGTATTTTCCATATAATCTTTATCCTCTAGAAATTTAAATAGTCTTCCAAGATTATCATCTATTTGTTTGATTAATCCCATATATCCTGAAAGGACAGTATTTCTAACCTCTTCTCTAGAAAAAGTCTTTGAAATATTATTTTCCATGAAAGCTTTATAAACAGGATGATTTATCTCTTTTTCAGTATTACTTCTATGAACTGGATAAAATTGATTTGCAGAGTACATTTTGTGATAAGGTGCAGGTGAAATATATGGCCAATGAGGCTTTATGTATGACAAATGTAAGAACCAAGGATTTTCTCCACTTTCTTTAATAAACTCCATCGATCGATTAGTCATAAATGCAGTTTCTGAGTGTTCTTCTTTAACTCTTGCTGGTTTATTCGAGTTTCTTAATCTCCATCCGCTAAGAATTTTTCCATTTTCATCTTCTGATGAATTTGCCCAACTATCCCATGGATTATCACCTTCGTATCCAAGTTTATTTAACCATTCATTGTAAGATAATTTTTTGTTTGAATTTTTAATATGGTTATTTGGGTGAAGTCCGTCATCTCTCTCATAAGGCTCAAACCCTGGCTCACTAACTGTCAAACCTATTTCTGTATTTTTTGAAATTCCAAGTCTATTCATTCCATCTATATCGGGTCGCATATGAGTTTTACCAACAACTCCAGTTCTTATTCCTGATTGTCTTAAATAATCCCCAATAGTTAATTCTCCTATTGGTAAGGGTATTTGATTCCATGTAGAGCCATGACTAAAAACTGTTCTTCCAGTGTAATATGATGCTCTTGAAGGCCCACAAACAGGTGCTTGAACATAGGCCGATTCAAACAATACTCCTTTTTTTGCTAACCCATCTATGTTAGGTGTTTTTAGATGTGGGTGACCATAACAAGAAAGGTAATCAAATCTGAGTTGGTCAGCCATAATAAAAAGAATATTTTTAGTACTTTTCATTATTTTTTAAAAAATTTATATTTTATTATTACATTAATAGCTATTATAGCATCAGAAAATCTTATTTTTTTTCCATCTTTATATTCCCTACCGTTGTAACTTACAGGCACCTCAACAATATTTTGATTTAAATTTGCCAATTTGGTTGTTACCTCAGGACAAAAAGAGAAGTCATTTTCTGAAAGTTGAAGTTTTATAAAAAGTTCTTTTCTAAATATTTTGTAACATGTGTGTGCATCTGTTAACTTCTGATTATTAATGATATTTGAAATTTTTGTTAATATATAATTTCCAAAGATTCTATATTTTTGTATTAAACTAAACTTTATACTTTTATCTCTTCCTAATACTCTTGATCCATAAACCACATTAATATTATTATCTTCAAAGGGTTTTAATAAATTCTGATAATCTTTTGGATCATACTCCAAATCAGCATCTTGGATTATGATTATGTCACCTTGAATATGATTTATTGCACTTTTTATTGCAGCTCCCTTGCCCATATTTCTTTGATGAAATATAATTTTACTAATATATTTTTTAATCTCACCTTTTAAAATTTCGACAGTTCCATCAGTTGAACAATCATCAACTATTATAATTTGAATTTTTATATTTTTTTGGTCTAAAATTTTTCTTATGATTTCTTTTATAGTGTTTTTCTCGTTGTAACAGGGAATTATTATAGTAACCAACATCAAATATTAATTTATTATATTTATATAAGATATATAAATAAATCGATATTTTATAGTAGGGTTTGTAGGATTAATTATACATTTTTTTGTTAGTATTAGCGATGCAATAAGTATTTTTTTAATATTACTTGGAATTTTTTTATTTTTCTCAAAATTTAAATTTTTTAAAAAAGAGATTTTTGCTTCAATTATAATTCTTATTTCAGTAAGTTTTCTTTTATTAGGATATTCAGATCATCCTATAGATGCAAATATGTATCATCATCCATATGTATCTTACTTAAAATCAGAAAAAATTATATTTTCAATAGCAAATATCGAGTTCAGATTTGGCCATATTTCACTTCTTCAATATGTTCAGTCCATTTTTACAAATAATTTTTTTGGACCTTTGGCAATATCAAGTTTGAACATAATTTTTTTTACTTTCTTTTTGCTATACTGCTATGAAACTTTATTTAGTAACTCAGAAGATAAATTTGTTTTTTTAGTTGTATTGCTAGTCTCATGCTTTGTATTAATAAAAATGGGAAGATACAGGGAATTTGGTAACGATTTGATACCTTTTTTAGTTAGTTTTTATTTTTTAATTAAATTACTGCAAGAAAAAATATCAAAAAAAAACAATTTAAACTTCTCTAATTTGATTTATTTACCTCTGTATTCTAGTTTCATGCTTTCACACAAAATATCATATATTTTTTCTGTTTTGATATTTATCTTAGTAATAAATAGATCAAACATAAAATTAATATTTAATAATAGGAGTCTAATTTTTATTTTTATTTCTTTCACATCTCTTTGGCTATTAAAAAATTATATAGAAACATCTTGTTTGGTGTATCCAGTAGTACAAACCTGTTTAAAAAATTCTGGTTGGTATTTAACGGGCATTGCCGATCCTGAAAAAGCTATGTGGCTTTCTGAGATCTGGTCAAAAGGTTTCATAGATCATCCAAATTGGAAAAATTTTTAAGCATGTAAAAAATAATGTTTTCAAAAGTTCAACTAATTTAAGTACTTTAGTTATTACATTAATTCTTATTTCATTCGGACTTGGAATATGGTTTTTTAAAAGTCCATTATTTAGATACGGATCTTTTTATGTAGTTAGTTTCGTTATATTTTTTTACTTAATTTTAAGTCATAAAATTATTATTGGAGTAAATAAAGTAGACTTACAGAAACTAAAAATATTTTTTTTTATATCAATTATTTTTTTTGTTACTAAGAATATTAATCGACAAATTAATTCCGAAAGTAAGTTTTTGCCAAGCACTAAGTTGCCTATTGAAAGTTATGAGATGCTATTTACTAATCCAAAGATTTATAAACCTAAAAAAGGATCTTGTTATTATACAGATTTCATTTGCTCACATGAGGTTCCTGTAAACGCAAAGATTTCAAAAAAAAATAATTTTTACATAATTAATTAAATCACTTCATATTTTTCCTAAAAATACTTGATAAACCCTCATATGAAGCTTCACATATACCTTTTTCTGTAATTAAATTTGTAATGTATTTTGCTGGTGTAATATCAAATGCTAAATTTAATGCTTTGCTTTTTTTAGGATAAATTAAAATCTTTTTTAAACTGTTTTTATGATCAATTCCCTCTATGTTGGATAATTCCTCTGAATTTCTCTCTTCAATTGGTATCAAATTATAATCTTTTGTTTCCCAATCAATAGTGGAACTTGGTAAGGCTACATAGAAAGGTACATTGTTATGATGTGCAGCCAAAGCTTTTAAATATGTGCCAATTTTATTACAAACATCCCCTGTTGATAAAGTTCTATCAGTACCCACAATACACATATCTACTTCGCCTCTTTGCATTAGTATTCCACCTGTATTATCTGTAATAATTGTATTTGGTATTCCCTCTTCATTTAATTCAAATGAAGTTAAATTTGCACCTTGGTTTCTTGGTCTTGTTTCGTCTACCCAAACATGAACAGGTATGCCCTTCTTGTGAGCATGATAAATTGGTGATGTTGCAGTTCCCCAATCAATAGTTGCCAACCATCCAGCATTACAATGAGTTAAAATATTAACTGTTTTTTTTTTATTTTTGAAAATTTCCTCTATTATCTCAAGACCATTTAAGCCAATTTTTTTGCAGAAATTTATATCTTCATTGCATATTTCATCAGCTTCTTTTATTGCAACATGAAATAAATCTCCAGGATTTACAAATGATAATTTTTTATTCATTCTATGAACTGCCCATTGTAGGTTAATTGCAGTTGGTCGTGTGTTAACTAATTTTTCTGAACTTTTTTTTACAAAATCTAAATCATTATTTTCTTTGATTGCCAAAACTATTCCATATGCAGCAGTAGCTCCTATTAAAGGAGCTCCTCTTACCTCCATAGTTTTTATAGCATTGACTGCTTCGTTCAAAGTCTTTAGTTCTTTAATAATAAATTTATGGGGAAGTTTTGTTTGATCAATAATTTTTACTAAATTTTTTTCAAACCATATGGTTCTATATTCTTTGCCGTCTATTCTCATTTATTGAATACTCTACCAGCTATTGTTTTGAGTTTATCTATAGTTTTCTGAGTTCTTTTTTCTGGAACTGTTATTATTGCTACATCTAAACAATTATTAGTTGGATCGCTCGGGTCAATATGACTCTCAAAATTATCAATAAGATTTTTAATCATACCTTTTGCTTTGGATGCATTGTCTAATAATACTTTTATTACTTGTTGGACATCAACATTTTCATGTTCTGGATGCCAACAATCATAATCAGTCACCATTGAAACAGATGCATATCTAATTTCTGCTTCTCTTGCTAATTTAGCTTCTGGCATATTAGTCATTCCAATTACATCAGCTTTCCATGATCTGTAAAGATTCGACTCAGCCAAAGTTGAAAATTGAGGACCTTCCATTACTACATAAGTCCCTCCTCTTTGATAATCTATTCCCTCTTTTTTAATTGCATCCTCGCATGCGTTCATTAAACCTTTAGAGGTTGGATGAGCCATAGATACATGAGCAACTATTTCCTCATCAAAAAAAGTTTTAGCTCTTGCAAAAGTTCTATCTATAAATTGGTCAATAATAACAAATTTACCGGGAGGCAAATCTTCTTTTAGTGAGCCAACTGCAGAGACAGAGACAACATCTGTTACGCCCAGTTGTTTTAATGAGTCAATATTTGCTCTAAAATTTATATTTGATGGTGAAATAAAGTGTCCTCTCCCATGCCTTGGTAAAAAATATACCTCTTTATTATTATAATTTGTTTTTAAAATCTTGTCTGATGGTTTTCCCCAAGGAGTATTTAAATCTATTAATTCTCTGTCTTTAAACTCTTCAACATCATATAGACCACTTCCACCAATTATTGCTAATTTATTATTTGCCATGTAAAAACTAATTATATTGTATTTATAAATAACTATTATGGATTTAAAAGACTATATTCGTTCAATAAAAGATTATCCCAAAAAAGGTATTTTATTTAGGGATATTACTACTTTAATAAAAGATGAGTCTGCTTTTGAGGAAACAATTAATCAAATTATAGAGAGATCTAAAAAGTTTAAAGTAGATAAAATTGCTGCAATTGAATCACGTGGTTTTGTGTTTGCATCCGCTGTTTCATATATATTAAAAAAACCTTTTATAATGTTGCGAAAAAAAAATAAATTACCTGCTGACGTACATTCTGTTGATTTTGAACTTGAGTATGGAACAGCAACAATAGAAGTTCACAAAGACTCTATTTCTGAAAATGAATCGGTATTAATAATTGATGACTTAATTGCTACGGGTGGTACAGCGGAAGCTGCAGCAAAGCTTATTGAAATTTCAAAAGGCAAAGTTGCAGCCTTTATATTTGTTATAAATCTCTTTGATTTAGGAGGTTGTGATAATCTTTTAAAAAAAGGTTATAAAATTGAAAATTTAATGGACTTCCCAGGTCATTAAATAAAAAAGGACTTAAATGGTAGCGGGAAGTGGGATCGAACCACTGACCTCGGGCTTATGAGTCCCGCGCTCTAACCAACTGAGCTACCCCGCCAAAATTTGGTTTGAGTTATAATAGAAATTTTCAATAACGCAATCAACTATTAAAAAAACTAAGTTTTTTTTACACCAGTTGGATGTGGAAAGCCATTAATAACTAGTTTTGGTTCTATGCTGACATCAATTAATTCTGGGCGATTTTCTAAATAAGATTTAACATTGTCAATTAACATTATATCTTCAAGAAATTTTTCTAATCTAGGAAATTTCTTTATAATATTTGGATCCAATAATTTTGAAAGATCTAAATGATGAAATGTTACAAAATCACATGCTCTTGGTTCATCAAAAACAAAAAATTTTTTGTTATTCTCCTTCAAGGCTTTTTCAAGATCTTCAAATCTTGACAATAAAAATGGCATCATGTCATCTTTTTTTTTAATAAATTTCTCTCCTGTTGCAAAATTTACTGTTGGATTTAGTGGCATGAAAAGTTCCTGAGAGCTTTGCATTATAGCATTTGCTTTAGCATTTAGTATTGGATCAGTAATGTTAATTCCTGCTAAATTTTCTATAAATGTCATTATTGCCATGCTTTGACAAAGCTCATGTTTCTTATCTATAATTAGCATGGGCAATTGTTTAAATGGAATATTAGGTTTTACTTCTGACCATTCCTTATCATAATAATCCCATGACATAAGATCTTCATATTCAATACCTGTATAATGAAAAAGCATACGTGGAGCTTCAGCCAAAGCTCTCATCTTAAAATATATTAATTCTAATTTGTGCATCAATTAAATTTATGAGGCTATAAATTTTATTAAATAATAAAGTATGCCTGTTATTATAGTTGCATAAATAAAACCTATAACAAACAATTTGATAATTTTTTTATTGTCATCATATTTTGATTTTAAATATATATAAATGAGAGTGTAAATTCCCACTATTGCAATACTCAATAATATATCTGTTGGATTCATATAATTTGCTGTACTCTTAACTTAATCTAATAGTATTACTTATTCAATTGGTAATAGAATAAATTTAGATTGTCTTATCTTTGTCAAATAATAAACTGTTCTTATAAAAAATATAGAGAGAGGTAAAAAATGATTAAATTTAAATCGATTAGCAAAGCTTTTACAAGCTTTGTGTTAGTTGTCTCATTTTTAGCATCTTCAACAGCAGCATTTGCAGAAATAGTGGGAAGGCTTTCAGTTCACTGGAGCCCTAAACACCATAGTGCAAAACATGCTCAAATATTTGCTGATGAAGTTAATAAAAGAGCGAATGGAAAATTAAAAATAGAAGTTTATCCATCAAAACAACTTTTTGGAATTAGAGAGGTAATGGGAGCTGTAACTTCAGGTGCGGTTGAATTAGGAGGAATAGTTGGTGTCGTAAGTTTTCCACCAATAAATAAAAACTTTAATGTAGCCTCTTTCCCAGGTTTATTTAACTCTTGGGAACAACAAAGAGGGTTTTTTCAAAATTCTCCTAAAGGAAAAGAAATTTGGGGAGAATTAACAAAAAAAACTAATTCAACATTAGTAATGTATAACCCTGTTGGACCAGTAATGTCTATTTCTAGTGCGAGAGAGTTAACTGGTATTGATGCCATGAAAGGTTTAAAAGCAAGAAGACTGCTTAAAAGTGAAGAGCCTATGTGGGATGCTCTTGGAGCAAATCGTGTATCTTTAAAAACTGGTGAAGTGTATAATGCACTACAATCTGGCATGATTGATACAATAAATAGTCCTCCTGGAAGTATTAAAGCATATAGTTGGTGGGAATTTTTAAAATACGCTCAAAAACCTTACCAATACTATGCTGATGCATATATCATGGCAAATTCAACTTGGTTTAATAGTTTGCCCGCAGACCTACAAAAAATAATAATGGATGTTGGTAAAGAAGTTGGAACACTTTCAACAGATAGAATTATGGATCACGGTGAAACTGTTCTAAAGGAATTTCAAGACAGAGGTGGAGTTGTAACTACTCTTTCAGGAGCTGAAAAAGCTAAATTTGACAAGTTAATGAAAGATAAAGTTATGCCTGCTATGGCGAAAATGATTGATGCTGATGCGTTAAAAGCCGCTCAAGAATACGCCAAAGATAACTAAAGTTATTAGTCTAGTCTTTAAAAATGAAAGCATTGCGAGCAGTTAATAATTATTTAGCCTCGGCTTCTTTAACTCTCGCAATGTTGATAATATTTATTATGGTTGCTGCTTTATTTTTAAGCGCAACAACAAGATTTATTACTGGAACCGGGTTTGCTTGGTTTATAGAATTACCGCCTGTCTTAGTAAGCTGGCTAGTTTTTCCACTTTTAGGCCCACTATTAAAAAAAGGGCAACATATTAAGGTAGATTTTTTAACCCCTTTATTATCAAAAAAAAATAAAGAATTTTTATTTTTGATTGTAAACATGGTTGCTTTGATATCCGCCTGTATATTTTTTAAAGCAGGACTTGATGCTACAATTATGTATTTCAATTTAGGTCAAGTTATGGAAATTGAAATTAGTATCCCTATATGGTGGATGTTTTTGGCTTTCCCAGTAGGTTTTTTAATATTAGCTCTTACATCCATAGAGTTATTGTTTGATAACATAATCTATTTGATAAAAAATTAAATGTTTGCTTTAGCATCAATTTTATCACTATTAACATTAGTTATTTCAGTTCCAATTTTTTTAGTTTTTGGCCTAGGAAGTTCTATTGCTGCTATTGGTGGTCTAAACCTTCCCTGGTCAGTTTTAATTCAAGTATCTTTTGGAGCACTCACTAAACATGTACTAATTGCCGTTCCATTATTTATTTTTAGTGGAATGGCGATGTTAAAAGGAGGTGCAGCTCTGAGACTTGTAAAATTTGCAACAACATTAGTTGGGCATTGGCCAGGTGGACTTGGAGTTGCTATGGTTATAGCAATGGGTTTCTTTGCAGCCTTTTGTGGATCTATATTAGCTGCAATTACTGCTGTTGGAACAATTATGATGCCCAAAATGATAGAGCAAGGATATCCTACTCCATTCGTAGTAGTGCTTGCTGCATCTGCAGCATTACTTGAAGCTTTAATCCCACCCTCAAATGCTGCTATTTTATTTAGTGCTCTTACATATGTACCGGTTTCTAAAACATTTGCAGCTGGAGTAATTCCTGGAATTATACTTCTTGTTCTAATGGTTTTGTTAGTTTTATTTAAATGCAGACACATAAGAGCAGATAAAAAGGCTACTTTTAAAGAAAGATTTAGTTCATTTGTTGCTGCACTTCCTGCCTTGATTACTCCAGTAATAATTTTGGGTGGAATATACGCTGGTTTTTTAACACCATCAGAGTCTGCAGCTATAGCAGGTGTTTATGCGGTCGCAATAGGTTTTTTAATTTATAGAGAATTAACTTTTTCATCTTTATTAAGTTGCTTGAAAGACACCGCTATTATTACTGCAGTAATATTTTCTATTATTGCAACAGCAACCTTTTTAAGTGTTGTGCTTACTTACACTCAAGCGCCACAAAAAATTATAACTTATTTTACAGATATGGGGGTAAGTGTAAATTTATTCTGGATAATGTTAGGTACAATATGTTTAATATTAGGTACATTTATAGAAATAGTTCCAGTATTTTATTTAACTGTTCCAATTTTTGCAGCGTTAACTTTATCGTTTGATCAAAGCTTGCTTCATCTATATGTTGTTTTTGTAGCTTTTGCTGGAATAGGAATGATTACACCGCCGGTTTGTGTTGGGATATACACTGCCGCTGGTGTTATAAAAGAAAACCCGGCTAATGCATTTAAAGAAGTTCCATTATTTACAGTTGTTGGAATAATTTATGGGATTTTAATGATTTTATTTCCAAAATTTTCGACTTGGCTACCTAGTCTTCTTTAATTAATCTAACTTCTCTCTAATTTCTTCTTCACAAATATTTCTGGCCTCTTGAGGTGTGATTTCTTTGGTAATTTTACTTTTTGCAAGCACGCATGCTGAAATTGATTTTTTTAAACTAAATTCCTCATACTTTCCAACACTGTAATAAAGAAAAATTACTGCTATACCTAAAAACAACAGTAATTTATAATTTTTATACATTGATAAGATTATATATTCATTTAATAAATTAAGAAAATATAATCTTTTAAATGAAGTTTATAAAAACGTTCATATCAATTATTTGTCTAGTATTAATATTTGACTTAATTATAAATTTAGTTTTACCCAATAGTATTAAGAAAAAAATAGGAACCACTAAAAATTACTCTTTAAAATCAGAGAGATTTCATCATGAAATTTCAAACAATATTGATCTCCCTGAACTTTGGGGCGAAATCAAATATCAGGTAGTCACAAACAAATACGGAATGAGGATAGGCAAAAATTACAGAATTGATAAAAATAAACCTTCTATGGGTTTTATGGGTGACTCTTTTGTATATGGCTCGGGTATAAATTATAATGATCACTTCATTCAAAATTTAATTGATAATGATGAAAACTACAATTTTTTAAATCTTGCCTATGTAAGTTATTCACCGTCAATTTATTATAAAAAATTAAAATATTTTATAGATGAAAAAAAAATAAATTTTCATACTATCTATCTATTTGTTGATACGTCTGACATCCAGGATGAAGGTATATTTTATAGAGAAGATAAAAATGGAAATATAGTAAGAAAATGGAACTCAGATGAAAAAAATGAAAGCAAAAATTTTAAATATAAATTTAAAAATTATTTTAAACAGAATTCTTTTATATTTAAATTTTTTGAGATATTTAATACTAGCACTGTACAAGATAGAGCAATTAATTGTATTAAAAACAAAAATAGCATATCTAATTTCAGTAAATACTTAGATTACGAAAGATTTGGCTATGGATTTGATAAGAAGATACAAGAGAAAACTTGGGTTCATGAAGGTAAAAAAAAGGTATTATTTTATTTATCAAAAATAAATAAATATCTCATTTCAAAAAATATAAATTTAGTATTAGTGTACTATCCTTCAGCGATAGAAATTCTAGAAGAAACCAATCTATATGAGAGTGAGCATTATAAGCTTTTAAAAGCATGGTCGAACGAGTACAAAATCAAATTTATAGATACAACAAATGAATTTAATTTATTTAGTTCTGGTTTAGATAATTATAAAATTAATCATATTTTATGTGATGCCCATTGGAATCAAAATGGACACAAAATTATTGCAAAAAATATCTTAAAAAGTTTAAATATGTAGAATATTAATCTAATTCAAATTTAGATGAATAGTCTTTTTTAAACTTAAAATCCTGTTTCACTTTTTCTAAAACACAATTTCCAATTATTAAATAATCTAAGTCGGTGCCCATGAAACAGTTAAAAGCATCTGTTGGAGTATTAACAATAGGCTCTCCTCTAACATTAAATGATGTATTTACTAATACAGGACAACCTGTTTTTTCTTTAAATTTTTGAATTAAATCATAATAGCGCTTATTTGTATTTATATTTACAGTCTGAACTCTTGCAGAGTAATCTACATGAGTTACTGCTGGTATTGAAGATCTTTTAATATTTAATTTATCTATACCAAAAAGTTTGTTTTGTTCTTGTGTCATTTCAATCTTCTTTTTTGAATTTATATTAGCTACTAAAAGCATATAAGGCGTATCAACACTCATCTCAAACCATTCTGACAAATCTTCTCGTAAAATAGATGGTGCAAACGGTCTAAAACTCTCTCTATATTTAATTTTTAAATTAAGATTTTTTTGCATCATTTCTGACCTTGGATCTCCGAGGATTGATCTAGCTCCTAAAGCTCTTGGACCAAATTCCATTCTTCCTTGAAACCATCCTATTGCTTTTTCATTTGATAAATATTCTGCAGTTTTATTAATTAAATTCTCATAATTTAATATTTCATAATTTGCCCCTATGTTTTTCAATTCCTTTTCAATTTGTTCCTGACTATATTCAGCTCCTAAATACGATCCTTGCATATCATCTTCTAAATTAGCTATTCTCTCGTTTGATTTTTCAATATGCCAAAGTGCTAATGCTGCACCTAATGATCCTCCGGCATCACCAGCTGCAGGTTGTATCCATATATTATCGAATATTTTTTCTTTTAGTATTTTGCCAT
>LULJ01001619.1_pt1 | contig 14137 bp, 11 predicted proteins | sample 728171 | NCBI WGS metagenome assembly LULJ01 (sample SAMN03860292, study PRJNA289734) | marine metagenome | biome: seawater column; feature: ocean; material: water; isolation source: Red Sea water column Station 169 - depth 25m | place: Saudi Arabia: Red Sea | collected 2011-10-15 | depth 25 m
GTGAAGGGCTCGGTCGCCGACACCTTCTGCGACCCCTCCGTCACCGAGCCGATCGAGGCCCAGCCGATCGATCCGCCCACGCTGGCAATGCGCTTCTCGGTCAATGACAGTCCGCTGGCGGGCCGCGAGGGATCGAAGGTCACCAGCCGCATGATCCGCGATCGCCTGATGCGCGAGGCGGAAACCAATGTCGCCATCCGCGTTACCGAAAGCGCCGACAAGGACAGCTTCGAAGTCGCCGGGCGCGGCGAATTGCAGCTCGGCGTCCTCATCGAAACGATGCGCCGCGAAGGCTTCGAGCTGGGCATTTCGCGCCCGCGCGTCCTGTTCCGTGAAGAAAACGGTCAGCGCATGGAGCCGTTCGAAACGGTCGTCATCGACGTGGACGACGAGCATTCCGGCACGGTCGTGGAAAAGATGCAGCGCCGCAAGGCCGAGCTGACCGACATGCGCCCCTCCGGCGCGGGCAAGACGCGCGTGACCTTCTCCGCCCCCAGCCGCGGCCTGATCGGCTATCACGGCGAATTCCTGTCCGACACGCGCGGCACCGGCATCATGAACCGCCTGTTCGAGAAATACGACGCGCATAAAGGCCCCATCGAAGGCCGCCAGAACGGCGTGCTGATCTCGATGGTGGCGGGCGAGGCGACCGGTTACGCCCTGTACGCGCTGGAAGATCGCGGCGAGCTGTTCATTAGCGGCGGCGCAAAGATCTATGAAGGCATGGTGATCGGCGAGAATGCCAAGCCGCAGGACCTCGAAGTCAACCCGCTGAAGTCCAAGCAGCTCACCAACTTCCGTTCGACCGGCAAGGACGATGCGATCCGCCTGACGCCCCCGCGCGTGATGACGCTGGAACAGGCCATCGCCTATATCGACGATGACGAGATGGTCGAAGTGACGCCGCAGACCATTCGCCTGCGCAAGGCGATCCTGGATCCGCACGAGCGCAAGAAGGCCAAGCGCAAGGACGGCTGAGGTCCGCCCGCCGGGGTCCGATCAGTCCGGGCAGCGGCGCAGCACGAATCCGTCCCTGGTATCGTAGCGCGCCCGCATCCGGTCCGGACCTTCAAGCGCCATATAAAAGGCGTATCGGGTGCCCGGGCCGTCGCCATATTGTTCGAAGACGGTCGCGGCGGCGTAGTCGCCGCGAACCCGCACCGTGCGCACGATGCCGGTGCTTTCGAAAAAGCCGATGCGGCTCGCTCCGATGTCGTAGCGCTGGTGTCCGGGCACGCGGCAATGGTCGAGATCTTCCGACCAAAGCCCGTGGAAACGCGCCGGTATCGTGTCCTGCACGGAAGCCCCGGCAACGCTCCTCTCATCTTCTGTTTGCGGAGCCGGGCTTTCGGTACGCTCCGATTCCGCAGAGCTGGACGGGTCAGGCGGAGCGACCTCGCCCGGTTCGGTGCGCGTAACGACCTCTCCGGAGTTCCGGTCGTTCTGCGAGTCCGGCGGATCGTTCGAACACGCCGCTAGCAAAACAAGTGCGGCGAGCGAGCCGAGGCGAAGCGGCGGCGCGATGATAGGTCGATGGCCCAAAGTCAGTCGCCGAGCGCCATGAAATTCGGCTGTCCGTTCGACGCGCTGACCCCGCCATCGACCGGCAGGTTCGCCCCCGTCACGAACCGCGCATCCTCGCTCGCCAGAAAGGCGACGACGCTCCCCACATCTTCCGGCTCGCCGACGCGGCCCAAGGGAATGCGGCGCAGAAACGCGTCCATCAGGTTCTTATTGTCGCGAATGCCCTCGCTCATATCGGTCCGGGTCAGCGAAGGCAGGACGGCGTTCACGCGGATGCCCTGCGCGCCCAATTGGAGAGCAAGACCGCGAGTCAGATTGGTCACCGCGCCTTTCGATGCGTTGTAGATCGGCATGGTCCAGTCGCCGCCGCTGCCCGACACGCTGGAGGTGTTGATAATCGAAGCACCACCCGCACTCTGGCTCTTCACCAGTTCGGGGATGGCCGCGCGGCACATATAGAGCATGCCCTTCACGTTGATATCGATCACGCTCTCGATATCGTCCTCGTCCGCCTCGGCCAGGGGACCTGCGGCGGCGATGCCGGCATTGTTCACCAGCACGTCGAGCCCACCGAAGCGTTCGACGGTCTTCCCGACGATCTCCTTCGCAAAATCCGCGCCGCCGATCGCGCCTTCGACGATCAGAGTGCGATCGTCAGGCAGATTCTTCGCGACCTTTTCAATATCCTCGCGCGTGCGGGAATTCAGGACGACATTCGCCCCTTCTGCGGAAAACCGGCGCGCGATCGCGGCACCGATGCCGGAAGACGAGCCTGTGACGAGGACGGTGGTTTCGGAAAAACGGTTCATGGAGTCGGGCCTTTGAAGAATGAAGGGTTCACCCCTTCAACCCTTCTGTCCGCTGGAAGGTCCGATACCTCTACCGGTCTTTTCACCCGGTCAGATAGAATTCCGCCAGCACCAGCCCTGCATACAGCGTCGCGCCAAGCAGGAACGGCCAGAACTTGCTCTCCCGCTCCTCCGGCAGTTCTTCCTTCAATATCACAAGGACCATCGCCCCGCCGACGAAAGCGAACAGACAGCCGATGGCGATTTCGGGCAGCTCCACCAACAGGCCGGTGATCCACCCCGCCAACGTGGCGCCCACCAGCGCCCAGCGACCTGCATGGTCGTAAATCCGCTGCCGGGTCGTTTGTTGGTACGATCGCGGCCCCCGCGCGAGACGACCAGCGCCCGCTCGATCCCGTAGAACAGCGCGAGCCCTGCCAGCGACATCGTATAGACCCAAGCCTCCGCCGCTCCGCGCGCTAGGCCCATGGCGCGCTGAAACGTCGCTCCATGCGCGCCCAGTTCGGGCAGGATGTGCAGGAACACATAGGCGACCGCCACCCCGCCCGCAAAGCTCAGCCAGCGGCTGCGCGGCTCGACATCGAGGAAGCGCAGTTTCCCGACGAACAGGTGCACCGCGCAAAAGCCAAGCGCCATCAGCGCGGTGACGGGTTCGATCGCGGGCATCCCGCGATGCCTAGCGCGCCTCGCCCAGGGCCGAAAGGGGCGGCTCTACAAACCGCCCCGGTGACGATGTTAGAAACGGGCGGTTGCGCTCACCCCATAAAGACGCGGTTCGGCGGGAATGAAAGTCGGGATCCCGAAGGCGCCGCCAGTATTGCCGGCATCGAGCAGATAGTCCTCGTCGAAGGCATTGCGGATAAACCCGGCGATCTCGAAGCTGTCGTCGGCGAAGCTCACGCCTGCGCGCGCATTCACCAGCGTCACGCCTTCCTGCGAAATCAGCGGGCTGTTCGGCACTTCGAAGAAGATGCGGCTGCGATAGGTCACGCTGGGCGTCGCGAAGACGCGCATCCCGTTGCCGATTGGCGCATCCAAGGTAAAGCCGCCCGCCGCCTGCCATTCCGGCTGGAGACGGAAGCGATCGCCCGCGAAGACGCCGTTCTCCGGCTTGTCGTCGATCCCCCCGTCGATATAGCCGACATTGCCGAACACATTGAGCCAGTCGGTCGGGTTTACCGCGAGTTCCCCTTCGACGCCGAGATTGCTGGCGCTGCCCGCGCTCCGCGTAACCGTGGTACCGTCGGGCTGCGTGATGCTGACCTGGAAGCCTTGATATTCCTGGTAATAGACGCCCAGCGATCCCGACACGATCCCGCTGGCGAATTTGAGCCCGCCCTCGTAATTCCATACCGTTTCCTCGGGCACTTCCTGCAAGTTCGACACGACCGCCCCGCCCGCGCGCCGTGCGCTCAACTGCACCACCGGCGAACGGCGTCCCTTCGAGACGGTGGCGAAGACGTTGAGATCCGGGGTCAGACGGTAAAGCGCGTTGAAGCGTGGGAGCACGACGGAATAGCTGCGGTCGGCCTCGAACACGCGGCCGTCGGTATCGACCTGCCCCGGGATCAGGGGGGACTTGCGCTGTTCGATCAGCAACCGCGCGCCTGCGGTCAGTTCAAGCGCGGGGGTCGCGATGTAGGTCACGTCGGCGAAAACCGAATAGCTCTGATTCTCGCCGCGGTTCTCGAAGGTCGAGGTATAGGGAATCGCCGATGCGGCCCCGCCTGTTACGAGAGCGGTGACCTGAGAGGCCGACACCGATCCGTCCGGCGCTACACACGGAATACCGGGGATCAAGGGGCGCGGTGTCGCCACCGAGGTCAGGCATTGCAGGAAGGTGCCTTCCTCGGTCGAGAACGGTACGTTCTGGCGCCCCTTCTCGGTGAAGAAATTCCACCCGAACGCCGCGCGCCACATCGGATCGACATAGCTGAAGCGGCCTTCGTGGCTGAACTGCCAGCCGTCCGCGATCTCGGCGAATTCGAGGAAGGGCGCAGGCCCGCCACCGGCATCGAATACTTCGGCGCTGTCGAATTCGCGATATCCGTTGACGGTGGTGAAGGTCCAGCTGTCGCCGAATTCGTATTCGGCAGTGAGGTTCGCGTCATAGACTTCACGGTCGAGGCCAAGCTGCGCATCGCCCAGATGTGCTTGCGAATATGGCGAGCCGCCCAATTGCGCCGGGCCGAACGGATCGGCGGGGCCATTGGTGGTAGCGAAAGTGCCCGAGATGAACGGTGTGCCGCCATTGCGCTGACGGTCGAACGTCCCGATCAGGTCGACGGTCAGGCGATCGGTAGGCATGAAGCGCAGCGAGCCGCGAAGCCCCAGATTGTCCTGCGCGTACAATTCTTCCTCCTGCGAGGCGGCGAGATTTTCGACATATCCGTCGCGCGTGCGCCACTCGAAGGCGATCCGCCCTGCCAGGACGTCCGATCCGGCATTGACGTAGCCTGAGAGCAAAGTGGCATCGAAATTACCGTACCCGACGGCGCTGGCCGTTCCGAACAAGGTCGCCTGCGGGCCCTTGATAACCTCGACCCGGTCGAGATCGTAGATCGCCTGATACGACCCGCGCGAGCGCGAGATATCGACGCCATTGTAATAGAGCGTCACGCGCGGCCCCTGTTGCGAGGAGCCCGAATCCGACGTGATCCCGCGAATCACCACGCCGGGATTGTTGGCGCTCTGTTCCTGAATGTTCAGGCCGGGCACGTAGTTCGACAATTCGTCGAGGTCGGTGACGCCCAGTTCCTGAATCCGCTCGCCGCGCATGGCGGAAATGGTGATCGGCACATCGGCGGCGCGCTGTTCGATCTTCTGCGCGGTGACGATGATCTCGTTGCCGCTCGCCTCCGCAGCTTCCTCGCCTTGCTCGGGCTGGGCGGCGGCCTGTGCCTGCAAGGCCGTCACGGGAACAAGAGCGCTCGACAGGACGAGCAGGCGGACGAGCGAGGTAAGATGCGACATGGCTTTTTTCCCGTCATTGGAAGACGCGAGGGCCTTTCGTATCCGCGCATGACCGGGCCGTGTCGGTTGCGTGTCGTCTCGATCAAACTGGCGAAAAATCGGTGAGGCGGCGTCATTTTCACCACGCCGATGTGTCGGATGGGCCACATCCGCGACCCGTCGACACGGCTCGCCGGGGACAGGAAGCTTCGATCCGGTGAGCCTCAGCGTAAAGATATAAGCCGCGCAGACCCCACCGGCTTGGCTTCGATCAAATTTCCGGCCCAAGGATGACAGAGCCTCTCGCGTCTGTATGTATCGCCCCATGCAAACAGGAACCCTCATAACGCTCGCCCTCTATTTCCTCCTGATGATCGGGATCGGCCTGTTCGTGGGTGCGGTCGCGAACTGGATCATCGTCGCCCCTCGCCTGCGCCAGCAGACCGAGGAGATGGGCAATGCGCTGACCATCCCCGAATTCCTCGCCAACCGTTTTCCCGACAAGGCGAAGACGCTGCGCGTCGTGTCCGGCCTCGTGATCGTCGTCTTCTTCACGGTCTATACCGCGGCGGGCCTCGTCGGCGGGGGCAAACTGTTCGAGACCGCCTTTGCCGACATTCTGCCTGCGGGCGGGATGAGCGATTACATGATGGGCATCTGGATCACCGCGCTGGTGGTGCTGGCCTATACGATGGTGGGCGGGTTCCTGGCCGTCAGCCTGACCGATTTCGTGCAAGGCTGCATCATGGTGGTCGCGCTGGTGCTGATGCCGCTTGTGGTGATGTTCGGCCCCGGCGGCACGGCGGGCGGATCGATCGAGGCGGTCGCGGCGAGCCAGCCGGGCTTCCTCAGCCTGACGCAGGGCCTCACCTTCCTGGGCTTCGTCAGCGCCGTGACCTGGGGGCTGGGCTATTTCGGGCAGCCGCATATCATCGTGCGCTTCATGGCGATCAGCACGGTCGAAAAGGTCAAGGTTGCGCGCAATATCGGGCTCGCCTGGATGGGCGTGGCGCTGATCGGCGCGCTCGGCGTGGGGATCGCGGGCCGCGCCTATGCGCAGCGCAACGGCATCGTGCTCGACGATCCGGAGACGATCTTCATCGTCCTGTCGGACCTGCTCTTCCATCCGCTCATCACCGGCTTCCTGTTCGCAGCCCTGCTCGCCGCGATCATGAGCACGATCAGCTCGCAGCTGCTCGTCTCCTCCAGCTCGCTGACCGAGGATTTCTACCGCCTGTTCCTGCGCAAACACGCCAGCGAGCGCGAGGCGGTGAATGTCGGGCGCATCTGCGTGGCGCTGGTGGCGGTGGCCGCGATCTTCATCGCGCGCGATCCCAACAGCGAGGTTCTCGGCCTCGTCTCGAACGCATGGGCCGGCTTCGGCGCGGCGTTCGGCCCGCTGATTATTCTGGCATTGACCTGGGACCGGATGACGGGCGCAGGCGCAGTGGCCGGCCTTCTGACCGGTGCCGCCGTGGTCGGGATCTGGATCGCGCTGGGGTGGAACAGCGATTTCATCAACGGTCAGGGCCTTTACGAAATCGTGCCCGGCTTCATCGCATCTTGGCTGGCGATCGTGCTTGTCAGCAAGGCAACGGAAGGCCACAAAGCTCACGCCTGATTGGGAGAGAATTCAATGCGTTTCCTTACCGCCGCGGCCATCCTGGCCCTGATCGCCCACCCCGCCACGGCGCAGGATGCGAAACCCATCGAGGAGCAGATCGGCGGCGGCGGGCGCCCGGTCGGCGCGAACTGGTCGCGCAGCCCGGTGATCGCGGAAAACGGCATGGCCGCCACCGCGCATCCGCTGGCGACCCAAGTGGCGCTCGATACCCTGAAGGCAGGCGGCAGCGCGGTCGATGCGGCGATTGCCGCCAACGCCGCGCTCGGTCTGATGGAGCCGACCGGAAACGGCATCGGTGGCGATCTGTTCGCCATCGTCTGGGATCCGAAGACCGAAAAGCTTTACGGCCTCAACGGATCGGGCCGCAGCCCGCGCGGGCAGACGCTCACCCAGCTGAAGGAAAAGCTCGGCGATGCGACATCGATACCCGCTTACGGCCCCCTCCCCGTCACTATTCCCGGCACGGTCGATGCGTGGTTCGCGCTGCATGAACGGTTCGGCAAGCGCCCGATGGCGGACAATCTCGCGCCGACGGTGCGCTACGCGCGCGAAGGCCATCCGGTCGCGCCCGTGATCGCCATGTATCTGGAACGCTCCCTCGCCGCCTATTCGCGGCGCGAGGACGACTTCGACTTCTCGAATGCGCGGCAGGTCTGGTTTGCGGATGGCAGCGCGCCGGAAGCGGGCGAGATGTTCAGGAACCCCGACCTCGCCAACACATTGGAGACTATCGGTCGCGAAGGGCGCGATGCGTTCTATGACGGCGCGCTGACCGAGACGATGGTGGATTACCTCCAGCGTCAGGGCAGCGCCTTCACCCGCGCCGATTTCGCCGCGCATGACAGCGAGTGGGTCGATCCCGCCTGCGCGATTTATCGCGACGGATTCGAACTGTGCGAACTGCCGCCCAACAGCCAGGGCTTTGCCGCCTTGCAAATGGTCAACATCCTGAAGAATGTCGATCTGGCCCAGTGGGAGCGCGGCAGCCCGGAAGCCATGCACTACATGACCGAAGCCAAGCGCCTGGCTTACGAGGACGTCGCACGCTTCTATGCCGATCCAGACTTCTCGCCGACGCCGATGGACCTCTTGAGCGAGCGCTACGGGCGCGAGCGGTTCGCGCTGATCGATCCGGCGAAAGCCACCGCCTACGGCCCCGGCGAGCCCAAGCTGGAGGGCGAAGGCGACACCACCTATCTGACCGTGGTCGATGGCGACGGCATGATGGTGAGCCTCATCCAGTCGAACTATCGCGGTATGGGCGGCGGGCTGGTGCCCGATGGCCTCGGCTTCATGTTTCAGGACCGCGGCGAGCTCTACAGCCTCGATCCCGCGCATCCCAATGCATACGAGCCCGGCAAGCGCCCCTTCCAGACGATCATTCCCGCTTTCGTGAAGAAGGACGGCGCGCCTTACATGACGCTCGGCCTGATGGGCGGCGGGATGCAGCCGCAGGGCCACGTCCAGGTGCTGGTCAACATCGTCGATTACGGGATGAACCTGCAGGAAGCGGGCGATGCGGCGCGGTTCAACCACGATGGCGGCCGCCAGCCGACCGATACTCTGGACGGCGAAATCGAGGATCCGATGGGCACGCTCTATGTCGAGCCGGGCATCCCTGCCGCCACGATCGAGCGGCTGCGCGGGATGGGCCACAAGGTCGAAGTGGTCGATAATGGGATCATGTTCGGCGGCTATCAGGCGATCGCGCGCGATCCCGAAACCGGGGTTCTCACCGGAGCGACCGAGATGCGCAAGGACGGGCAGGCCTCGGGGTATTGAGCGAGTGAAGGTGACGCGGGCTCTCTTCGGCCTGCGTTAACCAGAGCTGCGGCATAGCAGAGGGCATGTTTCGACGCGCCGCTGCCCTGCCGCTTCTCGTTCTGCTTTGTCTTGCCGAACTGGCCGAAAATCAGACGCGTTTTACGGTCCAGCCGGATGCCTATTATGGCGCGGGCTGTTCCACCATCAACACGGTGCGGATCGAGGGGTTGTCAGGCGACGCGGCCAATATCGCCGTCACCAATCTGGGCGCTGTCACTTGCCCGCTGGCGCGCACGTTCTCTGGATGGGCGCGCTACGGCGTCGATCGGGCGGCGCGGCAGATCCTGGGCCGTTCGCTGATCCGCATCGAAACGATGGGCAGCTATTCCTGCCGCAATGTCGCGGGCACGGGCCGCCGCTCCGCCCATGCGCGCGCGGAAGCCATCGATGTGGCCGCTTTTGTGCTTGCCGACGGGCGCAGGATCAGCGTCCTCGAAGATTGGAATGCAGGCGATGCGGAGGAGCGCGAATTTCTGCAGACCGTACAGCGCAGCGCCTGCAAACGCTTCGGAACGGTACTGGGACCGGATTACAACGCGGCGCACGCCAATCACTTCCATCTTGAGGAAGGGAGCGGCAGCTTCTGCCGCTGATTTACTCCGGGTCGGGCTGGTAGAAACTGTAATCGGGCAGCGAATGAAACGCGTGTTTCAGCGCATCGCCCCAGCCCGCCGAGATCGCCTGGAAATAGGGATCGTCATGCGCGATCCGGTCCGTATGTGTCGCTTCGAACGTGTCGCGCGGGATCACCATCAGATCGAGCGGCAGACCGACCGAGAGATTGGCCTTCAGCGTCGAATCGAAGCTCACCATCAGCAGCTTGACCGCATCTTCCATGCTCATTTCGCGGTCGTATCCGCGCAGGATGATCGGGCGGCCGTATTTCGTCTCGCCGATCTGGAAGAAGGGTGTGTCCGCGCTCGCTTCGATGAAATTGCCTTCGGGATAGACCAGGAACAGGCGCGGCTCCATGCCTGCTATCTGGCCCGCCACGATGATCGAAGCGGTAAAACGTCCCCGCCCGCGATCGCCGTTTTCCTGCTGGCGGTTGCCGACCGTATGGCGCAGCAGGCGTCCGATCTCGCTGGCGACCTGAAACATGGTCGGCGATTTCAGCAGCACGTTGTCCCGCTCGTCCGGCGCCTTGGTGCGCTCTTCCAGCTGGCTGACCACGGCCTGCGTCGTGGCGAGATTGCCCGCCGTCATCACCGTGATGATCCGCTCCCCCTCGACCCGCCAGGAGAACATTTTCCGGAACACCGAAATGTTGTCGACGCCCGAATTGGTGCGCGTGTCGCTCATCAACACGAGGCCCTTGTCGACCATCATGCCTACACAATATGTCATTGAAATCCCTCGCCCTTCAGGCGTTACTGCTGAACCTGTCGCTGTTCGACCGCGACTTCCACCTCAAGCTCCTGCGACGCCGTGCCGAAGCTGATTCCGGTGACCGGAGCGGCATCGCGATAATCGCGTCCCGTGGCAACCCGGACGTAGCGCTGATCCGGGCTGATCCCGTTGGAAATGTCGAAACCGACCCAGCCCAGCCCTTCGACATAGGCCTCGGTCCAGGCGTGGGTCGCGTCCTGTTCGACCCGGTCGTCCATCATCAGATAGCCGCTGACATAGCGCGCCGGAATGTCGAGCATCCGGGCCGCGCCGATGAAGATATGGGCATGGTCCTGGCAGACCCCGGCCCCCTTGCCGAGCGCCTCTTCGCCTTTCGTGTCGACCCCGGTGCTGCCGATCCGATATTCGACGCGATCGAGGATCTCGGCCGACAGAGCATGAAGCATGTCGAGAGGTCCGAGATCGCGCCCGCGCAACTCCGCGGCGAGCGCACGCATCTTGGGGCCGGGCCGGGTCAGGTCGCTCTGGCTGCAAAAGCTCCATAGCGGCAAGTGCCCGGCGTGCTGCCCGATCACGCCGGCATGGTCGCTGGTGTTGACTTCCCCCCGGCAGGTGATCGTGACGATCGACGCCTCGCTAACGACAGAAACCAGCGTCGTCGTGTTGTGGTGCTGATCTTCGTAAGTCAGTTCGGGCGCTGCGTTATCGTACTCCATCTCCCAGGACACGATTTCCTGACCCTGCGTTTCCTTGGGCGTCAGGCGCAGGCGCTGCAGCGCGTGGACAACCGGTTCGGAGAAGCGATAGCGGGTGGTGTGGCGGATGGAGAGGCGCATCAGGACAGGAACCTGTAATCTTCGGAAATGGCCGCGCCGATCGTCGCGTTCGACGCCATGAACTGGCGCAGGAATTCGTGCAGCCCCTGATCGAAGATCGAATCGATAGTGCGTTCGCTCAAGGATATGTCGGCGCTGCGCATCAAGCGGTTGCTCTGCCCTTCGCACCCGCGCATCCGGGCGAGCGCCGCGAGATTTTCGCGCAGGGCCGTCTGGCAGTAGGAGAGGCTGCGCGGGAAACGCTCGTCCAGCACCAGAAATTCGACGATGCCCCGCGCATCGACCTGCCCTGCGTTGAGCCAGCGATAGGCGCGATCGCCCGACACGGCGCGCAGGACCGTATCCCACTGCCCGGTATCGAGGCTGGAGCCCACATAGGAGAGCGAGGGCAGCAGCAGGTAATATTTCATGTCGAGGATGCGCGCGATGCTGTCCGACCGCTCGATAAACGTGCCCGCACGGGCAAAATGGAAGCTTTCGTCGCGCAGCATGGTGCCGATCACCGCGCCATGGGTCAGAGTGCCCGCGCGCCGTACCGCCGCCAGAACGTCGCCCACCCGCTGTTCGCCCACCGGGCGGGCCAGCATCTCGCTGATCTGCAACCAGCTGTCGTTGATCGCTTCCCAGACCTCGCCGGTGATGACGTTGCGCGACTGGCGCGCATTGGACCGCACATTGCCGAGCATGGCGAGCACGCTGGCGGGATTGTCCTTGTCGCGCAGAACGTAATTCCACGCCTGCATGCCGGTATAGCTGGCGTGCTTGGCTTCGTAGCCCGGCTGCTGTCCGGCGGTGAGGATGACGGAGCGCCATTCCTCTTCCGCGCTGACGACGTCGCGCGTCAGGGCCATGCGAACGCCCGTATCGAGCAGGCGCGCCGTATTCTCGGCCCGCTCAAGATAGCGGAACATCCAGAAGAGCGAATTGGCTGTCCGGGCTAACATCAGTCCTTCAACACCCACGTATCCTTGGTTCCGCCACCCTGGCTGGAATTGACCACCAAAGACCCTTTCTGAAGCGCCACGCGCGTCAGCCCGCCCGGTGTGATGTCCACATTGTCGGGCGAAACGAGCACGAAGGGTCGCAGGTCTACATGGCGCGGCGCGAGGCCCTGCTTGGTGAAGATCGGGCAGGTCGACAGCGACAGCGTCGGCTGCGCGATGTAGTTTTCCGGCCTCTCCTTCAGCTTGTCGCGAAAAGCGGCGATCTCGCGCTTGGATGCCGTCGGGCCGATCAGCATCCCGTATCCGCCCGAGCCGTGGACTTCCTTGACCACCAACTCTTCGAGATTGTCGAGCACGTACTTCAGACTGTCCTCTTCGGCGCAGCGCCACGTTTCGACATTGGGAAGCAGCGGTTTCTCGCCAGTGTAGAACTCCACGATTTCCGGCATGAAACTGTAGATCGCCTTGTCGTCGCACACGCCGGTGCCGGGCGCATTGGCGATGGTGATTCGGCCCGCGCGATAGACGTCCATGATGCCCGGAACGCCCAGAACGCTGTCCGGATTGAAGGTCAGCGGATCGAGAAATTCATCGTCGACCCGGCGATAGATCACGTCGACCGGCTTGTAGCCGCCGGTGGTGCGCATCTGTACGCGCCCGCCGACGACACGCAGATCGCTGCCCTCGACCAGTTCGGCACCCATCTGATCGGCCAGGAAGGCGTGTTCGAAATAGGCGGAATTGTAGATGCCCGGCGTCAGCACGGCGATCACCGGCTTGCCTTCGGTACAATCTGGCGCACAGGCCGCCAGGCTGCGGGCGAGGCGGCGCGGATAGTTGGAAACCGATTCCACCGGTACGCGCATGAACAGTTCAGGGAACATGTTCATCATCGTTTCGCGATTTTCGAGCATGTAGGAGACGCCGCTGGGCGTGCGCGCATTGTCTTCCAGCACGAAGAATTCGTCCGGCCCGGTCCGCACCAGATCGATGCCGACGATATGCGTATAGACCCCGCCCGGCGGCGTGAAGCCGACCATGTTGGGGAGCCAGGCGGCATTATTGCGAAACAGGCGTTCGGGCACGCGGCCCGCGCGGATGATCTCCTGCCGGTGATAGAGATCGTGCATGAAGGCGTTGAGGGCCGACACGCGCTGTTCGATCCCGCGCGTCAACCGGCGCCATTCGCCGGCGGAAATGATGCGCGGCACCATGTCGAAGGGGATCAGCCGCTCTTCGGCCTCGTCCTCGCCATAGACGTTGAAGGTGATGCCGGTGCGGCGGAAAGCGTGTTCGGCATCGCGGTGCTTGCGCTTGAGAAACGACCCGTCCTGTTCCGCGAACCAATCCTGATAGCCGCCATAAGCCTCGCGCACGGAGCCGTCTGGCATGTGCATTTCATCGAATTGGTCGCTAGCGGCCATGGTCCCCCGATATGTCTCGCCCTGCCGGAATCGGCAGGTTCGATAAGAATGGTGCGGTGCAACGCCCCGTCACCTTAACAAAGGATCAACGCGCGTCCAGTTCCCGTAATACCGCTTCGATCGCCTCTGGCGTGTTCACGAAGCCCATATGGGTACAGCGCAGGCACACCGTCCGATCGCGCTCTCCGGGGCGGCCACAGGCGCTGCGCGGGCTGACGACGCCGTCGCGCGGGCTCCACAGCGCAATCGTTTCCACCGGAGGCTTTTCGGCCGGAATGGCGTCGAATTCGGGCTCGTCCACCCGGTGCCCGGCAATCGCCTGATAGGCGCGCCAGCCATTGTTGGCGCGCGGGCTGCCCGAAAAAGGCGAACCCATGGTGATGATCTTGGAAACCTTTTCGGGATGCAGCTTTGCGATTTCACGCGCCATGACCCCGCCGAGGCTCCAGCCGACGAGGACGACCGGCTCGCCCTTGCGATCGAAAAGGTCGATCAGGCGATTTTCCACCTTGCGGAAGCGGTCTTCGGTGGCGCCGAAATTATATCCCACGCCCCATCGTTTCGCCGTGTGCCCCGCCTTTTCGAGCTGCCGCGCCATGTAGCGCATGCGGATGGGGTGCGCGCCGAAGCCGGGCAGCAGCATCACCGTCTGCGGATGGCGGGCCTGCGGGATGTCGAGCGCGGGCCGGAACAGGCGCTTCAGGGGTTCGGCCACCCAGCCCAGCTCGCCCAGCAGCAGCTTGGTCGGCGGGGTCGATACCTCTTCCGCGCACGGCTCGCTCGCCAGCGCCCAGCGCCGCGCCAGCTCCGCCTTGTGCTGGAGCGCGGCTTCGCGCAGCGGAATGTCTTT
>LULJ01001794.1_pt1 | contig 14099 bp, 13 predicted proteins | sample 728171 | NCBI WGS metagenome assembly LULJ01 (sample SAMN03860292, study PRJNA289734) | marine metagenome | biome: seawater column; feature: ocean; material: water; isolation source: Red Sea water column Station 169 - depth 25m | place: Saudi Arabia: Red Sea | collected 2011-10-15 | depth 25 m
ATGCCATTGGTTAATGCAGTTGGTATTGATCCTGTTCATTTTGGAATAATTGTAACTTTAAACCTAGCTATTGGACAGCAAACACCTCCAGTAGCGAGTGTACTAGTAACAGCCTGTTCAGTTGCAAAAGCAGATATCTGGGATGTAACAAGATCAAATATTTCATTTATATGTGTATTGTTAGTTTTATTACTTTTAGTAACGTATGTACCAGCAATACCAATGACATTAGTAGAGTATTTTTATAGGAGTTAGATGAGCAGTTTAGTTAAGCTAAATAAAATAAGTAGTCATTTATTTGAAGTAGTTATTAATAGACCAGAAAAATTAAATGCAATGACGAAACCAATGTGGATAGAACTTGGTAAAATTTTCAATAAAATTTCAAAAGAAAAAAATCTTAGATGTGTCATCATAAGAGGAGAAGGTGGAAAATCATTTTCACCTGGAAATGATATTGGAGAATTTAAAAAAGAGAGATCTTCATCAAAATTAGCAAAATCTTACGGAAAGTTTTTACATGGAACCTTAGGAGCAATATTTAATTGCCCAGTACCTACAATAGCTATGATTGAGGGAATTTGTGTGGGTGGTGGTTTGGAAATAGCTGCTTGTTGTGACATTAGAATCTGTGGGAAAAGTTCGAGGTTCGGTATACCGATAAAAAGACTTGGTTTAACGATGGCTGCAAAAGAGTTGGAAGTCCTTTTGAAAGCAACTACTTATTCAACTGCTATGGAAATTTTGTTTGAGGGAAGAGTATTCGACTCTCAGGAGGCTTTAGAAAAAAGATTGGTTAACAGAGTAGTTAACGATGAAGACGTAAAGAAAGAAGCATATAAATCAGCTGAACTTATATGTGAAGGTGCTCCTAAAGTTGCTAGATGGCACAAAGAGTTTGCAAGAAATATTTTAAAGAAAGGTAAAGTAACAGAAAAAATAAATAATCTTGGTTACAAATGTTATGATACCGAGGATTTTAAAATTGGATATCAATCCTTCCTAAATAAAACAAAGCCAAAATTTAAAAATAAATAAACATTAAATGGCGTCATTAAAAGGTATTCGAGTGTTAGAGATGGCTCAAATAATGGCTGGTCCTACTTGTGGATTACTATTGGCAGATCTAGGGGCTGAAGTTATTAAGATAGAAAAAACTCCAGGAGGTGATGATACTAGAAATTTCCTTCCCCCTGACGTCAATGGAATATCAGCAGCTTACTTAATGATGAATAGAAATAAAAAAGGTATTGCTTTAAATTTAAAAGATAAAGAGATTTAGTAGCACAAGGCATGAGTGGTTTAATGAGTATTACTGGTGAAGATAAGAATAAACCACCAATGAAAGTAGGAGCGCCACTTACAGATATCACTGCAGGATTACTTGCTGCAAGTGGTATTTTAGCTGCTTTAATTCATAGAGATAAAACTGGTGAAGGTCAAAAAGTTGATACATCTTTGTATGAGGCAGGAATAGTTCATACTTACTGGCAATCTGCAATCGCTGGTGCAACTGGTATATCTCCTGGCCCTCTTGGATCAGCTCATCCTTTAACTGCACCTTATCAAGCTTTTAAAACAAAAGATAAATGGATTACTATTGGTGCATCAAATCAGAATACATGGCTTATGTTATTAAAGGCAATCAATCGTCAAGATCTTAATGAGGATGAAAAATTTTCAACTAATTCAAGTAGAAAAGAAAATTTAAATGAACTTGTAGAAATACTTAATAATGAATTTATCAAAAAACCTTCTCAAGAATGGTTAAAAATATTTGATGAAAATGGTTTACCATGTGGTCCTATAAATTCGATAACGGACATGTTTAAAGACCCTCAAACTATTGAAAGAGAGATGATTATTGAGGTAAATAATAAAAAAGCTGGTCCAAGCAAAGCTGTTGGAATGCCAATCAAATTTTCAAAAAGCAAAACCGAAAAATCCAAAGGTGCGCCAGATTTAGGTGAGCATACAAAAGAAATAATGCAAAATTTTGGTTATAAAGATGAAGAGATAGATGATTTTTATAACAAAAAAATAATTCTTTAATTTACAGTTTCGAAAATCTTAAATAGTAATTCAGAAAGGTGCTTTCCTTTTTTTTCTGATAAATCAGATATTTGGTGTCTACAGCTTGTACCATTTGCAACTATAAAATCATTTTCGTCACTACTATTAATTGCAGGTATTAAAGATAGATGGGCCATTTTTTTTGAAGTTTCATAAGTTTTACTATCATAGCCAAAAGAACCTGCCATCCCACAACAACTAGAATCTATCATCTTATTATTTATATTTAGCTCAGATAAAAGATCTTTAAGTCCTTTCATTCTATCTTGAGATTTTTGATGACAATGTCCATGAATTAAAACATTTTGAGTAAAACTATTCGATTTAACATTCTTATCTTTTTTAATTTGTTCTAAAATAAACTCCTCTAATAAATAAAATCTGTTTTTTATTTTATCTCTATTTTTTATGCCTTTAAGGGATTGATATTCGTCATTAAATGTCAGCAAACAAGACGGTTCAATACCTACTATTGGTAATTCAAAGTAATTATTTTTTATAATATAGTCATTAAATCTATTCAATTCTTCTGCAGCCTTATCCAGTTGACCATACGATATATAAGTTCTTCCACAACATAGTGGTCTATCAAGTTTATCATTACCAAAACTTGGGATTACTGATTTTCAAAATTGATATTAAATGTATCTGCAAATAAAATTACTTTATTTTCTGAAATTTCTTGATTGTTATATATGTCTTTTAAAGCCTTTTGATTTTGGACTTCAGGCAGGCTTCTTTCAGTTGCAAAACCAAATTTTTTAATAATGTTTGAAATAACTGGAAAATTTTTAATCTTATTAAGTATTGGATTTACGATTTTATATAGCCAAATCATCCTAGGCATATCAGAGATAATTTTATCTTTAATTCTCATACTAAATTTTTTGTAATAGTGTGAGAGAAATTCACTTTTCATCTTTGCCATATCTACAGACATTGGACATTCTCTTTGACAAGCTTTACAGCTCACACAAAGTTCCATTGTTTCATACATTTCTTTAGATGCAAAAGACCCCTCCGGTAATTGATTAGAAAGTGCGAGTCTTAATGTATTTGCTCTTCCTCTAACTAAATCTTTCTCTTCTTTCGTTACCCTGTATGAAGGACACATCACTCCTGAATCTAATTTTCTGCATGCGCCGTTATTATTACACATTTCAATTGCATCTGAAAATTGACCCCAATTTGACCAATCATAATGAGTACTTATATTCTCTGTTTGATAATCTGATTTATATCTCATCAACGATCTATCATTTGATTTAAAAGGTCTTACAATTTTACCTGGATTTAATAAATTTTTATTATCGAATGTATCCTTAATTTCTTCGAATGCATTTGTGATATTTTTTCCAAACATCATTTCGTGGAATTCTGATCTAACTATTCCATCTCCGTGTTCACCAGAATGAGAACCTTTATAATTCTTAACCATTTCAAAAGCTTCCTCAGATATAGATCTCATGTTTTTAATATCTTGGTCAGATTTCATATTCAAAACTGGTCTTACGTGAAGGGTTCCAACAGATGCATGAGCATAAAACATTCCGCTTGTATTATATTTTTTAAATATTTCATTTAATCTTGCTGTGTATTCTGCCAAGTGATCTAAAGAAACTGCACAATCCTCTATAAATGCAACTGGCTTTTTATCTCCCTTCATCGACATCAAGATATTTAATCCAGCTTTTCTGATCTCAAAAACTTCTTTTTGCTCTGATAAGTCTGTAAAAAAAGAAAATTGATTTTTCTTATTTTGATTAAGAACTAAATATTCAAGGTCTTTTATTTTTTTTTCATAAACATTTTGGTCTGTATCTATAAATTCAACCATTAAAACAGCTTCTGGATTACCTTTTATATATTTCTTGATACCACCCGCATACATTGGTATTTCTTTTGCTAAATTTAATAAATTCTGATCCATTAATTCAACGCAAGTTGGTTTTAATTTTACAATTTCTTTTGTTAATTCCATCGCTTGATGAAAGTTATCAAAGTAACAAACACCTAAAATTTTATTTTTAGGAATTTCAGATAATTTTAATTTTATCTTATTAAAAAGTGACAATGTTCCTTCAGAACCAACTAATAAATTTGATGAATTAAATCCACTTGGATCAATCAAATCGATATTATAACCACCAACTCTTCTTTGAGTGGTTGGCCAATTTTCATCAATATCCTTACTAACTTTTTGTCTTAAATTTAAAAATTTATCAATTATTTTATAAAAACGATCTTGGTTATTAGTCGTTGTTAGATAGTTTTTATTAATTTGATCGAAAGTATGTAACGAACCATCATCTAAAATTGCTTCAATAGCTAGTACGTTGTGAACCATATTTCCATAATATAAAGATCTTGATCCACATGAATTATTTGCTGACATCCCTCCAATAGTTGCTCTACTACTTGTAGACACATCTACAGGAAACCATAAACCATATGGCCTTAAAAATGAATTTAAATGATCCAATACAACACCAGGCTGAACCCATACATATTTTTCCTCTACGTTAAGCTCTAATATTTTATTTTGGTGTTTTGAGTAATCAAGAACTACACTTTCACCTACAGTTTGACCACATTGAGAACTTCCGCCACCTCTAGCTAGTAGAGGAATAGAATTCTTTTGAGAGTATTCCATTAAGTTTAAAACGTCATTTGTATCCTTTGGAAGAACTACACCTAGAGGCTTAATTTGATAAACTGATGCATCAGTGCTGTATCGACCCCGAGAAAACTCATCAAATAAAGTTTTCCCATCAACTTTACTACTTATTTCTTTTCCTATTCTTTGTATTTGATCTGAACTAAAACGCATAAAAGTTAATTAAAGGTTTATTTATTTTTGTAAACTAGTTTACCGAACTTTTTTAACGCGGTTTCTGAAATTTCTAATCCTAAACCTGGATTTTCATTTAGATGTATCCAACCATTACTCATTTTATGGGAATTTTCAAATAATTCAGCTTGTAGAGGATCTCTTTCATCATCAAATGACTCGACTATTCTTCCTGATGGTGACGACGCAACTAAAGGAGCATGAATATAACAATCATGATGTGGTGCTATATCCAAATGATTTAATTCACATAAAGCAGAAAGTTTTTTACCATTTGTAAAACCACCAAACATTGTGCAATCAAATTGTAAAATTTGAATTGCATTTTCTTCCACCATGGATCTACATCCGTAAATCGTAATTTCACTTTCTCCACCTGATAAAGGAATCTTTGTTTGTTGTGATAAAAGTTTTAAATTTCTTCTATCATCTTCCCATCTCACAGGCTCTTCTATCCAAGTTGGATTAAATCTCTCAAATTCTTTCACTCCCTCAATAGCCGTTTTTAGGTCCCATGCTCTATTAACATCAATCATTAGATCTTTATCTTCACCAATTTCTTGTCGAATTATTTCTAATCTTCTGGCATCTTCTTTTATACTTAATCCACCTACTTTAACTTTAAAGCTTTGATGGCCAATTTTAATTAATTTTTGTAATTCTTCTCTAAGTTCTTTTTCATTTTTACCATCTCTATAATAAGCACATGTTACATATACAGGAATTTTATTTCTGTAACCTCCAAACAACTTATATAGTGGAATTTTTAAGGCTTTACCTATCAAATCCCAGCATGCAATATCTAAAGCAGCAGAAATTCTAATCAAAGCTTCTCTACTCCAACCTTTTTCATTGCTTTGACGTGTATCTATTAATCTAAAAATTTTTTCATACAATTTCTCTGGACAAAAAGGATCTTCCCCAACTATTAAATCATGTAAACCATTAGAGAAAGGTTTGATAATTGGTTTGATATCCGTATAACTTGTCGCCAGACCAAAACCAGAATTACCATCTTTAGTTTTAATCTTAATCAATAATTCATTTGCTGTTGGAACTATGAAATGACTTACCCAGTGAGGATTAACCTCATCAGGGTTATTTAAAACATAAACTTCCAAGGTCTCGATCGAATTACTACCATTTGTCATACATTATAAGTTTGATTATATAATTTCTTTAGCATATACAGCAGAATGGCAATTTCAAACAATATAAGACCAGGTCGACATTTTTTACAAATACCAGGTCCAACTAACGTTCCTGATAGAGTTTTAAGAGCAATGGATTATCCAACAATAGACCATAGAGGTCCAGATTTTGCAGAACTTGGTTTAAGAGTTTTAGATAGAATAAAGTTAATTTTTAAAACTTCAGAACCTGTAATAATATTTCCTGCTTCAGGCACAGGTGCTTGGGAAGCTGCAATTGTAAATACTTTAAGTGCAGGTGATAAAATTTTAATGTTTGAAACAGGACACTTTTCTACACTTTGGTATGATATTGCAGAAAAATTTAAATTAGAGATTGACTTTGTTAAAGGTGACTGGAGAACAGGTGTTGATCCAAATATTGTTGAGCAAAAATTGAAGGAAGATAAAGAGAAAAAAATTAAAGCAGTCTGTGCAGTTCACAATGAAACATCTACAGGAGTTACAAGTAGAATTGGAAAAATTAGAAAAGCGATGGACAATGCAGAACATCCTGCATTACTATTTGTTGACACAATTTCCTCACTTGGATCTATAGATTATAGACACGAAGAATGGAAAGTTGATGTTACAGTTGGCGGATCTCAAAAAGGATTATTATTACCTCCAGGACTTTCATTTAATGCAATAAGTTCAAAAGCTTTAAAAGCTTATGAAGCTTCTGATTTGCCAAAATCATATTGGGATTGGAAACCAATGCTAGAAAATAATAAAAAAGGTTATTTTCCATATACACCAGCAACAAATTTATTGTATGGATTAGATGAAGCAATTAACATGTTGACTGAAGAAGGTTTAGAAAATGTATTTACTAGACATAAAAGATTTGCAGAAGCTACTAGAGTTGCCGTAAAAGCTTGGGGTTTAGAAATACTTTGTAAAAATCCAGAAGAATATTCAGATTCACTAACAGCAGTAATGGTTCCAGATGGACATGATGCGGACTCATTAAGAAAAATAATTTTAGATCATTACAACATGTCTTTAGGAACAGGTTTAGCAAAAGTTGCAGGTAAAATTTTTAGAATCGGACATTTAGGTGATTTTAACGAATTGATGTTAGCTGGGACTTTAGCTGGTGTTGAAATGGGATTAATGAAATCCAAAATTCCCTATAAAAAAGGTGGAATACTTAAAGCACTTGACTATCTTTGTTAACTTTCAAAAGATTTATTAATAAAATAATTTTTAAGCCAATTTTTCAATAGTAATAGAACTTGACGTTATTTTTCCAAAAGATATAAATCACTCTGTTTTGGTTTAGGGCGGTTAGCTCAGTTGGTAGAGCATCTCGTTTACACCGAGGGGGTCAAAGGTTCGAGTCCTTTACTGCCCACCAAAAGAATCAAAAGTGGGGGTGTACCACTTTGCAAGTTTACTAATGATAATCACTATCAAATACGCTGTATATTTTGAATAATGTGACCTAACACCACTTCATCTAGCTATAAAAAATGATATATATTCCACATGACTGCGGAATTTTTAAAGGATTATTTACCTATAATATTGTTCCTAATTATTGCATTAGGATTGAGCTGTGCATTTATAGTAATTAATTTTATTCTATCTCCAAAAAATCCAGATCCAGAAAAGTTATCAGCTTATGAATGTGGATTTGAACCATTTCAGGACTCTAGAATGGAATTTGATGTTCGTTTTTATTTGGTTGCTATACTTTTTATAATTTTTGACCTTGAAATAGCATTTTTATTTCCGTGGGCAATTTCTTTAGGAAATATTGGAATTTTAGGTTTTACCTCAATGATGATTTTTTTATTCATACTTACTATTGGATTTATTTATGAATGGAAAAAAGGCGCTTTAGACTGGGAATAAAATTTTTTTTAAATGAATAATAAGATAGATCAAGTTCCGGAAGAGTTTAAACAACTTGCTGAAGATTTTAGTAAGAATGGTTTTATTACTACATCATTAGACAATTTAATAAACTGGTCAAGGTCGGGATCATTACACTGGATGACTTTTGGCCTTGCTTGTTGTGCAGTTGAAATGATGCAAACTGCAATGCCCAGATATGATTTAGAAAGATTTGGTGCTGCACCTCGTGGGTCACCAAGACAATCTGATGTAATGATTGTTGCTGGCACTTTAACTAACAAAATGGCACCAGCTCTTAGAAAAGTCTACGATCAAATGCCTGAACCAAGATACGTTATATCAATGGGAAGTTGTGCTAATGGCGGTGGATATTATCACTACTCTTATTCTGTTGTAAGAGGTTGTGATCGTATTGTTCCAGTTGATATTTATGTTCCTGGATGTCCTCCTTCTGCAGAGGCTTTATTATATGGAATTATGCAATTACAAAAAAAAATAAGAAACAAAGGATCTATAAGTAGATAATATGAATAACTTAATTGATTTAGAAAAAAAGATTAATTCAGAACTCGGCACTAAAATAAATACTTCTGAAATCAAACATAATCAAATTTATCTTGAGATAGATAGTGAAGATTTAATTGATGTAGTTTTATTTGTTAAAACTAATAAAGATACAAAATTTAGACAACTTATAGACATTACAGTTGTTGATTATCCTGAAAGGTCCAAAAGATTTAAAATTGTATATTTATTTTTAAGTCATGAGTTTAATCAGAGAATGATCTTAAGTTACGATATAAGTGAAAATGAAGTTATTGCATCATTAACACCAATTTTTCCATCTGCTAACTGGATGGAAAGAGAAGTTTTTGACATGTATGGAGTGAGTTTCAAAGATCATCCTGACTTAAGAAGAATTTTAACAGATTATGGATTTGAGGGTCATCCATTAAGAAAAGATTTTCCTTTAACTGGTCATACCGAAGTTAGATACAGCGAGGATCAAAAAAAAGTAGTTAATGAACCTGTAAAACTGGAACAAAATTATAGAAACTTTGATTATGAAAGTCCGTGGGAAGGCACAAAATATATTAAAGAATTAACTGATAGTAATGACAAAAAAAATTAAAAACCTAAACTTAAATTTTGGACCTCAACATCCAGCAGCTCATGGAGTTCTTAGACTTATATTAGAATTAGATGGTGAAGTTGTTGAAAAAGCAGATCCACATATTGGCTTACTACATCGTGGCACTGAAAAATTAATAGAAAATAAAACTTATATGCAGGCAGTTCCATATTTTGATCGATTAGATTATGTAGCTCCGATGAACCAGGAACATGCTTTTGCTTTGGCTGTTGAAAAAATTTTAGATATTGATGTTCCAATTAGAGCCCAATTTATAAGAGTGATGTTTTGTGAAATTGGAAGAATTTTAAGTCATATTTTAAATGTTACAACACAAGCATTAGATGTTGGAGCTTTGACACCATCTTTATGGGGTTTTGAAGAAAGAGAGACTTTAATGACTTTTTATGAAAGAGCATCTGGATCAAGATTACATGCAAATTATTTTAGAGCAGGTGGTGTGCATCAAGATTTACCAGCAGGTTTAGAGACAGATATTGCAAAATTCTGCGAAACTTTTCCAAAAATAATTAATGATTTAGAAAACTTATTGACTGACAATAGAATATTCAAGCAAAGAAATGTTGATATTGGTGTTGTTACAAAAGAAGACGCCCTAGATTACTCTTTTAGTGGTGTTATGATTAGAGGATCTGGTGTTCCATGGGATCTAAGGAAATCACAACCATACGATTGTTATAACCAACTAGAATTTAAAATTCCTGTAGGAAAAAATGGAGATTGTTACGATAGATATTTGTGCAGGATTGAAGAAATGAAAGAAAGTGTCAAAATAATTAAACAATGTTTATCAAAAATGGAAAAAGGTCCAATCAAAACTTTTGATGGAAAAATAACACCTCCATCAAAAAAAGATATCAAACAATCGATGGAAGCTTTGATACATCACTTTAAATTATTTACTGAAGGATATCGTGTGCCTAAAGATGAAATTTATACAGCGGTTGAGGCACCTAAAGGAGAATTTGGAGTCTATTTAATTTCAGATGGATCAAGCAAACCTTATAAGTGTAAAATTCGAGCACCTGGATTTTCACATTTACAATCAATGGATTATTTAATTAAAGGACATATGTTGGCTGATGTTCCTGCAGTGCTCGGTTCTCTAGATATAGTTTTTGGTGAGGTTGATAGATGAGTTTAAAGAGACCAGCCAAAGATCAACCAGAGAGTTTTGAATTTAATTCATCTTCTTTAGAGGCAGCAAATAAAATTATTTCAAAATATCCTAAAGGAAAACAACAAAGTGCCGTCATGGCGTTGTTATATATAGCTCAAAAACAAAATGATAATTGGATACCTTTAGTTGCAATGAAATATATAGCGAAACTTCTCGATATGCCTTACATAAAAGTTTATGAAGTAGCGACTTTTTATAGTATGTTCAACTTATCACCAGTTGGAAAATATTTCATTCAAGTTTGTACTACAACACCTTGTATGATAAGGGGAGCTGGTAAATTAGTTGAGGCCTGCAAAGAAAAAATTTCCGAAAATGAATCTGAATTATTACCAGATAAAAATTGTTCATGGATGGAAGTAGAGTGCTTAGGTGCTTGCGTCACTGCTCCAATGATGCAAATTAATGATGATTATTATGAAGATTTAGACAAAGAAAAAACTTTAGAAATTTTTGATAAAATTTTAAAAGATGAAATACCAAAACCAGGTTCATACAGAGGACGTATAAATAATGAACCAGAAAATGGTAGAAAAACATTAATGGAATTAAAAAATGCTTAAGGATCAAGATAGAATTTTTCAAAATTTATATAACGATTTGGGTTCAGATTTAACTTCAGCTCAAAAAAGAGGTGATTGGGTGAATACAAAAGAAATTACTGAAAAAGGTAGAGACTGGATAATAAATGAAATGAAAGACTCTCAATTAAGAGGAAGAGGGGGAGCAGGTTTTCCTACAGGTCTTAAGTGGTCATTTGCACCAAAAGAAGTTGGATCTAGACCTCACTACCTTGTTATTAATGGTGATGAGTCAGAGCCAGGTACCTGTAAAGATAGAGATATCTTGAGGTTTGAACCACATAAACTCATTGAGGGTTGTTTAATAGCTTCATATGCAATTCAAGCACATGTTTGTTATATTTATATAAGAGGTGAGTATTTTGTTGATGGACAAAAACTTCAAGCTGCAATCGACGAAGCTTATGAAAAAACATTAATTGGAAAAAATGCATCCGGAACAGGATGGGATTTAGATATTTATATACCTTACACAGCATTACTCGAGAGCATTGAAGGTAACAAAGGTCAGCCAAGATTAAAACCACCTTTCCCAGCATTAATTGGTTTATATGGATGTCCAACAATAATTAACAATGTTGAGACCATAGCTGTAGTTCCAACAATTCTAAGAAGAGGTGGTAAATGGTTTGCTTCCTTGGGAAGAGAAAAAAATACTGGTACTAAAATATTTTGTATTTCTGGAAATGTAAATAATCCATGTAATGTTGAGGAGGAAATGAACATACCTTTGAAAGAGTTAATAGAAGTTCATGCAGGAGGTGTAATAGGCGGTTGGGACAATCTACAAGCTGTAATACCTGGAGGATCTTCAATGCCACTTATTCCCAAAGAAAAGTGTGAAACACTAACAATGGATTTTGACTCTTTAGTTGCCGAAAAAAGCGGGCTAGGTACAGCAGGAGTAGTCGTTATAAATAAAGATCAAGACATAATTAAATGTATGGCAAGAATAGCTAGATTCTATAAGCATGAAAGCTGTGGTCAATGTACACCTTGTAGAGAGGGTTCAGGGTGGATGTGGAGAATGCTTGAGAGAATGGCTAAAGGAGAGGCCTCAAAAGATGAAATTGAAATGCTAGGTGATGTAACTAAACAAATTGAAGGTCATACAATATGTGCATTTGGTGAGGGATCATCTTGGCCTGTTCAAGGTTTGTTAAGACATTTTAAAGATGAAATTAAAAAAAGAAATAATTTTGATCCAATTGTAAAAGAAACTCAGAATATTCCTTATTTGGTGGATCAGCACTTGTTAGATAAGAATGCTTAAATTAAAAGTAAACGATATAGAAGTTGAAGTCGAAGAAGGTTTGACTGTTCTACAAGCTTGTGAAAAAGCTGGAGTCGAAATTCCAAGATTTTGCTATCATGAAAAATTATCAATTGCTGGAAATTGCAGAATGTGTCTTGTTGAGATGGAAAAATCTCCAAAACCTATAGCTTCTTGTGCAATGCCTGCTGCTGAGGGTATGGTTATAAAAACAAATACTCCCAAAATAGAAAAATCTAGAAAGGGTGTGATGGAATTTTTATTAGCAAATCATCCTTTGGACTGTCCTGTTTGTGACCAGGGTGGTGAATGTGATCTTCAAGATCAGTCAATGTTTTATGGAATTGATAAATCTAGATTTAAAGAGAATAAAAGAGCAGTTCCTGATAAAAACATGGGTCCACTTATTAAGACCCAAATGACCAGATGTATTCATTGCACTAGATGCATTAGATTTGCAACAGAAATTGCTGGTGTGCCTGAATTAGGTGCAATAGGTAGAGGTGAAGATATGCAAATCACAACATACTTAGAAAAATCAATACAATCAGAATTATCAGGTAATGTAATAGATCTTTGCCCCGTAGGAGCCCTTACGTCTAAACCTTATGTGTTTGAAGCAAGACCCTGGGAGTTAAAAAAAACTGAGACTATTGATGTAATGGATGCTGTTGGATCAAATATAAGAGTAGACACATATGACTGGGAGGTAAAAAGAGTACTACCAGTAATCAATGAGGATATAAATGAGGAATGGATATCAGACAAAACAAGATATGCTTGTGACGGCCTTTTAAATCAAAGATTAGATTCACCATATATCAAATATAATAATAAGTTTGAAAAAGCTTCATGGGATGAAGTTTTTAAAATTATAAAATCAAAAATACAAAATACCAACAAAGATAAAATAGCTGGATTTGTGGGTGATCTTACAAATATGGAGGCTAGCTACATATTTAAGGAATTTTTAGAGAGAACTATAGACACAAAAAATTATGAATCTAGATCATTTGATATGTTTATTGATAGCTCTAAAAGAGAAAACTATTTATTCAATTCAACGATTAATGGTATTGAGGAGTCAGATTTTATTCTGTTAATTGGTACTAATCCAAGATTTGAAGCTACAATGCTAAATGCAAGAATTCGAAAAGCTTATCTTAAGAATAAAGTCAAAATTGTTTCTTTAAATGATGTAGGTGATCTAACTTATCCTTATCAAAGCCTTGATGGAAAAACTCAAACAATCAAAGATATTTTTGAGAATAAAAATGCACTTGCAAAAGATATTATTGATGCTCAAAAACCATTAATAATATTTGGAGAGTCGTTTTTAAGATCTAAGTCAGCAGAATTTTTGTTTAGTTCATTTAAAAACTTTTTATTGAATAATAATAAATTTACTGATGATTGGAGTCCTTTTAATTTTTTACCTTCTGATGCAGCTACAGTTGGGAGTTTAGATCTTGATATAATTGATCCATCAAATGAATTAATAAAGAAACTGAATGAAAATAAATTTGATTTAGTTTTTTTAATAGGACAAGATAATCTTAAATTTAATAAAATAAATGAATTTGTAATATATGTAGGAAGCCACGGAGATAATGGTGCAGAACTAGCAGATATTATTTTACCAGGAGCAGCTTATACAGAACAATCAGGTCATTATACTAATTTAGAGGGAAGAGTCCAAAAAGCTTATAAAGCTTCATATCCGCCAGGAGATGCTAAAGAAGATTGGGAAATTATAAATAATCTTGCTGAATTTATGAATAATAGAAAACTTTTTAATGATAAAGATGAATTAGAGAGCAGTATGTTTAATTATCTCAATTTAAAAAAAGAAAAACAAGAAAATCTCTCTAATACTAAAGTAAATTTAATAAATTTTGAGGATGAAATCCTTAAAATAACATATAAGGATTACTA